>Ga0075444_10002829_pt1 | contig 10423 bp, 6 predicted proteins | sample CoawatmetaG01DNA_FD_76836 | JGI IMG/M metagenome (GOLD analysis project Ga0075444, IMG submission 76836) | Marine microbial communities from the West Antarctic Peninsula - Coastal water metaG017-DNA | ecosystem: Environmental > Aquatic > Marine > Coastal | place: Atlantic Ocean: West Antarctic... | reverse complement strand
GGCAGCATCTGTAAATTCATCTTTTGCTACATCAATGGTACAGTCTCCTGTTCCAGTAGGTGTAAAAGAGGCAGTATAAGTAGTTCCACTTCCAGCAAAAGAACTTATAGTTCCGTTACTAACTGTAATATCATTAGAAACAAAATCAGAAGAGGATTCGCTAAGGGTGAAAGTCAGTGCGATCGAAGTATCATTTGTAACACTTCCATCTGTTACTCCACTTGTTGTACTTGTAATGAAAATATTTGGAGGTGTATTGTCAATAACTAGCGCCTTGTTTGCTCCAAGTGAATTGGCAGCACCAGGACTAAATAAAGTCAAGGTAGCAATGTTTAAAGCAGCATCTTTTATAGTTCCAGAGTTTAGAGAAAGAGAGTTAGTGGCAGCATAATCTAAATCACTTGACGTGTGACCTGAACCTACCGTATAATTAAAAGTTAAAGTATTAGTTCCTGAACCACCAGTATAATTTACTACAGCATCAGAGCTTCCCGTTTCCAGGGTTATTTGTGGTGTTCCTGTAACATTAACGAGTTCGTTAAATGCAACATTAATTGGAATTATTTCTCCTACTTTGTAAGAACCATCAGCCTTATTAGAATTTACATTTGTGATTGTTGGAACCGCATTATCAAAAGTCCAATTGAACTGATTAGCAGCAGTATTATTTTCATTGGCTGCATTTGTAAATGTATTTTCATTAACATCAACTGTACAAGCTCCTTGTCCACTAGGTGTAAAAATTGCTGAGTAACTTACTCCACTTCCCACAAAAGAGCTAATCACTCCGTTTGTGACAGTAATATCTTCAGCTAAAAAATTTGTTGTTGAACTGCTGATATCAAAAGTAACATCAATAGAAGAATTATTGGTGTTGCTACCATCAATAACTCCACTTGTTTTGCTAGTTATTCTAATTCCTGGAAACCTAGTATCTATTACCAGTGCTTTGTTTGCTCCAAGTGAATTGGCAGCACCAGGACTAGCTAAAGTCAAGGTAGCAATGTTTAAAGCAGCATCTTTTATAGTTCCAGAGTTTAGAGAAAGAGAGTTGGTGGCAGTATAATCTAAATCACTTGATGTATTTCCATCGGCAACTGTATAATTAAATGTTAAAGTATTGGTTCCAGTTCCTGAACTGTAATTTGCTACTGCATCAGGATTCCCTGTTTCTAACGTAAGAGTTGGTACACCAGTTACGTTAACAACCTCATTAAAGGAAACGGTAATTGGAATTATATCAAGTGTGTTGTAAGTTCCATTTGCCTTTGATGAGGTTATATTTGTTACAGTTGGAACCACGTTATCAAAAGTCCAATTAAATTGTGAGGCAGCAGTATTATTATTTGAGGCAGCATCTGTAAACTTGTCTTTAGCTACATCAACTGTACAAGCACCTTGTCCAGAGGGTGTAAAAGTAGCAGTATAAACTGTTCCGCTTCCAGAAAATGAACTAATAGTTCCATTGGAAACAGTAATATCACTAGCAATAAAATCGGATGAAGATTCACTTATTGTAAAAGTCAAAGCAATTGTTGCGTCTTCTGTAGCGCTACCGTCAGTCACTCCACTAGTTGTACTAGCGATAGTTACGGTTGGAACCACGTTGTCAAAAGTCCAATTAAATTGAGAGGCAGCAGTATTGTTGTTTGCGGCAGCATCTGTAAATTTATCCTTGGCTACATCGATTGAACAAGCACCTTGTCCAGAGGGTGTAAAAGTGGCAGTATAAGCTGTTCCGCTTCCAGAAAAAGAACTAATGGTTCCATTACTAACAGTAATGTCTTCGGCAGCAAAATCTGAGGTTGTTTCACTAACTGTAAAAGTTAAAGCAATTGTTGCATTATTAGTAGTGCTTCCATCAGTTACTCCACTAGTTGTACTGGTAATTACAACTGTAGGGGGAGTAGTATCTGAATTGGTTGGTTTAAATTTTGAAGAAAAAATTCCTCTACCATAAGTAGATGCAAAAACTTTGTAATCGTCTCTCATTTCTAAATCAGTAACCCTAACTTGAGTCATTCCATTGTTTCCTTGGACCCAATTTGGAGAAGCATCGTTTAGGTTTTTAGTATACCAAACTCCTAAGTCCGTGCCAATAATCACCTCATCTTCTGCAAGAGGATTAAATAAAACAGCTCTAACGGGCATGTCAGGAAGATCTCCCTCTCTACTTTCCCATGTAGTTCCACCGTCTTCACTATACCAAATATTGTTAACTCCATAATTGTGAAAAGTCACTAAGATATCGTTTTCATTTTCACCATATTCAATATCCGAAATACTTCCATTAAATGAAGCACTGGAAATATCTGTCCACGTTGCTGTAGGTTGGCTTTCAGCATCTGCGGGAAGTGTCACGTTTGCTTTTAAAAGTTTACCATTTCTTAAGCCTACCAACAAAATGGAACTGTCAGTTCCAAAAGGCGATACAGTCAAAGTACTAATTTGAGAATTTAATAATCCTCCATCGTTGGGTACTGTTTCTTTTCTTGGATCAAAACCTGAGACAAACTCATCATCCCAATCAAAATACATTGTAACGCGGTTAATTCCAGAAGCTAATCCGTTAGAATATAAAATTCCTTCCTTAGAATCTAAAGCTTGTGCATTTATGAAGGTACCATGACTATCATTAGAACTATTAAGAGTGAATCTACTTGCACGTCCAAAAGCATCAAGTTGGTCAAAATTATAGACCACAATAGAATTATCGTAAACATAATTTGCAATTAGGTATCTTTTAGTTGAATCTTGAGAGAACATAGTGGCCGCTCCGTCACCACTCTTAAATCGGACACCAGAGCTTGTTGAATTTGTTTTGTCAGCGATTATTTGACTACCATTGTCTTGTAAACCAGCGGCTATAACATCATCATTTTCATCAATGATTAATTCAGCACCTTCCCATTTAGTGTTATTTGTACCATATATTTTGGAAGTTAATCCTTTAAACATTTCAGAGGGAGCAACACCAATTGTATAAATTTGAGTTGTGTTAAAACCAAAATTTCGAGATGAAATTCCTACTGTTCCTTCCGCGTTTCGTCTCTGCACTTCTGTATCTGTTTTTGAGTATGAGATTCCTCCATCATTTCCAAATAATTTTTTTGATGAATTATTGTTAGCAAAAGTTATAAAGTGTTGGTCAGCATGTACCCAACTTGCTTGTAAGGAAGCTAAATTATTATTATTAGACCATCTCGAGATTTGAGTCCAAGGATTAGAACCATCCGAAGTTACCCCTCCAGTGGTTGATCTAAAAAGATTAATTCCTCCAACGTATACTGTGTTTGGATTATCTGGATTAGTGTCAATCATTATATCATACCAAGATTGTCCTCTTGTGAAATCAGCTTCAGAAATTCCAGTATCAACATCGTTAGGTAATGTAAGGGCAGTAAAAGTTACTCCGTCAGTTGATTTAACCAATTTTGGGCCTGAAGAATAGGCATAAATGGTTCCATCTGAAGCAATTTCCATTTCTGTTCTCGATCCACCAGAAATAGTATGTTTTACTTCAAATTCAGTTATTTCACCAGAGGATGTAGAACTTAATAATGTTCCTCCACCTAAACCGTTGATAACACCAGTTGATATCCATAATTTATTGTCAGGGGCTATTTCTAAATCCATAGGATTATACCACCAAGATTGGTTTGGGATTGAAGTTTTAATTCTAGTAAAGTTGACTCCATCATCTGTAGATTTCCATAATCCATAGTTTAAGTTTCCTTCCATACTTCCATTGCTGTTACTGGGAGGAAAACTATTATTTCCCAAATCAACTGAAACATAGACTTCTGAATTTCCATTATTATTTCTAACTACCACGTCACTCATATAAAGAATACTACTACCATCATTGGCTCCGTTGAAGCCTCCCCAAACTTTTGACCAAGTTGAACCTCCATTTGTTGATTTCCATAATCCATTTCCAGGTCCTGCTCTTGCATAAGATTCACCAGTTGCAGCATAAAATATTTGGGTATTATTTGGATCGTAAGTCATAGACATTACTGCAATATTTTCAGGAATACTTTGAGTTATATTTACCCACTTTGAATTAGGATTTGAAATATTGGTATTTTTAAACAAACCACCAGAAACCCCACCGGCAAAAACAGTTTCATCAGTAGAATCATTGGGATCAAACATAATTCCTTTAGTTCTACCACCCACATTGTTTGGACCTCTTTCCTTCCATGCCATTTCTGCAGATTCTCCAGGCACCAAAGTTTTTCTTGCTGATTCTATTCTAATTTTGCGTTGTTCTTCTTGTAACTTATATAGCTTTTCGATCATTGGTCTACCAACAATTGGATCAATTGAAAGTTCCCACATCTGTTCATGATATTTATTTGGAGGAAGTTCGTTAGCTTTTCTTTCCTTTTTAGAAAGCTTTAAAGACTCCTTAAAAGGGCTATTTTCTAAATGTTTTTTGTGACTAAATTTTTTATATTCAATTATAATAGATTCGCTATTTAATAATATAACAAATGTAAATAGAGGTAAAATAAATAAAATACTTTTTTTATAGAGTAACTTCAAAATGGTAGAATTTAATTTTAACAAATATATAAATAAATGCACAACAATTTTTGACTAATTAAATTGCTACTTTTCCTTTTATATGAGGATGGGGATCATAATCAAGAATTTCAAAGTCCTCAAATTTAAAATCAAATATGTTAGAGACACTTTTCTTTATTTTTAAAATAGGCAGTGTTTTTGTTTCTCTAGACAATTGCAGTGTTAATTGTTCAAGATGATTGTTGTATATATGTGCATCCCCAAAAGTGTGAACAAACTCTCCGCTTTGGTAACCACAAACATGAGCAATCATCTCGGTAAGTAAAGCATAGGATGCAATATTAAAGGGAACTCCTAAAAAAATATCAGCACTTCTTTGATATAATTGGCAGGAAAGTTTATTGTTATGAACATAAAATTGAAAAAAAGCATGACACGGGGGAAGTGCTGCTTTTCCGTTTTTTACATTTTCTTCAAAACTCAAATGGTTATCCGGAAGAACACCTGGGTTCCAAGCAGTAACTAACATTCTTCTACTTTCGGGGTTGTTTTTAAGAGTTTCAATAACGTTTTTAATCTGATCTATTTCATCGTTATTCCAATTTCTCCACTGGTGTCCATATACAGGTCCTAAATTTCCACTAGAATCTGCCCATTCGTTCCAGATTTTTACTCCGTTTTCGTTTAGGTAATCTGTATTAGTATCTCCTTTTAAAAACCATAATAGTTCATGAACAATAGATTTTAAATGAAGTTTTTTTGTAGTTAACATTGGGAATCCAGCAGCCAAATCAAAGCGCATCTGGTATCCAAAAACACTTTTGGTTCCCGTTCCTGTTCTATCAGATTTTTCATTTCCTGATTCTAAAACGTGTTTAACTAAATCTAAATATTGTTTCATAAAAATGTATAATAATATAAAAGTAGGAATTATGGGTAATTGAGTGATTTAATTTTTTAAAATTTTATTAAAATATATTAACCAATTATCATACCTGCAATAGTTGCAGAAAGTAAAGAGGCTAAAGTACCTCCAATAACAGCTAAAAATCCAAATTTAGATAAGTTTTTTCTTTGACCTGGAGCCAATGACCCTATACCTCCAATTTGTATTCCAATGGATGCAAAATTAGCAAAACCGCAAAGCATGTAGGTGGCCATAATAATGGATTTTTCATATTTTAAATGAATCAAATTTGTTACATCTTTTAATTCGCCTAATTGCATGTATCCAATAAATTCACTTGCTGCTAATTTGATTCCTAAGAGCTGACCCATAAGCGCCATATCCTCTTTTGCAACTCCGATAATCCACATTAGTGGAGAAAATATGTGACCTAAAATAAATTCTATAGAAAGTTGATCATAGCGTGTATAATTCTGACTTATCCAATTGTTTATATTTGATAAAGATCCTATTTTTTCAAAACCAAAATTAATCATTGCGATAAAGGCTATAAAAACTAAAAGCATAGCTCCAACATTAGCAGCTAATTTTAATCCCTCGGTTGTACCATTTGAAATAGCATCTAATAAATTGGATCCAATCTTTTCCTGGGAAACATCTAATTCTTTATTTATTGATTCTTTTTGTGGGTATAATATTTTTGATATTACAATGGCACCTGGGGCTGCCATTACAGAGGCAGTTAATAAATGTTTTGCATAAAATAGTCTAGCAACCTCATCTTCTCCACCTAAAAAACTAATGTAGGCTGCTAAAACTCCACCAGCTACAGTCGCCATTCCTCCAATCATAACTAAAAGAATTTCAGATTTAGACATTTTTTCTAGGTATGCTTTTATCATTAAAGGAGCTTCTGTTTGACCTAAAAAAATATTCCCAGCAACACTTAAGCTTTCTGCTCCTGAAATATTTAATAATTTACTTAAAGACCATGCTAATCCTTTGACTACTCTTTGAATTATACCGAGGTAAAAAAGTACGGATGTAAGAGCAGAGAAAAATATGATAGTTGGTAAAACTTGAAATAAGAAAACATAACCGAAACTTTCTACATTCACCATATCCCCAAGAAGAAACTTACTACCCTCCATTGTAAAGTCCAATGTTTTTATAAAAATTTTACCAAAAAATTCAAATATGCTTTGAACAAATTCAATTTTTAAAACGGCAATAGCTAATATTAATTGAGCGGCCAATCCAATTGCAGTGGTTCTCCAATTAATTGCTTTGCGATCATTGCTAAAAAAGTAGGCAATTAATACTAAGGTGGACATTCCAACCAATCCTCTGATTAAACTTTCAGATGAAAAGCCCTGATTTAATATAATTTCTTTACTTGCTATAAATCCTGCATTATTAAACATATTAAAAATCACTGTTTGTAATAAAATCATATGTTATTTTCTTTTATTTATTTCATCTCTTAGGTGCGCGGCTAATTCGTAGTCTTCATTTTTAACTGCAACAGAAATAGCTTTTTCAAGTTGAATTATGGAAAGTTTGGTATAGTCTATTTTTTTGGACAGAGTGGAGTCAGTTGATTGAGTATCAATATTTTTTTTCGTTTCTCCATGCTTTAAAATAATTCCAGCTTTATCCAATACGCTCTCATAAGTGAAAATTGGAGAATTAAATCTGATTGCTAATGCAATGGCGTCCGAGGTTCTAGAGTCTATTATTTCCTCAATTTTATCTCTTTCACATATTAAGCTAGAAAAAAATACTCCATCAACAATTTTATGAATTATTACCTGCTTTATTTTTATTTCAAAACAATCAGAAAAGTTTTTAAACAAATCGTGAGTTAGGGGTCTTGGGGGTCTTATTTCTTTTTCTAAAGCAACAGCAATGGATTGAGCTTCGAAAGCACCTATAACTATAGGAAGTTTTCTTTCCCCATTTTTTTCATTTAATAACAACGCATAGGCTCCGTTGTGTGTTTGGCTGTAAGAAATACGATTGATAGTAAGTCGAATTAAACTCATTTAGCTAGAGAAATTGAAACCCTAAATTAAGAAAATAATTAAGAGTTCTGCGCTTTAAATGCTTTCAATTTTTCAATTAATCTAGGCACAACATCAAACGCATCTCCAACTACTCCATAATCTGCTGCTTTGAAAAAAGGAGCTTCTGGATCATTATTGATAACTACTTTTACCTTAGAAGAGTTAACACCTGCTAAATGTTGAATAGCACCAGATATTCCAATTGCAATGTAAAGATTTGTAGCAACAGGTTTTCCGGTTTGACCAACATGTTCACTGTGAGGTCTCCAACCCATATCAGAAACTGGTTTTGAGCATGCTGTAGCTGCTCCTAAAGTCTCCGCAAGATCTTCTATTAAATTCCAATTCTCAGGACCTTTAAGCCCTCTTCCTCCAGAAACAACTACATCTGCATCTGCAATTGTAATCTTTCCAGAAACTTTTTCAGTAGATTTTAAAGTTATTTTTCTATCCAAGAATGTTGCGTTAAAAACTTCTTCAGAACTATTGGTTTGATTCTCAATAATTCCAAATGAATTACTAGATAGTCCTATTATTTTAATATCAGAATTTATGGTAGCATCACAAAAAGCTTTATTTGTGAAGGAAGTTCTTTTGATTGTGAATGGACTTAAGCTACTAGGCAACTCAACAACATTACTTAAATATCCAGCTTCTAACTCAACAGCTAAAAGTGGAGTCATGTATCTTGAATTGACACTACTACTAACAACAACATGACTAGCATTAATACTTTTAGCTACTTGAGATATCACATTACTTCTAATTTGCGCATCAAAGTTATCTAGTTCTGGACTTGAAACCTTAATTATGGTGGTAGCACCATAGTTATTTAATTCACTGTTGTTCTCTACATTAAAGCTAAGAACGACCATTTTAATTCCCAATTGTTTTGCTAACGCATAGGAATAGGATACAATTTCAAATGCATTTTTTTTAATTTTTCCATTCGAGGACTCAACATAAGCTAATACGGACATAATTTATTTTTATAAAACTTTAGCTTCATTGTGAAGCATATCAATTAATTGATCTAAGTTATCGGGTGAAACAAGTTTAACTTCTTCTCTTGGCGTGGGTTTGTGAAATTTAATAGATTTAGTTTTAGAATCTGAACTAGAACAAGCAATAACTTCTAATGGTTTTTGTCGCGCTTGCATGATTCCTCGCATGTTAGGAATTCTAAGATCACTTTCTTCAACGAGACCCTTTTGACCTCCGATAATTAATGGAAGATCACAGGTTAAAATTTCTTTTCCACCATCAATCTCTCTTTCAACAGTTGCTGAATTATTTTCAATTTCTATATTAGTGCAATTTGTAATAAAATTAGTTTTGGTTAAACCGGCAATTAACCCTGGAACCATTCCTCCATTATAATCAATAGATTCTCTTCCAGCGATAATTAAATCATAGGGATTAGAAGAAACATAATCTGCAATTTGTTTTGCAACAAAAAAACCATCAATGGGCTCAGAGTCAATTCTAATTGCTTTATCAGCGCCTATAGCTAATGTTTTTCTTAAAGTAGGTTCTGTATTGGAGGCACCAACATTTATCACGTCAATTATGGCGTTTTGTTTTTCTTTAAACCACATTGCTCTAGTCAATCCAAATTCATCATTAGGATTAATAACAAACTGAACTCCTTGATTATCAAAGACCTTATTTTCATCTGTAAAATTGATTTTTGAAGTAGTGTCAGGCACATGACTTATGCAAACTAATATTTTCATATAAATATTTAATTTAATTGAAATACAAATATAAATAAATAATAAGAAAATACTATGCGTGCATAGCTTTTTTTTTAAATAAAAAAAAATATTATGTCTAAAATATTTAATATTTTTACTGTTCAATAAGATTTAAAATACTTTTATGAGGATCATTCAATTTAGAGAGGCAATATGTGAAGCCATGTCAGAAGAAATGAGATTAGACCAAACCATATATTTAATGGGTGAGGAGGTAGCTGAATATAATGGTGCGTATAAAGCTTCAAAAGGAATGTTAGATGAATTTGGCGAAAAAAGAGTTATTGATACTCCAATTTCAGAGTTAGGTTTTAGTGGAATCGGAGTAGGTTCTACGATGACTGGAAATAGACCAATTATAGAATTTATGACTTTCAATTTTGCCCTTGTTGGAATAGATCAAATTATTAACAATGCTGCAAAAATTAGACAAATGTCAGGTGGCCAGTTTCCTTGTCCAATAGTTTTTAGAGGACCAACAGGTTCTGCAGGCCAATTGGCTGCTACACATTCTCAGGCTTTTGAAAGTTGGTATGCAAATTGTCCAGGACTTAAAGTAATAGTTCCTTCTAACCCTTATGATGCAAAAGGATTACTAAAATCAGCTATTAGAGACAATGATCCTATTATATTTATGGAGTCAGAACAAATGTACGGGGATAAAGGGGATGTGCCTGAAGAAGAATATTTAATTCCTATTGGAAAAGCTGAAGTAAAAATTACTGGCAAAGATGTTACCATAGTTTCATTTGGTAAGATCATGAAAGAAGCAATAAAAGCAATAGAAGAACTTAAGAATGATGGAATAGAAGCCGAATTAATTGATTTAAGAACTATTCGTCCTTTAGATATTAATACGATTTTAGAGTCTGTCAAAAAAACTAACAGACTAGTGATTTTAGAAGAGTCTTGGCCTTTTGGGAATATTTCTACTGAAATTACTTATCAGGTTCAAAATCAAATATTTGATTATTTAGATGCCCCAATTGAAAAAATAAATACAGCAGATACCCCTGCGCCATATTCCCCCGTTTTATTGGCGGAATGGATTCCTAACAGTAAGGATGTTATTAAGTCAGTTAAAAAAGTTCTTTATAAATCTTAAAAAAAAGCAGAAAACAGTATTGGTTTTTTATTTAAACTTATTTGACTATTTTTGC
>Ga0075444_10002818_pt1 | contig 10441 bp, 6 predicted proteins | sample CoawatmetaG01DNA_FD_76836 | JGI IMG/M metagenome (GOLD analysis project Ga0075444, IMG submission 76836) | Marine microbial communities from the West Antarctic Peninsula - Coastal water metaG017-DNA | ecosystem: Environmental > Aquatic > Marine > Coastal | place: Atlantic Ocean: West Antarctic... | reverse complement strand
GATACAGTGTTTATTTTTGGTGAAAGTGGTACTGGCAAAACATTAATAGCTAACACGATACATAATTTTAGCGATAGAAGGAATTTACCATTTATTAAAGTTCATCATGATTTTTTTTCTAATTTTGAGCTAACTCTTAATTTTTTTAAAAGTGCAAAGGGCGGCTCGATCCTTATTGAGGATATAGATTTACTTGATCAACAAAGGCAGAAAACATTAAGGCTTTTACTTGACTATGATTTCGAAATTAGTCCGAGATTTTTAATAACAGCTAAATCACAAGATTCGGGAGAATTATCTGATAATAATTTTGAACCAAGCCTATTATTTCGTGTTAATAAGTTAACAATTAATGTTCCACCACTTCGGTTTAGATTAAGCGATCTTGATTCTTTGGTTCAGCATTTTCTGCACGAACATAATGCAGATCGAGACTACAAATTGAAAATTAACAAAGAAGCTTTAAAGAATTTAAAAAATTATTTTTGGCCTGGAAATGTTAGACAGTTAAAGAATATTATATATTCACTTTCTTTAAACTCTATCGACAACATTATTTCGGCAGAGGAACTTAAAGTTATTTTAAATGAACAGCCAAAATTTGCTAAATTAAACACACAACAGGAAAAGCTGTCAGATGCAGTCGAAGAGCATTTAAATATCTATTTCGAGCGTCATGGAAAGTTGTTACCAACTGATGGACTGTACAAACGTATTCTTAATGAAGTTGAAAATCCTTTAATTCGGATAGCGCTCAATGCTTGTGGTGGTAATCAATTGAAATGTGCAAAACTTTTAGGGTTAAATCGCAATACTCTGCGTAAAAAAATTGAAAAAAGCGATATTTACGTGACAAAGCATAAAAAAATGAGATAATATTACAACATTAATTAGTATATTATGTTATTGAAGCGAAATAATGAAAAATAAAGTTATACAGAATTTAATAATGAAGCGGTCACTTTCAACTATATTTAGTAAGGCAAGTCGCTATCGAAATAATCCGCGCCTTCAGACTTATGCTACTATTCTTATTGTTATAATTGGCCCAGCATTAGCCATATCAACATTGTTTTACCTTAACATAGTAGAGCAAGAAATTCGTTCACAAAGCTTTAGGACAATTTTATTAGCAGATGTCATTTATGTTATAACTATAGCTTCTTTAGTTATAAAACGTATTGCAATCGTTGTCGCTGCCAGGAGAGCCAAATCTGCTGGTTCAAAATTACACCTCAGATTAACAGGTGTTTTTGCGCTTTTAGCTTTAATACCAACTATATTAGTAGCTATATTTGCAATGATAACAATTAATTTTGGATTAGAAGAGTGGTTTTCTACCAGAGTTAGTAATGTTGTTAAATCTAGTCACGCAGCTGCATTGGCTTATGAAACTGAACATGAAGAAGGCCTTAGAAGCGATGCTATTACATTCGCTTCTGCTTTGGATTCTAGGTATTCTCAAGTTGGATCAGTAAACTCAGCAGTGCTTAGATTGTGGTTGTCCGAGATACAACCACAGATTCAAAGAGGTTTTAGAGAGGCATTTATTATTAACTCCTCAGGAAATTTAATTTTACGTGGAGAAAGAAGTTATGAGTTTGATTTTGAAGAGCCACCAATAGATTTTTTAGAACAAATACATGAGGATGGAATAGTTATTATCAAGGATTGGGTGAATAATGAATTTAGAGCAATAAAATCATTAAATTCATATCAAGATAAATTTTTGTATGTAAGCCGGATCGTTGATGGCAGTATTCTAAACTTACTTGATGAAACCCAAAGAACAGTGAAGCAATACCAACAACATGAAAACGATAGATCTATGCTGCTTTTTGATTTTGCTATTATTTATATTTCCTTTTCTGTTTTGTTAATATTAGCCGCAGTGTGGGTTGGGCTTTGGTTTGCCGAAAAAATTGCTTATCCAGTAGGTCAACTTGCAGCAGCGGCACAAAGAGTTGGTGCAGGAGATTTGGATAGTCGAGTATCAATTGATCAAAATGATGATGAAATTTCTATGCTAGGTCGTATATTTAATCAAATGACGAGACAACTCAAAGGACAACGTGATGCATTATTAAATGCAAATAAAACGTCAGAAGCCGGGAGAAGACAATTTGACTCTGTATTATCTGGTGTTACCTCTGGAGTAATTGGCCTGAATGTTTTGGAAGAAATAGATTTTATTAATCCGGCGGCATCAAATATGCTTGAGCTAAATTCTATAAGTTGTAATGGGCAATTACTGATAAAACTTATTCCTGAGTTTGGAGATCTTTTTTTAAAGTTAAAAGGGGATGGAACTGGTGCAGCACGTAGAGAAATTCAAGTGTCACGAGATGAAAAACTTGAAAATTTACTAGTCCGAATTGATAGAAGAGAAAATAATAAAGGAACTGTAGAAGGTTATGTTGTGACTTTTGATGATGTAACAGATTTAGTAAATGCACAGAGAATGGCGGCTTGGGGTGACGTTGCTAGGCGTATCGCCCATGAAATTAAAAATCCTCTAACGCCGATCCAGTTATCTGCAGAAAGGTTGAAACAAAAATTTATGCCAATAGCAGGAGAAAATAAAGAAAGTCTAATCCTGTATACTGATGTTATTATTAGACAAACAGGAGATCTTAGAAGAATAGTAGATGAGTTTTCTCAATTTGCGCGTATGCCAGAACCTCAAAGATGTCTTTCAGATTTAATCAAGATTATTGATGATGTTATCCATCTAGAAACGTCTAGAGATAGCTCAATAGCTAAAGTCTTGTTTGAAAAACCGGAGCCAATATTACTAATGATTGATCCAGCTATGATAACTCAATCTCTCACTAACTTAATCAAAAATGCTGGGGAGGCTATTGAAACATTCATTAACAAAAATAAAATAGATGATTATCGACCAATAATTAATATTAATGTTAGTAACTCAGAATTAGAAACTATTATTAAAATTTCCGATAATGGGATTGGTTTACCTAAAGATCGAACAAGATTATTTGAACCATATATGACTACTCGTGAAAAAGGAACGGGGCTTGGATTGCCTATTGTTAAAAAGATAATAGAAGAACATGGTGGTGAATTTTACTTAGAAGACGCGCCAATTTTTGAAAACAATAATCACATAGGAACTTCTGCTACAATAAAACTTTTCAAGAGTGAATTAAATTAAACTTAATTTAAGTTAATTGAATAAAAAAGAAGGATAATAGTTTGGGTAATATACTAATTGTTGATGATGAAAAAGATATAAGACAGTTAATTTCTGATATCCTTAAAGATGAGGGGCACTCTACCAGATTAGCTGCTAATAGTACTGAATGCATAAATGAAATAAATTTGGCTCCACCAGACTTGCTCATTTTAGATATTTGGCTAAAAGATAGTCATATGGATGGGATCGACATTCTAAAAATTGCTCAAAGAGACAATCCAGAGGTTCCAGTAGTTATTATTTCTGGGCATGGAAATATTGAAATCGCTGTCGCTGCAATTAAGCAAGGCGCATATGATTTTATTGAAAAACCCTTTAATACAGATCAATTACTTGTCGTTATCAACAGAGCTATGGAAGTATCTAAATTACGGCGCGAAAACAGTGCATTGAAGATCCAGGATATTACCCGATCAGAAATGATTGGAAAATCAACTATATTTAAAAACTTTAAAAATAATCTTGATAAAGTTACAAAATCAAACGGGAGAGTTCTATTAACTGGGCCACCAGGTTGTGGTAAAGAAGTAGCTGCTAGATATATTCATGCAAATTCAAGTCGGAGTAATTTTCCGTTTATAACAATCAATTGCGCTTCTATTGAAAGCAATAGAATGGAGGAAGTATTATTTGGATCACAGCATAACGGAGGTGAAGTTGAGCCTGGATTGTTAGAAATAGCTCATGGTGGAGTGGTGTATTTTGATGAAGTTGCAGATATGCCTATTGGAACACAATCAAAAATTTTAAGAGTTTTAGTGGAACAACAATTTATTCGGTTAGGTGGTTCTGATACCGTCAGAGTTGATTTGAGAGTTATTTCTTCAACAACAAAAAATTTAAAAGTTTTAATTACTGAAAGTAAATTTAGAGAAGAATTATATCATAGATTAAATGTGGTTCCAATTGAAGTTCCCTCGTTAGAGGCTAGGAGAGATGATATCCCAGAACTTGCAGCACTTTTCCTCCAAGAGCTCCATAATCAACAAGGGTTAGGTAACAGAAAACTTTCCGAGGATAGTTTAACTTTTCTTCAATCGATGGAGTGGCCAGGAAACGTTAGACAATTAAAGAACCATATTGAACGTATTTTGATCTTAGGACCAGAGGATGAGTTTATTTCTGTTAATGAATTAAATGAATTAAATCCTACTTTTGAAGATGAAAATACGGAAACTGTTATTAATAATGTAGTAAGCTTACCCTTAAGGGAAGCTCGGGAGCTATTTGAACGGGATTATCTTTTAACTCAGATCAATCGGTTTAGTGGGAACATAAGTAGAACAGCATCTTTTGTTGGAATGGAAAGGTCTGCACTCCATCGTAAGTTGAAATCTCTTAATATAACAACAAGACCCAAAACTGATCCTAGTGCTGTGTAAATAAAATCAAAGGACATTGAAAAATATAAGCAAGATGTTTAGTTGCAATAATTCTTCCAGTTTTAAAGAGTAAAATTAACTCCAGGAGTTTAAATTGAAAATTCTAATCTGTGGCGCAGGACAAGTTGGTTGGCAAATAGCACGTCAACTATCTAGTGAAAATAACGATGTTACTATAATTGATAACAAGCCAGAACTAGTTAAATTGGCTTCTGAAACATTAAATGTTAATGGAGTTGTTGGTTTTGCGTCTTATCCAGACGTTTTAGAAAATGCTGGTGCGCGAGACTCAGATATGATTATCGCAGCCACCCACTCTGATGAAGTTAATATGGTAATTTGCCAAATTGCTCATTCAGTTTTTGAAATACCTCGTAAAATTGCTCGATTAAGGGCTCAATCCTACTTGACTGCAATTTACTCAGATTTATATCGAAGAGATCATATGCCGATTGATGTGGTAATCTCTCCTGAATTGGAAGTTGCTAAGGCAGCTTTACAGCGCCTACAAGCACCATCTGCTTTTGAGACAGAATATTTTCTTGATGGGGATGCTCAGATGATTGGGATAGTTTTAGATGAATTTTGTCCAGTATTGAACACGCCATTACGGCAGCTTTCAGAATTATTTTCAACGCTACGTGCTCTGGTGATTGGGGTTCGTAGAAAAGGATTATTGTTTGTGCCAAAACCGAGTGATCAATTATTCTCTAGTGACCAGGTATATATTTTTACAAATATAGCAGATTTAGATAGAACTCTTGAAATATTTGGTAAAGTGTCAAGAAAAAGAGAGCGTGTAATAATTATAGGTGGAGGAAATGTTGGTCTTAATGTAGCTAGAGAACTCGAAACACGAACTGACCGAATCCGAGTTAAGATTATTGAAAAAAATCTTTTGGTTGCAGAAAAGGCGGCAGATATTCTAGAAAAAACAATTGTTCTTCATGGAGATGGATTAAATTTAGATTTATTAGAAGAGGCCAATGTTCAATCAGCAGATGCTATTTTGGCTGTGACAGACGATGATAAAACTAATTTGTTAGTTGCCACTCAAGCAAAAGCGGCAGGATGCCCTGTAACAATTAGTTTGATAAATGATCCAAATATGACAGGTCTTATGGAACCCTTAGGAATTAGTGCATTTGTCAATCCAAGAGCTACGACAGTTTCATCAATTTTACGACATATACGGCACGGTAGAGTTAGACGGGTTTACTCAATTGGAGATGGAGAGGCTGAAGTTATAGAGGCGCAGGTCTTATCATCATCCCCTATCGCTGGCAAAGAAATTAAAGAAATTGACTTTCCTGAGGGTGTATTAGTTGCTGGAATAAAGAAAGGAAATGAACTAATCAAGCCGATTGGTAATACAAAAATACAACAAGGTGATGTGATAACTATCTTCTCTTTGGCCAGAGATGTGCCAAACGTGGAAGCCCTATTACAAGTTTCTATTGATTTTTTTTAATGATCTTTTTAAAAAAACTTCCAATCTTTATAATATTATTAATTTTTACCGCATTTATTATGTTTATTCCGGCTATATTTGGTTTGATAAATAATGAATTTGAAGCAGCGCGGAGTTTTTTTTATTATGGTTTGTTAATATTGCTAATTTCATTTTTTCTAGCAGTAGCAAGCTTGAATAGAGCAAAATCATCACCTGTTCGAAGCCAATTATTGATAGTTATATCTAGTTTTGTAATTTTGCCAATTTTTTTTATGCTACCATTATTAAAACTTTTACCAAGCTTTGATGCTCACTCGTTATATTTTGAAATGGTATCAGCGTTTACAACAACTGGTTTAACGGGCCTGTTTATGGTTCAAAATGTAAGCTCTACCATATTGTTTTGGCAAGTTTTAGTTGCTTGGTTTGGAGGAGGTTTTATATGGACCTTGTATTTGGCTATTTTTACCACTCTCGGTATAAATAATATATTTGTCATGAATAAAAACCAACTTATAAACGAAGTTAACTTCATGGAAAAAAGGCAGTTTCATCATAGTGAGGTATTTTTAAAAACTCTGGTTGTGGTTTTAGTCCCCTATACTGCACTAACAATTATTCTTTGGGCTATTCTTAAATTATCTGGTGACAGCACGTTTGTTTCTTTAAGTCACTCTATGTCAACAATGTCTACAAGTGGTATATCTCCAATAGGAGGTATCTCAAGTGATAGTAATGTGTTTGGTTTGTTAGCGATCTTATTATTTCTATTTTTCGCTCTTTCTTCAGGTTCCTATAGATTTTATAATTTAATAGAATTAAAAAAAATATTTTCAAAAAAATCAGAACTTGAAGTCGCAATTTATTTAATAATTTTTAGTACTTTAGTTTTGACAGTTTTAAATTTAAATACAATGCTTGATTTTAATCATATCTTTATACTTATTTTAGAGAATATATTTATTTGTATATCGTTTTTAACAACCACTGGTTGGTTTATATATTCTTCATCAGACGAAACAAGTAGTGTTTTGAGTTTCACATTGATTGCCCTAACTTTTATAGGTGGGGGCATAGGCACCACAGCGGGAGGATTAAAATTAATTCGATTTGCTATAATGCAAAGACATTTGAATTCCGAAATGACTAGGATGGTGTATCCTTCCCAAATTAGAATTTCTACTTCACGCATGAATTTAAACAGCTCAATAATTTTGAAAGTTTGGGTCTTTGCTATGATATTGATAATAACAACTTTATTTATATTTTGTTTATTAACAATTGTTGGAATGTCATTTGAGAATGCTTTTATTATGAGTATTTCTGCTCTTTGTAATAACGGACCTCTTTTTTCTACAATTATTCAACCTTTAGATTTATATTTAGAATTAACAATTTTTTCAAAATACATAATAGTTTTAGCAATGATATTGGGAAGAATCGAAATATTGCTTTTATTTGTACTATTTAATCCTGAATTATGGGGTAAATAAGTTACTTTAAACTTATGTTATTGAAGTGTTAATAATATTAGTATTAAAAGTGGGCTATAGAAAATGAAAATTCAACAATAAAATAAAGGAAAGCTTTCAAATGGCAAACGATAAGCAAAACCTTCAAGATGTGTTCCTGAATCAACTAAGAAAATCTAAAATTTCTGTAACAATATTTTTGATAAATGGTGTTAAGTTACAAGGTATGATTACTTGGTTTGATAATTTTTGTGTACTTTTAAGACGGGATGGTCAATCTCAATTAGTTTATAAACATGCAGTGTCGACTATTATGCCTGCAACTTCAGTTAGCCTTTATGATGGTGAGGATACTGAGTGAGTTTAAGTACGACTCGTACTCTTATTATTCATCCAGATATTAAAAAATTGAGAAATGTTTCTGCTGTAATTAGCGGATCTATTAAGGAATCCGTTTCACTCTCAATGTCTTTAAAATTGATTGTAATTGCCACCAAAATAATTAAGATATCGACCCCTAGAGCTGGTTATCTTTTTGGGAAAGGTTCAACTTTAAACATTTTAAATGAAATAAAAGAACATAAAATAGATCTTATTATAGTAAACGGTGATATTTCTCCAATTCAACAGCGAAACCTTGAAAAAGTTTGGCAAGTCAAATTAATAGATCGTACCCATTTAATATTAGAAATCTTTGCAGACAGAGCTGCCACTCGCGAAGGTAGACTCCAGGTTGATTTGGCCACATTATCTTATCAGAGAACAAGATTGGTAAGAAGTTGGACCCATTTAGAAAGACAAAGGGGTGGGCTTGGTTTCGTAGGTGGACCTGGGGAAACTCAGATAGAGTCTGATCGTCGGGCGATTGATAATGCGATTGTGAAAATAAAATCTCAATTATCAAAAGTAGTAAAAACTAGATCTTTACATAGAAAATCGCGGCAAAAAGTACCTTATCCTATTGTTACATTAATTGGATACACTAATGCTGGGAAATCAACTTTATTTAATACTCTAACTGGAGCAAAAGTTTTAGCTAAAGATATGTTGTTTGCAACATTAGACCCAACAATGAGATCGATTAACCTAAACTCAACTAGTAAAGTCATTTTATCGGATACTGTTGGCTTTATATCAGATTTACCAACTGAGCTAATTGCAGCCTTTCGAGCAACTTTAGAAGAGGTTTTACATGCTGATTTGATTATTCATGTTAGAGATATCGCTGACGAGAACAGCAATATGCAATTTAAACAGGTGAATTCTATTTTAAATAGCTTAGGTGTTGAAACAGAGGTGAATGAAAAATTAATAGAAGTTTATAATAAAATTGATCTTTTAAGTAGAGATCAGCTTGAAATGTTAAAAAATAAAGCGAATAGATCAAATGATTTTTTCCTTGTTTCCTCAATAGATAATATAGGTATAGGGGAGTTAATCAGTGGCGTAGAAAAAGTTCTAAATAAAGACCTTATAAGCGAAGTTATTAAAATTAGTTTTGACAAATCTCATGTTCGTTCAAAATTATATCAATCCTCTGTTATACAATCTGAGAAGTTGTGTGAAGATGGTTATGAAATTGCTGTTCGTTGGTCTAAAAGAAAACAGGGAGAATTTTATAACTTACTTAATTTTAATTAGTTAGTAATTTATTCTGGTAACACCTAAAGAACCGGCTTTTGCTACGATTGGATCTAAAGTCATAGAAATATAATTACCATCTTTTGATAACCTTGATAAGTCGTCATAATGTTTTGATAAAAAATGACCACTTTGTCCTGTTGAAATTATATATAAGCTACTATTTGGGTCACCCATATCGTATAATCCTTTAAAAACTGATCCATGAGATGCGATTATTTTACCATCATTAGAATATTTTATTTTATTACTGTTAAGGGTGTAGTTACTCCCTGAAACATTATGCGAAATATTAAAAAACCAATGTATAAATTTTTGTTTTCCTAGTGGATTATGGAAATGAACTGCCTTATTATATTTCCCCCATTTCCAATGCTCAATATCACCTCCATATTTTTTTCTTAAATATGTTAATGTATCATTTAGAGAATCTTTCGCTAATTGGTTGCAGGTCTCCAATTTTAATGTTTGTTGGATATCGCACCAATCTGATGCATTGTTGATGTTCTTAAAAACACGCTCAAGGAATAAGGGCTGATAACTACTATATTGATCATAAAGTAAGCCTAATTCATCCTGAATTATTCTTTTTTGCAGCATAGTTACCCAAGTTTTATATACAATGGGTTCTACTAATTTATCGCTCATGTCGCCGTTCCAGGTGGAAAGTTTTTTTAGTATGCTTTGTCGGGAAAATTTACTTGACCCAGTGGGCCCAATTTCTCCTTCATACCATAGGTCATTCGCAATTAATCCCAATAAATACCGTGCAGTATAGGATACTGTATCAGTTTGAATTTCCATTAAACTTTCTAAGGTATAGACATCACGATAATCCATTTTTCTTTTTAATCTATGGATTTTTTGAGTATCTCCCCATTTGTAGGTAATATTTTTTGGAAACTTTTTATTAGTATTATTGTTTCCAGTATTTAGAATTCTTCCATTACTTGGATTTACAGATATAGTATTTGCATCATAGGAATAATAGCCATTCCACTGATCATCCCCATTTCTCCCAAGTCCTGGAAGTTGTCCTTTTGTTGAGTGAGCAATATTTCTTTTTGGTATTTTACCAATTAATTTAAATGCAATATTTTCATTATCGATTACCATTAAATTTTTAATTGGAGTTACATGGTTTTTTGAAACGTCAAGAGCTTCATTAACACTATTTGAAAGCATTAGATCTATTGCTGCAGTCATACTTAAGTCATTCTCAATCAACGAATTTGATTTGATACTAATTAAATTTTTTGATTCTTCTTTGAACATT
>Ga0075444_10002814_pt1 | contig 10449 bp, 7 predicted proteins | sample CoawatmetaG01DNA_FD_76836 | JGI IMG/M metagenome (GOLD analysis project Ga0075444, IMG submission 76836) | Marine microbial communities from the West Antarctic Peninsula - Coastal water metaG017-DNA | ecosystem: Environmental > Aquatic > Marine > Coastal | place: Atlantic Ocean: West Antarctic... | reverse complement strand
AGATAATTTTAGAAAATTATATAAAGGATCAGATGTCAATAAAAGAAACAAAAACGGACAAACCAGTACTGGTCTTTACAGTCTTTTTATTCCTATGGAGTGGAATTATGAAGGTTTTATTGATGAATATGGTCAACCAGTTTTTGATACTCCTGAAACAGAAGTCAAAGGACCATACGGAGAAACGATAGACATCGGAATACTAGAACATTGGCAAAACGAAGTTGATGGTCTAAAGAGTGATGGAGATGCTCTTAATGAGTTTTATAGGCAATTTCCTAGAACTGAAGAGCATGCTTTCCGAGATGAAACTAAGAATAGTATATTTAACTTAGCTAAGATCTACGAGCAGATAGATTTTAACGAAGAAGGAGTATACTCAGGTATTAACCAAGGAAATTTTCAATGGGTAAATGGCATAAAAGATTCTAAAGTAATATTTTATCCAGATCCCAAAGGAAGATTTAACATAAGTTGGATGCCTCCAGTGCATTTACAAAATAAGTTAGTTGATACTAGTCACGGTAAAAAACCAGGTAATGAGCACATGGGTGCTTTTGGTTGCGATAGTTATGATATTTCGGGGACTGTCGACGGGCAAGGTTCCAAGGGAGCACTTCATGGACTCACCAAGTTCTCCATGGAAGATGCTCCTCCCAACAACTTCTTCTTAGAATATATTGCTAGACCTCAGACCGCTGAGATTTTCTTTGAAGATGTATTAATGGCTCTAGTTTTTTATGGAATGCCAATCCTAGCTGAAAACAATAAACCTAGACTTCTTTATTATCTAAGAAGAAGAGGTTATAGAGGTTACTCTATGAATAGACCAGATAGAACTTGGAACAAGTTGTCAACTACAGAAAAAGAAATAGGTGGTATACCTAATTCAAGCGAAGACATTAAACAAGCGCACGCAGCTGCAATTGAAATGTATATACAATCCTATGTTGGTTTACAAGAAAACGGTAACTACGGCAACATACCATTTAATACAACACTTAATGACTGGGCTAAATTTGACATAAACAATAGAACTAAATTTGATGCAGCTATTAGCTCCGGTTTAGCTGTTATGGCTTGTAATAGACATTTATATACTCCTAATATTAAAGTACAAAGACAAAAAACTAATATCAGTTTTGCTAAATATCAAAATCAAGGCGATAACTCGAAAATAATTAAAACATAATATGGCTGAATCAATAACTAAAAGTTTTTTCCCTAGTCAAGTCGTTAGCGACCTAGAAAAAATTACACCTGAGTATGGTTTGAAAGTAGCGAAAGCTATCGAAAGCGAGTGGTTTGACAAGGATTCTGGCGCTAATAGGTATAGATCTAATGAATTAAGTTTTCATAGACTAAGGTTATACGCTAGAGGAGAACAATCAATACAGAAATACAAAGATGAGTTATCTATAAATGGTGATTTGTCTTATCTTAATTTAGATTGGAAGCCAGTACCTATTATACCTAAGTTCGTAGATATTGTAGTTAATGGAATATCAGATAGAACTTATGATATAAAGGCTTATTCTCAAGATCCATATGGTGTTAGTAAAAGAACTGAATATATGAAGAGTCTTTTAGCTGACATGAGGACTAAAGAGTTAAACGAATATACTAAAAAAGCATTTGGTGTTGATATATCTAATACACCACAAGAAGAACTACCGGATTCTAAAGAGGAAATGGAATTGCACATGCAACTTAATTACAAGCAAGCTGTTGAGTTAGCTGAGGAGCAAGCCATAAACACTATCCTTGATGGAAACAGATATGAGTTGACTAGAAAAAGAGTTAATTATGACTTAACCGTGCTGGGTATAGGTTCAGTAAAAAATACATTTTCAAAATCAGAAGGAGTTAAAGTTGAGTATGTTGATCCAGCTAATTTAGTTTATTCGTATACTGAATCTCCATATTTTGAAGATATATATTATGTCGGTGAGGTTAAGGTTATTCCAGTTAATGAACTTAAAAAGCAGTTTCCAGATTTAACGAATGAGGATCTACAAGAAATAATGCAGCAACCACATCCTAGCAATAGTGGATATAGTAAACTACAATACGATGATGTTGATAATAACCAAATAGAAATTCTTTATTTTAATTATAAAACCTACATGAATGAGGTTTATAAGATAAAGCAAACATCAACTGGTGCTAGTAAGGTTTTAATTAAAGACGATCAATTTAATCCTCCAATGGATGTTGTTGATGAAAATTTTGAAAAAGTATCTAGATCATTAGAGGTTTTATATGAAGGAGCTTTAATAGTAGGTACTAAGAAATTACTTAAGTGGTCTCTTGCTAAGAACATGATGAGACCCAAGAGTGATTATACTAAAGTTAAAATGAATTACTCTATAGTATCTCCAAGGATGTATAAGGGTAGAATAGAATCTCTTGTAGGAAGAATAACTGGTTTTGCTGATATGATTCAGTTAACCCACTTAAAGCTTCAGCAGGTAATGTCTAGAATGGTTCCAGACGGAGTATATCTAGATGCTGATGGAATATCAGAAATAGACCTTGGCAATGGTACTAATTATAATCCACAAGAAGCTCTTAACATGTTCTTCCAAACTGGTAGTATAATAGGTAGATCGATGACATCAGATGGTGACATGAATCCAGGTAAAGTACCAATACAAGAAATAGCCAGCGGTAATGGTAGCGGTAAAATGCAAACGTTAATTCAAACCTACAACTATTATCTACAAATGATAAGAGATGTTACTGGCTTGAATGAAGCAAGAGATGGTAGTAATCCAGATCCTAATGCATTAGTAGGAATTCAAAAGATAGCAGCAGCTAACTCTAATACAGCTACAAGACATATATTACAATCAGGTTTGTTTCTAACCTCAGAGACGGCAGAGTGTATAGCACTTAGGGTTTCTGACATAATAGAGTATGCTCCAACAAGAGATGCTTTCATACAGAGTATAGGAGTACACAATGTTGCAACATTGAAAGAAATGAGTGAGTTGCATCTTTATGACTTTGGTATATTTATTGATTTGTCTCCTGATGAAGAGGAAAAGCAAATGCTTGAAAATAACATACAAGTAGCTGTAGCTCAAAAGGGAATAGATTTAGAGGATGCTATAGATCTAAGAAACATAAAGAATGTTAAACTAGCTAATCAATTATTGAAGATTAGAAGAAAAAAGAAGCTAGAAAAAGATCAATTGATGCAACAGCAGAACATTCAAGCTCAAGCACAAGCAAATGCACAAGCGCAACAAGTAGCAGCTCAAGCTGAGGTTCAAAAACAACAAGCGTTAGTTCAGACACAGTTACAGTTAGATCAAGCTAAAGCTCAGATGGAAAGTAGCAAAATGACTCAAGAGGTGGAATTGAAAAAACAATTAATGCAATTTGAGTTTGAATTAAGTATGAGATTAAAAGAGATGGATTTAAGTATTGTAAATGGAAAAGAAAAGTATAAGGAAGATAGGAAAGATAAGAGAACTAAAATACAAGCAACTCAACAATCTGAACTTATAGATCAAAGAAAAAACGAAAAACCACCTAAAGATTTTGAATCATCAGGTAATGATGTGTTAGGTGGAAACTTTAACTTAGGGTCATTTGATCCTAAGTAATTATTTTTAATTTTTTATATTATATTATATCATGGCAAAAAGCAAAAAAGAAGAGGTAGTTGAACAAACACCTCAAAACCAACAAAAAGAATCAACACCGGTTGAGGATAAAATAAAGATAAAAAAACCTTCTTTTAAGAAAAACACAGACGAAATTACAAAAGTAGATCTCAGAGAGGTTAATAAATCTGAAGAAGATGTGATTAATAAAGAAGAGGTATTATCTAATCAATCCGATAAAAATGTCGTTGAACAAACAAGCGATGAACCAGAAACTCTGGTCGAAGAAACAACCAATGCCAAATCTGAAGATGGCGAAAAAAGTGAAGAACAAGTTTCCAAAGATGAACAAAACAGCGTTCTCGAGGAGATAACTGACGAAGAAGTAGAGGAACAAGTTGGTGATCTAAAGGAAGACATTAAAGATGCTATTGAAGAATCAAAGCAAGAAAATGTAAAGTTACCTGATAACATTCAGAAAGTTATTGACTTCATGGATGAAACAGGTGGTAGTCTAGATGATTATGTTAAGTTAAACAAAGACTACAGTTCACTTGATCAACTCCAACTACTAAAAGAATATTATAAATCTACAAAACCTCATCTAGCCGATGATGAAATAGATTTTTTAATGGAAGACAATTTCTCATATGATGAAGAAATCGATGATGAAAGAGACATTAAAAGAAAGAAATTAGCGCTTAAAGAGCAGGTTGCTAGCGCTAAAGGTCACTTAGACGGCCTAAAGTCTAAATATTACGAAGAAATTAAAGCAGGTTCTAAGTTAACATTAGAACAACAGAAAGCCGTAAATTTCTTTGATCGTTACAATAAAGAATCAGAGGATTCTAGTCAATTAGCTGAAAAACAGAAATCTAGGTTTCAACAAAAGACTAATGAAGTCTTTTCCGATAAATTCAAAGGTTTTGAATATAATGTTGGAGACAAGAAATATAGATTTAATGTGAAGGATGCTGATAAGGTTAAAAGTACTCAGAGCGACATCAACAACTTTGTTAGAAAGTTTCTAAACGATAAGAATGAGATGTCAGACGCTAAGGGTTACCATAAATCTTTATTTACAGCAATGAATTCAGATGCTATAGCTAATCACTTTTACGAACAAGGCAAGGCCGATGCAATAAAACAAAGTATTACAAAAGCCAAGAACATAGACATGGACCCGCGACAAGGTCACGAAGGTTTCATGCAAGCAGGAGGAGTAAAAGTTAGAGCATTAGACACGAATAGTTCCAATGATTTTAAGTTTAAATTAAAAAAATAAATATAAATATAAAACAATAAAACAATGGCAGCAGCAGCAGTAACAGACGGGGGCCTTTTAGGGTCAGTCCCGGCACCAGTAAAACAAACGCTTAGTTCAGCGTACATAGATTTCACAACAGCCGGCACAGCGGGTTGGGCACAACAGCATTTGCCTGATCTAATGGAGCAGGAAGCAGCAATCTTTGGAAAAAGAACAATTTCAGGTTTTTTGAATCAAGTTGGAGCTGAAGAAGCAATGACATCTGATCAAGTAATCTGGTCTGAGCAGGGTAGATTGCATATTAGTTTAGTAGCAGCAGTAACAACTAAAGGTGATGGATTAGTAACTTTTGGTACAGCTCACGAATTAAGAGTTGGTGATACAGTTATTATTCACGAAACAGGTGGTGGTAATCTTTTGCTAAAATGTTATGTTTCAGCAACACCATCAGCAACTACAGCAAATCTATTACCATATACTCAAGCGAATCTAGGATCTTCGGGTCAAGCTTTCTTGGATAATGACGTGGTAACCGTGTTTGTGTACGGTTCTGAATTTGCTAAGGGAACAGTTGGTAGAGCAGGAGCTCTTGAGCCTTCTTTTAAGTCATTTACTAACAAGCCAATTATTATTAAAGATAAGTATGAGATCTCTGGATCTGATGCATCTCAAATTGGTTGGGTTGAAGTAACTGGAGAGTCTGGACAATCAGGTTATCTTTGGTATTTAAAAGCCGAAGGAGATACCCGTGCTAGGTTTACCGATTATTTGGAAATGGCAATGGTTGAAGGAGAGAAAAGTGTAGCAGCAGCAGGAGCAGCCGTACCAGATGGTACTGAAGGTATGTTTGCAGCTATAACTAGCCGTGGTCATTTCTCAGCAGGTATTATTGGAACCTCAGCAGCTGATGACTTAGGATCTTTTGATAATATTCTAAAGAAGTTTGACGCACAAGGCGCTATTGAAGAAAACATGATTTATGCTAATAGAAGTGTATCTCTTGCTATTGACGATATGCTTGCGGCTCAAAATTCTTATGGAACTGGAGGAACTTCTTTTGGAGTATTCAGTAACAGTGAGGATATGGCTTTGAATCTTGGATTTTCAGGTTTCCGTAGAGGATCTTATGATTTCTACAAGTCTGATTGGAAATATTTGAATGACATTGGAACTCGTGGAGCTTATGGCGACACTAGTATTCCGTGGAGCAATTATTCCAGCAGGAGTATCTACAGTATATGATGAGCAAATGGGATCAAGTATGAAACGACCTTTCCTACACGTTCGTTACAGGTCTTCTCAGACTGATGATAGAAAAATGAAAACTTGGGTGACAGGTTCTGTTGGCGGAAACGTAACTTCAGATCTTGACGCTATGGAGGTACATTACCTATCAGAGAGATGTTTAGTAACACAAGGAGCTAATAACTTCTGTTTATTAACCTAATAACAATTAACTTATGATTACCCTCGTCCTTTGGATGGGGGTAATTTTTACTTTTTATTACCCTTATTATATTATATTATATCATGAAAAAAGAATTAAAAAAAGAAGTGGTCAAGACCGCTTTTAAAGACAAGGTTTATGTACTTAAAAATGAGTTATCACCTTTAACATTTACTATAAAAAGCAGAGGAGTATATTACTTTGATGAAGAAAAAGGTTACGAAAGAGAACTAAAGTATACTCAAAATCAAAGAACAGCATTTGCCGATGAATTTAAAGGTGATGCTAGATTAGAACACATAACATTTTTAGATGGTGTTTTAAGCGTACCAAAAGAAAAACAGACACTACAAAGTTTTATGGATTTATCTCCAGACAACGGTAGAATATTCGAAGAGTTTGATACAGTTAAGATTGCCGTTGATGAGTTACAAGATCTAGAAATAGAACTAGAAGCTTTAAACGCAGCTAAAAACATGGACATAGAACTAGCCGAGGCTGTTATGCGCGTAGAGATTGGATCTAGAGTGTCAGGCATGACTTCTAAGGAACTAAAAAGAGATCTACTATTGTTTGCTAAAGATAACCCATTGTTATTCTTAGAGCTTGCTTCTGATGATAATGTTCAATTAAGAAATTTTGGAGTTAAAGCAACTGAGTCAGGCGTTATTAAATTATCTGAAGATCAAAGAAATTTCACCTGGGGCAGTAATGGAAGAAAAATTATGACTGTTCCTTTTGATGAACACCCATATTCTGCATTAGCAGTTTTCTTTAAAACAGACGAGGGTATGGAAATATACTCTAATATTGATAAAAGAATTAAAGACTAACTATTATGTAGGCATTAGGCCATCTTAATGGTGGTCTAATATCTACAAAATTAAAAATTATGGCAATAAGTGTAAACGACGTATATCAAAAAGTACAAGCAATAGCTAACAAAGAGCAACGAGGTTACATTACGCCTGTTGAATTTAACTTATTAGCTAATCAAGTTCAAAACGATATGTTTGAACAATACTTCTATGACTTAAATCAAGCTGATAGAAAACAACAAACATACGAAGAATACTCCAACGCTATAGATTTAATAAAAGAAAAAACAGCTGCATTTGAGTATTTTAAAGCTAGTCCGGCAAGTGTTAACTCTAATGTTATTGCACTACATGCGGATACATTCATGATTGGAGATGTATATTACGGTAACTACTTAGTAGAGCCAATATCTCAAAAAGAATATATTAACCTTCAATTATCACCACTAACAGTAGCAACCGCTACTAGACCTGTATATGTTAGAAAATCATCAACACTTATTGATGTTTATCCTACTACAATTACAATGTCAAATATCAAACATAATTATATAAAAAAACCTACACAAGTAGTATTAGGATACAACGTGGTAACAGGAGCATATGATGCATCTACAACTACTAATTTTCAGTTACATCCTTCTGACGAAGCTAATTTAGTAATAAAAATACTTCAACTAATAGGTGTTATTATAAAAGATCCAAGTCTATATCAAATTTCATCTCAAGAAGAAATGAAAGATTTACAACAAGAAAAAATATAATAAATGGGATTATTAGGAACAACAACCGCAGAATCGTATTACAATCAATCCCAGAACTTCACTGGTAATGGTACTATAAATCAATTTGACTTAACTGTCGCTAATTTTAATCCATTACCTAGCGCTGAAACTGATTTTGAAATATACATAAATGAAGTTTTAATAAAACCAAGTAATTACTCTTATTCTTCACCTAGAATAACTTTTACTTCAACTAATGCTAACGCTTCTGTTCAGTCTGGATCTAATGGTGCGCCTAACAACGGATTATCAGTAATAGTAAGACAAGTAGCTGAAACAGAGCAATACGGTAATTATCAATTTGTATCAATAGAGAATCTAATAAATAACTTTTTTGTTTCTTATGTTGGTGAAGGCAAAATAATAGATAGAGCTAAGAAAGCTGACATTGCATTTCACGCTCAAAGAGCAATACAAGAGTTCAGTTATGATACATTTAAATCTAGTAAATCTCAGGAGATAGAGATACCTCCATCATTAACAATGTTATTACCTCAAGACTACGTTAACTACGTAAAACTGACATGGAAAGATAATTCTGGTATGGAAAGGGTTTTATATCCAATTAGAAATACTAGTAATCCCTTGGCTTTATTGCAAGATTCAGAATACAATTACTTATTTGATTCAAATGGTAATATACAATCATCTTACAACTCTGAAACCTGGAACAAATTTAAAGCACCTAGTGCAGATGCCGCTGAGTACACTCAAGAATCTAGTAATGACATAGAGGATTTAAATGCACAAGGAGCAAGATATGGTATAGCACCTGAGTTTGCTCAATCAAATGGATCATTTTTTATAGATCCACTAAAAGGAACTGTATTTTTTAGTTCTAATGTAAGTGGTAAAATAGTTACGCTTAAGTATATAAGTGATGGATTGGGTACTGATGCTGAAATGATTGTACATAAGTTTGCTGAAGAAGCAATGTATAAGTACTTAGCACACGCTATATTGTCTACTAAGATAGGTATTCCAGAATATATAGTTAATAGATTTAAGAAAGAAAGATTCGCAGCAGTTAGAACAGCTAAATTAAGATTATCAAATCTTAAGTCTGAAGAGCTTACTCAGTTAATGAGAAACAAATCAAAGCAAATTAAACACTAAAACATGTCGGAAATACTAAACAGCTTTAGGTTGGGTAAAATGGAGAAGGATCTTGATGATAGATTACTTCTAAATGGTAGCTTTAGAGATGCTTTAAACGTTGAAATTGCTACTTCCGATGGATCTGACGTAGGTGCTCTTCAAAAGGTTAAGGGAAATGTGTTATTAGCTGGTTTACCTTCGTTGCCAACCGACGCTAAATGTATTGGATCCGTAAGAGACACTAAAAATAACAATATATATTGGTTTGTTACTAGTACTGGATTTGATTTTATTGCTGAATACAATGGTACAGCCATAGATATGGTACTAGTGGATAGAGGTGTTATTTTAGATTTTCATCCTGATTTTTTAATAACAGGCGTTAATATATTAGATGAAGTTATATATTTCACTGATAACAGAAATGAACCAAGACAAGTAGATATAGCTTATTGGAAAAACTTAACACATAATGATCATAATCAAACATCCACTGGTCTATCGGCTGATAAAATAACAGTAATACGTAAATCACCATTGAATTCTCCTTATTATACAGCATTACCCTCTGCTGTTGTATCCGGTCCTGGGACAGAAGACGGAACTAGAATTGTAATGAAGATTGATGGAAATTTACAAATAGTTTTGTCAACTTATACTTTAAATGAAGAAAGTGCAATAACTGGTATAACTTTTGCTGAATTATTAAACTCATCTCAACTAGCTTCTCCATCTTATGTAGTAGGAACTAACATAACACTTACAAATACTGTAGGACAAACAGCTGACTTAGTTATATCGCATGTAAATACAGACCCAACACCCCATGAATTTAAAGCAACTATCACATATATAGATCCAGCTATATCAGTAACTGAAAGTTCTAACTCTCTTAAGAAAAGAACTGCAGGACAACAATTTTCTCCAAGTGCTGGATTAGCAGCAGATATGAGTACTGCCGCTACTGGAAATACAAGCCCGCAACATTTCTTAATAACACCAGCTTCATCACAAGACTGGATGAACTTACCTGTTGCTGGTCCTTATGTTATTGAAACAGCTATTACATTGCAAGGAGCTCCAGCTGATGCCAATCACAATGCAGAAATAACAATTCAGTATGAAATTAGTACTAATAGTTCTAGTAATTGGGCAACATATAGATCAACAATGAGTTTTGAGCACTTAGTTGCAAATCAAGGAAGTGCTACTGGTAGTACTGCTTTTAACACCACTAATACTTTTGTTAAGAATTTTGCTGTAGACAATTATGTATTAGGTACTAAAATTAGGTTTAGGGTAGTAAAAACTACTCCATCAGCTACTGATATTAGTGGTTTTGTTACAAAAGCAGAAGGAAGTATTCCTTTAAAATCAAGCTCAGCAGTAGACAACGCTTACGATGTAAACCTTAAGGAGT
>Ga0075444_10002813_pt1 | contig 10449 bp, 8 predicted proteins | sample CoawatmetaG01DNA_FD_76836 | JGI IMG/M metagenome (GOLD analysis project Ga0075444, IMG submission 76836) | Marine microbial communities from the West Antarctic Peninsula - Coastal water metaG017-DNA | ecosystem: Environmental > Aquatic > Marine > Coastal | place: Atlantic Ocean: West Antarctic... | reverse complement strand
TGCATCTTAATTGTAAAAGAGTAATAAAACTTGGGGGTTCGCCCCCGAGTTTTTACTAATGGACTTATAAATGGCAAATTTAATAACTTTAGATGATTATAAAGAAGCGGAAGGTATTTCAAATCCTAAAGAGGATCTGAAATTAAACGCTTTAATTCCGTCCGTGAGTCAATTAGTAAAAACTTATTGTAATAGTTCCTTCGTAGACTATTACTCAACGAACAAAGTAGAAACAATATCTTTAAACTATAATACAGAGGTTATTCAATTAAGTGAGAGCCCTGTAACTTCTATAGTTAGTGTTACAGAGAGAGTATCTTATGGCTCTGCGTACACTACTTTAACAACAGCTGCTTATCAGTATTTTTTAGACACAGATACTGACAGTCTTTTTCGTACTACCTCAGGAGGTAGAAAGAACTGGGCAACAGGACCAGGCGCTGTTGTAGTTACATACAAAGCCGGGTATGCTACTGTTCCTGGAGACTTAAAGTTAGCAGTATTTGATCTACTTACATACTACCATAAAAATGAGTATAAAGAGCGCAAAGTTATGGCAGGAGCCTCTATACAGAATGCATCTACTACTAGTCAGAGTAATAACGTATCGTTTCCAGACCATATAAAAAGAGTGCTGGATCTCTATAAGAACTTCTAGTGGCACAGGCAAGACAGTTAGTATTTCTACAAAAGTTACATCAAGAGTTATCTGTGTCTAGTTCTACATATAGAAAAATGATAGTAGATACTCAATGGCACACGTTTAAAGTAAGTCATGCAAGTATAAAAGCAGCTACCTCTAAAGAGTTTAAAAAGTACAAAATAACACCGTCCTCAGAGCAACTAGCTGCGATAGATACTGCGGCACAGACAGCATATACGAGTATACTTGATAGGGTCAAGTTAATTAAAAAGGACCCTCAAGTTATGATAGACCGAAATACGACGTATTTAAACAGTAAAAGATTGCGTCTAGTTTTTATAACGTATGGGGAGCCTATGGAGAAAGCTTATAGAGCTCAATTAGATCCTAGTGTTACTTTTGATAGACTTAAAATTGTATACAAAGAGGCTTTGCAAAAATACTTTGATGAATTACAAAGAATAACAGATAATGCAATAGCAAAGTACAATACAAAGTCTGGTAGATTGAATAAAGTAAAGACTGTAGGTAAGTTCTTTCACTTAGGACACTTAGATACTATGGGAGTCGCAGAAACGCAGTTTAGAGATGGCTTGGCCAATGCATTCGAAGATTTGCCTTTAGAAGAACATGGTAATATTACCAGTCTTTTAGAGAAAGCAGGAGTAGACTTATCTTTTCAGCGTCTTGATGATAAGGATATGATGATAGTACAAATAGAATCTGCTTCCGATAATATGAGTAGAGGCGGTATTAGTGGAAATCAAAAGAAAAAACTATTAGCTGCTTTAAGAACTGCTATGACTAAGTTTGATCCTATGACTGTATCAGGCTCAGATACTCCAAAACAAAGAAAGCTAAAACAACTTACCAACAAACTTGTAAAGCCTTTTGCAGCTAAAAAAAGTAAGAATATAAAAACTAGTACTAAAGCAGTTCCCTTGAAAAAGAGCGCGTCGAAAAAACAGACGTTAAACACTTCTAGTAAATCTAGTAAAGGGCGAGATAGGGTTAAAGTAGGTCAGATTGCTGTAGCTTCTAAAAAAAGGCCAAAGAGAAATGATAATCCGGCCTCTAGCCCTTTACATATGATGGTAGCAATAAATAAAAGACTGCCTCAAGTAGTAGCACAAAATATGCAGTCACCTCACCTAAATTATCAGACAGGTAGATTTGCAGAATCAGTAAGAGTCACTGACGTAGTAAAGACTCCAAAAGGCTTCCCTAGTGTAGGATACACGTATGCTAAGTTTCCTTACCAAACTTTTGAAGCAGGATATGCACAAGCTGATTTAGGGCTAGACCCTAGAAAATTAATTGATAAGTCAATTAGAGAGATTGCTACTGAACTAGCAATAGGACGATTCTTTACGAGGAGAGTATAATGACAACAGAAAGGCTATATACATCTCGAAGGATGAATATTATAGAATCTCTTGTTAAAAAATTAAAAGATATTGATGGGTCTGGTGCCTATTTAGTAGACGTTAATGAGAATGTTATTCCAAGGCTACAGTTTTGGGATGAGATTGAAGAATTTCCTGCAATTCACTTAAACGCAGGGTCTGAAACACGCGAGTACCAAACCGGAGGTTATAAGGATAGGTACTTATCTGTGACTGTAAGATGTTATGTAAATGAAGAAGATGCACAAAGAGGTCTTAATGCTTTAATGGAAGATGTAGAAACTGTCCTTGAAGAAAACTCCTCTTTAGAGTATGTAGATGCACAAAATAAAACTTACAACACTCAACAAATCACTATAGTCAGTATTGATACTGATGAAGGTGTACTAGAGCCCTTAGGTATCGGAGAGATACTTATAGAGGTTCGCTATTAGAAAATACTGGCACGAACAAAAGTTCACGTCCAAGTCTTTTCAAGATACATAGGAGATAAACTATGGCACAACAACTATTTTTTAGTCGCGACACGAAAGTGTATATAAAGTTCGGCAATAAAGTATGGGATTTACCCGTACTAGATGGCTTTAGCTTTTCGCAAGCAACAAACTCAAGCGAAATCACACTCGCAGAAATGGAAGGATCTGGCGGATCTAGCCGTCGTGGTAGACGTCAGTTTAATGACTCATTAGCACCTGCTGAGTGGTCTTTTTCAACATACGTTCGACCTTTTAAAGCTGGAGGTAGTGCTGATGCAGGTTCAGCTAATGCCGCCGCCCTTACTCACGCAGTAGAAGAAGTACTGTGGGGAATGTTCCTCGGTGGAAAAACTTATGCTGATGATCATCAGTTATTTCAAGCTAAAGTACCCGCATCGATCGCAGCATCAGCTGCAGTAGTAGGTGATTCTTATGTAATTACAGGTCTTGGAGCTACAACACAAGCTCAATGGAATACTTTGGCAGGTACCTCTAGTCTTACCTATGCAGCAGGAGATGCTATTATAGCAGCAGCAGGTGGAGCAGGCAATGGTACTATTGAACAAGTAGTAAATGTTCCTTTAGCCACAAGTTCAACTTTTAATGCTGATTTGTCAAACAGTGCAACTTTAGGTACTGCTGATATATACTTTGTACTTGGTGATACTAATCGAAAAGTATATAAATTAAAAGACTGTGTAGTTAATGAAGCTTCTCTTGACTTTGATATTGATGGTATTGCTACTATTGGCTGGTCTGGTATGTCTTCAGAAATTATTGATATGACAAGTAAGACCCACACTGGAGCAACTCCTGTTGCTGTTACAGATGACAGAGATGGTGGATCAGTAAACGTCGAAGTAGCAGATATTGTACTAGATACAGGAGCAGCGCATAGATTGAGTGTAATTGCTACAGTACCCGGCAGTGGTAACTGTACTTTAACGGGTGGTATCTTTGAAGGTGCTAGTGATACTGGTAACTTTATTCGTAATAGACTTACTCAGCTAACTGTTGTACCTACAGCAGGTACAAGTTATATTAGTAGTTTAGAAAGTGGTGGATACAATATTACTCTTACTGGTGGAAACATCACAATGAGTAACAATGTAACGTTTATTACTCCAGAAGAAATTGGTCTAGTGAACGTTCCTATTGGACACGTTACAGGTACTCGTTCAGTGTCAGGCTCTATGAATTGCTACTTAAGTAAGGATACTACTGTAAATACTCATTCTGCTGATTTATGGGAAGATCTTAAATCTATTACTAGCGTTGTTAATAATTCCTTCGCTCTTACCTTTAAGATTGGCGGAGTTACTGCTAGCACGCCTAGACTACTTGTTACTATGCCTACTTGTCACTTAGAGATCCCTACGCACTCTATTGAAGATGTTATTTCTGTAGAGACTAACTTTAATGCACTGCCCTCTACTATTGACGGAACTAATGAAGTTACTCTGCAATACTTTCCAAAAGCATAATATGAGTACCATATGAAAAAAAGTTCTTGACAATTATGGTTGTTTAACATATAATATGTAGTATCAAAAAGTAGGGGCTTTTCGGAGCCCCTCACTACATCTGGGGAAATATGGCAAATTATAGTTTTTTACACGAGGCAAAGGTATATGTAGTTTATGGGAGTGAGAAATTACAATTAGACATAAGCTCTATATCATTTAGCCAAACCTATACAGACGAAACTTACCCTGTAAGGACTATCCATAACCAGAATAATCTGTTCGAAGGTTCTGTAATTAATAAAGCGAATCCTGCGAACTTTGAGCTAACTATTCCAGCTCTTATAGAAGATGATATAAAAATAATATTTAATAGATTGATTGATGTACAATCTTTCCATCTATATATAGCTACAAACCAAGATGTATTCAAAATAGAAACTTGCGTTATAACAAATGGGACGTTCAACATCGAGAGATCGAGACCTCTGAGTTTAACAGTTTCCGGCGAAGCATCAAAAGTGTTAACTGGACAGACTCTACCTTCAGAATTAGAAGTTTGGAGTGACTCGAAAGAGCAGACGGAAGGGCATAGCAACCCACTACTGCGGACTTCTAGTACTGTTCGTACTTATAACTTAACTTCCGATCTTTCAGTCGCACTAGCGGGTACTGAGATTTCGTCACATATGAGCAATCTCTCCGTTCAGTTACAAAATGGCGTACAGTGGTTGCCTTATTCAACTGTAAATGTAGGTATAGGTAGTAGTATTATGTTTCCTACTCAATACAGCTTATCAGGCAGAACACTCTCAGGGAATATTACTAGATATTTAAATGATACTACTGAATCAGGTGCACAAGCTGTAGGGCTTAACCAAGCTCTAAGAATAAAAGCAGGCACTATGATAGGAGGCTTATTTAAAGGATTTGACTTTAATATGACCAATGTTTCCTTCACTAATAGAATAGAGACAGGCGACGTATTTCAACAGAGCTATGATTGGAGATTAGCTCAAAACGTATCATCCCTAGCAGGGATATTAACTTATTACACACAATCTTAAAAGGAAAAAATGATGGACTTAAAAAAATTAATGGTAGACACAAAGGCAGTATGGGTAGACTTTCCCGGCTTGCCAGGCTTTGAAGTAGAAGTAGCTAACCTTTCACGAAAAGAGCTTAACGGTTTACGAAAACGTTGTACAGGGCAAAAGTTTGATCGCAAGAGTAGAGCTGTAACAGAGTCTTTAGACGAAGATAAATTCGTAATTGAGTTTACTCTAGCAACTGTAAAAAATTGGAAAGGTTTAACACTTGAACATCTTTCGTCTTTATTACTTATTGAGACTGAAGGGCAAGACCTTACCAAAGAGTTAGAGTATACTATAGATAACGCGGAAACACTTGTAGCTTCCTCAACTGAATTTGATACTTGGCTTAATGAGGTAGTCTTTGATTTAGATAACTTTCGTGGAGTACCAGAAAGAGCTAATGATGGAACGCCTGGAGAAGATGTTCCGAAATCTTGATAGTGGTTTAACTCGTGCCAAATATTTTGATATGCAGGAACAATTAGAAAGACCCCCTTTGGAGGAAGAGATACCTCCTGATTGGGAAGACTTTCCTTCTGTAGTTCAAGACGCATTAAATACTTTTAATATATTAGGAGATAGAGTTTACCCTGAGATTGGTTATGTAGGCAAAGATTACACAAACTTAAAACATTTCATAGATATACATGAAGTGACAGATTTAGAATTATTCCTAGATATTATATCTTGGCTTGATTCAAGGGCTATCAAAAAGTCTTCTGAGCAGTTAAAGAAGGACTATGCGAAGCTAAAGAGAAAATAAATTGTCTAATACAGTAACCCTAACGGTAAAAATCAATAGTGATGGCGGACTTGAGCTTATCGGAACTAAAGCCGAAAAAGCCGCAGCGGGATTAGGCAAAGTTGACGCGGCACAAGAAAAAGCCGCTAAGTCAGGTGCTAAACAGACTAAACAAAATAAAGGGGTAGCAGGCGCTACCTCTAACTCCACTAAAGCCTTCTCGAAGATGACCACTGGTATTACTGGTGGTCTCGTTCCTGCGTACGCAGTATTAGCTGCTAACGTATTTGCATTAACCGCGGCCTTCGGAGCCTTAAGAAGAGCTGCTGCTTTCGAGCAGTTAGAAGAAGGTTTGATTAGAGTGGGTAATGCTGCAGGATCAAATCTTCCTTATGTAGCTGAAAATCTTCGTGAAATTACTGGTGCTGCAGTTTCTATGGAAGCCGCAATGTCGTCCACAGCCTTAGCCTTCAGCTCGGGCTTTTCTTCCACACAATTAGAGGGTTTGACTAAAGTAGCTAAGGGTGCTTCTCAAGCTCTTGGAAGAGACATGGAAGATGCTTTAACCCGTTTGGTAAAAGGTACAGCAAAACTTGAGCCGGAAATTCTTGACGAATTAGGTATAATGGTAAGACTTGATGATGCTGTAGATGCCTACGCTACCACGCTAGGTAAAACAGGAGATCAGCTTACTCAATTCGAGCGTAGACAAGCTTTTTTAACTGCAACTATTACACAAGGTGAGAAAAAGTTTGGAGACGTTGCAGATGCAATTGATCCAAATGCTTATGATCAATTAGCAGCTGCCTTTAATGACCTATCCAAAGCCGCCTTTGGACTAATGAATAATGTGCTCACTCCTTTAGTAGGGTTTTTAGCATCTAGCCCGACGGCTCTTATGGGTGTCTTAGCTGCCTTTGGATCAACTCTTCTTAGTACTATACTTCCTGCTATTGGGCAAATGTCCGAAGGGCATCAAAAAGCTGCAAAGACTGCTCAGATATCTGCAAAAAAAGCTTCTCAGGTTATTAGTAAAGAATATACTACTGCTTCTAAAAATGTATCTGATGGTCTAAAGATAATACCTAAGAGTCTTAAAGACTTAACACCTAAGATTAAAGCAGGTACCTTAAGTTTAAAAGAACAAGACAAAATAGTTAAAGTCTTAAAGAAATCCGAAACACTACGAGCTGCTCAGCTAGCTGGGGGCTTGGACTCTACTCGTATTAAAAGAACTGCAGAACTGCAGCAAATACGTGAGCAAATTACCTTAACTCAACAACTTAGAAATACAGAAAAACAACAAGGGCTGCAAAGTCAACAAGCGAAGAGAGCCACAGGTAGGGGTAGAAGTTCTACTATAACTGCTGCTGCTCTTAAACGTATGGATGCCGCAGACGGCATTATGGGTAAATTCAGAGCAGCTGTAGCAGGTACTAATGCTCAAATGAAACTAGTGGGTAAGACTAGTGGAACTATGTGGACAAAGATTCGTGTGGGGGCAACAGCAGCACGAGGTGCGGTTACCTTGTTCGGTACCGCACTACTTAATGCTATACCTATTATCGGTCAAATACTTATGGTAGCCTCACTACTGTGGCCTGTCTTTCAAAAAATGTTTGGAAAGGGAGAGTTGGAATCGACCTTAGATAAAATAACGGATTCTTTTGGTAGCTTTGCCAGGATAGGCTTACAGTTGAAAGAAACTTTAGAAAACACTTCTAGTGAGTCTGAGAGATTTGTAGCTATTCTTAAAGTTCAGGTAGGTGTCTTAAATCAAATTATTGCAGGTTATAAAAAGTATAATGAAGCTGTAAAATCTGGGCGCATAGACAACTTAATAGAAAAACAAAGAATACTAACTAAAGCTGAAGAGGAACTAGCAAACGTCAGAGATAACCAAGGGACACGTACAACCAATCAGCAGATAGTAACTGTTGAGAGATATACTGCTTCCGTCACTGCGGCCCAGCTCGTAGTCGATGGTTTAAAAAGCTCGTTAGATGCTATAGATAAAGACGCAGCTATTATCTTTACGCAACAAGCTATAGATAATATTTCTGCAAGCCCAGAGTTAACTAAGAATATGAGTTTAGAGCTTGCAGGTTTAGGCGTAATACTTGAGGAAGTTAAAAATGGGGCTATATCAACTGGTGAAGGGCTTTCAACAGCCATTACAGGTGTACTGGGCGAGAAAGAGAAAGTTCTAGCTTCCATTATGTTAGCTCAAACAGTAATGGCAGACTTTACAGGTGCTATCAATAAAATGGGTGCGAAATCCTCCTCTCCCTTTGATGATCTCATCAATAAAGCCAAAATTCTACAGAATGAGTTCACAAAAGCTGGAGAGTTAGGTACGGCAGGGCAAGATGCCTTCATACTTAGTGCTGTTGGTTTGGAAGAGCAGCTAGAGCGTGTAAGAGATGCTTATGAAATCGACGAAAGAGGAGGCGCCCTAAGTGATAATGCAGCTGTAGATACGCTAGTTGCAAAATTAATAGAAGCTCGAGATGTTATTATTACTACAAAGGCCGCTATCAAGACTCAAGGTATTGAGTTCAAAAAATTAAATAAAATAGCTAAGGCAAACCCTGATGTTATGGAAAGAGCCCTTACTATTCAAGAAAGTATCCTAGATTCAAAACAACTAGCCATAGATAAAGAGATAGAAATCTATACCGTTGCAGGTACTTTAGTAGAAAATGCTGAACAAATTAAAATATTGAACGAACAAACTAATGCTATACTTGTAGAGAGGCTACTACAAGGTGAAAAGCAAGCCACTGTAGATGTTGCTAGAGCGGAACAGGCTAAACGCTTTAACAACATAAAGGCTAAAGAATTCGCCTCTACCAAAGCTATTTTTGATATAGAAACTCGAATGATGAAGAATGCTCAAACAAGAATGGCTGCTGATAGAGGTAGGGATCTCACCGCTGTAGAGAATCTAGACACTCATAATAAAAACAAAAAACGTAGAATGGATATGATTAAGCAGGAAGAGACTGCTAAGCTGATAACTGTCGGTATAGAGTATGATCTATTAGACGCTCAATTAAAATTAGAAAAGATAAAAGCTACTCGGGCGGGTGCATCGGTGGCAGAGTTAGCACAGTTCGCAACTATAGCAAACTTATATAAGGACGGACGAGATGCAGCCACTGACCTTGTTAAGAAACAAGCCGCAGGAGCTAGAGATGACGATAGTACTACTGGGTCAGTATTGCAAAATACTGCCTTGCAGGATAGTAGAACTACTGGAGGCACTCAGGGAGAAAGACTAACTGCCGCTATGGGAACTGGAGGTGCTTTCAATAATGAGAATGCCAGTATAGGTGATAAGACCGCTGCAGCTGTAAATGCTATGCAACCTATGATAGACCTTATGGGTCCTGAAGGGGCTTTAATATCTGCAGTTACTCAAGGAGCTGTTGCAATTACAGATGCTTGGAGTTTTGCATTTGATCAAATGGGTAAAGATGGTGTATCAAATATGGCAGTAGCTTTAGAGGCAGGTGTCGCTACCTTAGGAGCTATTGGTAGTATGATGTCAGCTTCTAGTAGTCAAAGAATTAGTGCTATAGATGATGAAATAGCTGCAGAACAAAAACGTGATGGACAATCTGCAAAAAGCATTGCAAAAATAAAACAAATGGAAGCTAAAAAAGAAGCTATGGCAAAGAAAGCTTTCAACGTAAATAAAGCAATACAACTAGCACAAGTTGTTATGTCCACTGCTGCAGGTGTTATGAACTTATGGGCAGATCCTAAAATGGTAGCGTCAGGAATGGCTGCTACTCTAACTCCGTGGGTAATAGGACTAGGAGCTGCTCAGGCAGCAATTATTGCAAGTACTAGTTATGCTGGAGGCGGGGGCAAAGTCAGTGCAGGAGCACCTCCCTCAGAAATATCAGTAGGCTCAAGATCAAACACAGTAGATCTAGCCAGGGGGAATAATGCAGGCGGAGAGTTATCTTACATGCGCGGAGATAGCGGCACAGGACGAGGAGCTACAGACTTTACCCCCTCATTCTCAGGTTCAAAGTATAAATCAAGGTTTGCAGGTGGTACTACACGATATAAAGTAGGAGAGCAAGGTCCAGAAATGTTTATACCTGATCGTCCCGGTAGAATAGCTACTGCAGGGGAAACACAAGATATGGGTGCTCCAACTAACATAAGTTTCAATATTCAAGCAGTAGATGCTGTGGGTGTTGAAAACGTACTAATACAGCAAAAAGGGCATATAATAAAAATGATTAGAGAAGCAGCTAATGAGCACGGAGAGTTCTTTCTAGAGAACGTCCGAGAAGAGGCATATGAACAATGAGTATAGCATATCAATATGTACTACCAGATCCGAATAATCCTATCGGCAACGCGGGACAGACTACTGGAACTGACGGTCCGGGCTATAGAAGCGTGCAATTAACTTCAAATAGTCCTATTATGAAAACTCGTACTAACTCGGGTCGTACAGTTGCTAGAGCAGTCGCCGGACAGCGGTGGGATATAGATATATCTTATAACCCACTGACTCGCGCAGAATTTGAACCAATTTATAATTTTTTACTGAACCAGAGAGGAGGCTTAAAACCTTTCTTTGTTTCACTTCCGCAGTACCG
>Ga0075444_10002805_pt1 | contig 10459 bp, 9 predicted proteins | sample CoawatmetaG01DNA_FD_76836 | JGI IMG/M metagenome (GOLD analysis project Ga0075444, IMG submission 76836) | Marine microbial communities from the West Antarctic Peninsula - Coastal water metaG017-DNA | ecosystem: Environmental > Aquatic > Marine > Coastal | place: Atlantic Ocean: West Antarctic... | reverse complement strand
TTCATTTGTAATCTCTTTTATTTTTACATTATCATTATTTTTCATCATTGCGATATTGGTAAGTCGCTTATTTTTTTCTGTTTCTTTAACAATAGCTATTTCAGTATTGATATTACCTAAACGAAATTTTAAAGTTGACTTAGTAAGATCTAAGTAATGCTGATTAATCTCTTTATTTGCAGCAATAAATAAATTATCTAAATAATCTGAAATCACAGATGGATTTTCTCCGATAGTCTCTAGAGAATATGGTCTCTCATAATAAGACTCAATTTTATTAATAAAAGCTTCTTGATATTCATCTTTTAGATTTGGATCCCATACTACAGCTTCCTTTAGGCCTACTTTGTTTACGAAATCTGAGGCAAATTTATTTTGAAAATCAAGTGATTCAGATTCTAAATTCATACGTGATAGGATATTACTTTGAAAAAAAACTTTCTTTTGTAATGATTTTGAAGTTATCTTAGTTAAAAAATTAGCAAAAATCGTTTGACGAGTCTCATCAAGAATATTAAATCTATTTACGTTTAATACTGATATTAAAGAAGGTGGGACAAATTCATTTTGAGCTTTATAAGTTTGAGGCGGGGCTTCAAAGACCAGCAAATTATAAAGTGCAATTAAAGTTGGAATAGCTACAAAAAAAAATATAAATTTTGTATATTTTGGAAGCGACCTTAAAATTTGTCTTATACTGACTTCATCTTTATGTGCAATTACTTCATCTCTCATTAAGATTGTATCCGTAAGTTTTGTAACATGACCATTTTATATAATAATAGAATCGTATGTAGTGAATATGTTCAATGCTTAAATTGATATACTATTGTCTTTGGAGTTTAAAAAAGTCTTTTAACAACTTACTACATTTAGTTTCTAAAACTCCACCATGAGCCTGAATTTTATGATTAAAGAAATCTGCATCCGTTAAATTTACACAGGATCCACAAACTCCTGTTTTTGAATCATATGCTCCAAAAACAATCCTTTCAATCCTTGCATGCATCATTGCACTAAGGCACATTGAGCATGGTTCCAAGGTGACATATAATATCGAAGTGTTTAGTCGGTAATTTTTAAGTTTCTTCCCAGCAATACGTAAAACTTGAATTTCAGCATGAGCAGTTGGATCATTTTTTAAAATAGGTTGATTATGTGCTTGTGCGATAATCTCTCCATTCTTAATAAGTATTGCTCCTACTGGGATTTCATTTTCAAATTTCGCTTTGATTGCTTCATCAATAGCTATTTGCATCCATTTTTCATCTACATCCATAATTAATTTTAACAAATTTAATATGTTAATGATTAAGTCTTATTTTTAAAGCCAGTTTCCAGCATAAGCTAACTTTATCGCAATAGTAAACATAATTATTGCAATAAAACTGTCGAGTATCTTCCATGAAAATGGTCTTTTCATAATAGGGGCTAAATATCTAGCACCGTATGACAGACTAAAGAAAAAGGTAAAGCTAGCAATGGAGGCGCCAAATGTAAAGGCAACTTTACTTTCACCCACAAAATTTTGTGATACAAATCCAATAAGAATAATAGTATCAAGATAAACATGAGGATTTGCAAACGTTAAAATTGCAACAATTGATATAGTTTTTAGGAGGTTCTGTGTTGAAGAAGCTTCAATCTCCAAAGCTACTTGTGATTTAAAGACACTTTTTATTCTTAAAAGTCCATATCCAGAAAGCCAAAGAGCCGAAATACCGTACATTAAATTTGATATTTGGCTAATAACATTATTTATAAAAAAAGATATTCCACTTACTCCAATGATGATTAATAGAGTGTCGGATATTGCACAAAAAAGAGCAACATAAAAAATATGTTGACCAATAATTCCCTGTCTTAAAACAAAAGTATTTTGTGCACCTATAGCAACTATTAGAGAGAATCCAAGAAAAAAACCAGTTAGAAAGGGCGAGAAAATTATATCCATTAGATAGATTTTTTAGAATAGTAACATAAATTAATAATTTTACTCATTTGATGGAATATAACATAATTAGCAATTAAAGTTTATCTTGCATTTTTTGACAGAATATACTCCATAAATATTTTAAACCTAAGGATTTGAATTAGTAATTAATTACATTAAAAAAAGTTTAGTATTTATTGGAATTCATCAAAGCCATAGGTTTAAAAATATAGATTAAAATTGTGTGTAATCTCAACACTTTTTTGACATAGTTATGATTATGATGATAAAAAACTAACTAAAAAGAAAGTTTAATTTTAATTTGATATTAAATGACTCTATTAAAAACAATTAAAATATATAATTCTAAAATTAATCATGAAATTAGAAAATACTTTGTTCCAAATAAATAATATAAAAATAGGTCTAGATTCGGAGCCTTATATAATAGCTGAGTTGTCAGCAAACCATAATGGGTCATTAGATCGAGCTAAGGCCACTATGAAAGCTGCTAAAGAGAGTGGAGCTCATGCGATAAAGCTGCAAACTTATACAGCTGATACCATGACTATTGATTGTCATAAGCCAGATTTTATTATTAATGGTGGAATATGGGATGGAAGAAATTTATATGATCTTTATTCGGAGGCTCATACACCATATGACTGGCATAAAGAGCTTTTCTTATTTGCAAAAGAAATTGGGATTACTTGTTTTTCATCACCTTTTGATGAGACGGCAGTAGAACTATTAGAGGGTCTTAATGCTCCAGCGTATAAGATAGCTTCGTTTGAGCTCGTAGATATTCCATTAATAAAGCTAGTTGCTAGGACTGGTAAACCTATTTTAATGTCAACAGGCATGGCGACAGAAGAAGAAATTAGTGATGCAGTTTATGCAGCTCGAGAGGCAGGATGCGATTCTATATTATTATTTCATTGCATCAGTAGTTATCCTGCACCAATTAACCAATCAAACATTAAAAAAATTTTAAACTTGCGTAAAAAATTTGGCGTAGAAGTTGGATTATCTGACCATACATTGGGAATTACAGCTGCAATAGCTTCGATTGCTCTTGGAGCAACAGCAATTGAAAAACATTTTACAATTAATAGAAGTGAGAAAGGCCCTGATAGTGAATTTTCAATTGAACCAGATGAGTTAGTGTCATTAGTTAGTGAAACAAAAAATGCATGGCTTTCATTAGGTGATGAGAGTTTTTCTCGACCTGGCGTTGAGACTTCTAATAAAGCTTTTCGTCGATCAATATACTTTGTTCGTGATTTAAAAGTTGGCCAAATAATAACTTCTAGTGATGTAAGGCGAATTCGACCTGGTAATGGACTTCCACCAAAATATTATTACGACATAATTGGCCAAAAAATTAAAAAAAATGTATCAAGAGGAGATCCAGTCTCTTTTGAAGTATTGGATTAGGTTGTTTTGAATAATATAAAGTAAGTTATTATTTCTGACAGCCAATATCTAGATAATCAACTTCAGGTAATGAAGATATTTCATTATTAGGGAGATAAGATAGACCCTGATTGTTATTAACTATATTTTTTACATATTCATAATCTAAGTATTTATGAACCTTGTCATCATTTTGTGAAATTTTTAATAAGAGTCTTGCATTAGTAACTATTCCAGGATGAATACCATCAATAAATTCACAAGAAGAAGAGCTTATTTTTTTTGAATTTGTGAAGTCGTAAAATGAAAGATTGTCTTTAATAAATTTATTTTTAAGAATTTCAATAAATTTTATTTTATTACTGTTGATAAGTGCGGTATTTATTTCTGGAGCAAAGGGAGGGAAGAAGATTATCACTTTAGTGCCTGATAAACTTATTTTTTTAACTAACATTAAAAAATTTTCATAATGTTTAGCATTAATTCCTTTTGAAAAATTATATCTAGTTCCTATATTTACTTCATCAGTTGTAGTAATAAATTTAATATCATGAGAGGGTATCTTTCCAGCAATTGTTCTTGAAGAAAAGTGTTGTCCATCAGATCTGAATCCATCACCATAAATTCCTTGCAGTCCGATATTACTACTTCCAGAATTAAATTGGTTATATATATCGGATAATGTAATTTTTCCAGAAAAAATCCATTTTATAGTTTCCATAATATTACTTATGTCAATGCTATAAGGCTTTTCAATATTATTTAATAAGGCTTCTTTTGTTTCCAGAGGCCTCGGAATAATCCAATTTTCATTAAACCACCAGAAGTCAACTCCAAAAAAAACTATATCCGGATTTTGATTAATTATATAATCCGAAATTTCAAAACCTTCATTAATACTTGACATAGAATTACCAAGATTATAAAAATCTTTTTTAAACATTTCTTTAGAAAATTGCAGGACCCTTGATGAGCCAAGAGTAATAATTTTTGGATTAACTTTTGATAGCATTTGTAACTTATATTCAATTGTATTATTTCTAAAGGCTACTCCATATATAGAATTATTTTTTTCTAATATTTGTTTGTTAGCAGCTGAAGCAATCGATTGAAATTCACCAGTTGAAAATAAAAATAATAGTATTGGTAACAATAAGACTAGAATTATTGCCGTATTTTTTATAAAATTTAAAATATATTTAGTTTCCATAAAATTTAAAATTGAAAATATAGAAATTCACTATTTTTTGAAATACTTAATACAGTGAATGCAAAAATTGCTGCTAACAATAGCGAAAAAAGATACGTAGGCCTCCAATTTAATGGCTTAAAATTTATTTTAACTTCATCAAGTTCTTTAGAAAGCTTCTTTGGCAAACTGTTTGACATAAATTGATAAGTGTTCGGCATTATAAATGCAATAAAACCAACTATGAAAAACAGACCTATTTGAGTAATCCCTCCAAAGAATCCCGAAACACCAAATTTAAAGCCATTAGCTTCTAAAAAGTTACCAAATCCTAAGAATTTATTAAGTATTATAAGATATGATTCAGGTAATACATAACCATTTAAACCTAGCATACCTCTGTATAAATTGATTGCAGAGTCTAAATTATTTGCCCTAAAGAGAATCCATGCAAATACTACACAAATAAAGGTGATTAGCCATCCAAGTGATTTTGACAGTTTTGAGTTATTAATTAATTGAAAGTCAAGAAAGTTTAATTTAAATTTAATCCAGATATGATAAATAACAATATAAAAACCATGAAGAAAGCCAAATAAAATAAAATTCCAACCTGCGCCATGCCAGAGGCCAATCCAAAAGAATGAAAAAAGAATTGGAAATATTATTGTAAGGATAAAAATACGTAAATTTCCATATCCTCTTGTTATGGCAAAGCGAGTTAAAGTTAAACTGAGTGGATCCCACAAATAGTTCCTGATAAGTTTTGATAGAGTTATATGCCACCTTCGCCAAAAATCAGTAATATTTCTAGCTTTGTAAGGAGAATTAAAATTAAGGGGAAGCACTATTCCAAACATTAGTCCAACACCTATAGCCATATCTGAATAAGCGGAAAAATCAAAGTACAGTTGAAAGGTGTATGCAATAGCGCCAGTCCATGCTTCAAAGAAAGTTAATAAAATCCCTGCTTCTGCAGCATTAAATACAGGAGTTGAATAAACAGAAATTCCATCAGCAATAATCACTTTTTTGCAAAGACCAATAATGAAAATAGTAAGACCTATTGCAATATTTTTTGTTTGAAGTTTGTAAATTGTATCTTTTAAGAACTGAGGCATCATTTCTTTATGATGAACAATTGGCCCAGCTATTAGTTGTGGAAAGAAAGTTACAAATAGGCAGTAATATAAAAAACTGTATTCTTTTGTTTCTTGGTAATAAGCATCAACTAGATATGTTATTTGTTGAAAAGTGAAAAAGGATATTCCTAGTGGAAGAATAATTTCGTTTAATAAGATATTTGTTTGAGCTAGAGAATTTAAATTATCAATAAAAAAATTAGCATATTTAAAATAACCTAGAACTGATAAATTAGTAATAATACCAAATAGTAGAATAGCTTTATGAGCCAAATTCCCCTTAGAATTCCGACTAAGAAATACTCCAACAGAAAAGTTAAATATTATAGAGAATAGTAATAGAATTAGATAGGCAGGATTCCACCACCCATAGAAAAATAAAGAAGCTCCAACCAGCCATGCTATAGCTATATTAGCTTTAGTATATCTTCCAATAAAATGAAAGCCAATTAAGGTAATTGGGAGAAATAAAAATAAAAATATGTAAGAGTTAAATAACATAGTTGCTTACAAAATTTTTAGGCTGTTTTATATGAAATCCAATCACATAAATCACCTACGTTTTTCCATGACTGAATGTCCCTCAGGGAAACCCGAACTTGAAAATGTTTTTCTATAGCAACAACAAGGTGCATATTATTTAACGAATCCCATTTATCAATATCTTTGGAGCTTGTTGTTTTATCCAAAAAGATAGTTTCATCGTTAAAAACTTCAATAAATATTTGGTTAATAATTTTTAAGTTTTTTTCATTCATCTGATAATTTTTTAGCTTTTTATGCAAATTTTATTTCAATTACCGTCGATTTTAAAGTATCCTCAACATCTTGTCGGAATTATTATTCTGTAATATTATTTATATACTAATAAGACTTTAATTTTATTAGTTTATTTCTAGATTTTTTTAAAATATCTTATTATCATAAGCGTACATGAGTTCAATAGTTTCTAGCGTTTTAAAGAAATCAATTCTTATAAGAGAGACTGAAGAAGCTCTTTTAAATCTATTTGCTCAAGGCAGACTGAATGGTACTGTTCATACCTGTATTGGCCAAGAATATATTGGCGCATTACTTCCAAAAATTCTAATGAAAGGAGATGTGGTTTTTAGTAATCATCGATGCCATGGTCACTATATTGGAAGAACTGATGATGTAGAAGGGCTGATATTAGAGGTGATGGGTTCAAGCCAGGGCGCAGTCGCTGGTGTTGGTGGGAGTCAACATCTTTATCATAAAGATGGTTTTTATAGTAATGGAATTTTAGCTGGAATGACACCTGTTGCTTCTGGCTATGCACAAACTTTAAAGGGTAGTGATAATATTGTTTGCCTCTTCATTGGTGATGGTGCTACTGGCGAGGGAGTTTTTTATGAGTCATTAAATCTAATTTCTAAATTCAATCTGCCATTAGTTATTATTAATGAAAATAATAATTATTCACAAAGTACCTCAAGAGAGCAAACTTTCTTTGGTGATATGCAAATGAGAGTTCAAGGTTTTGGAATAAATTATAAAAAAGTTAATATATGGGATATGGAAAACTTAACCCAAGAAGTCTCTTATGCTTTTGATGAGATTAGATTAAAAAAAAGACCAATATATATTGAGGTTGAGTGTTATAGATTAAAGGCTCACTCGAAGGGCGACGATGATAGAGATATTGAAGAAATTAATAGATATCTGGAGATTGATCCAATAAATGTTTTGAAAAATACCAACAATGAGTTATACGAAAAATATCTAGATGAGGCTAAAGAAAGAATAAATTTTTTTTTAGATAAGCATCCAAATGTAACTAATTTGCCTACAGAGATTGTTGGAAATATTTCAAATAACAATAAATCAGTTTGGCATGAACTAGGTGAGCAAACTAATAAGAGGGTTAATGATTTAATCTATGAATCTATCAAAGAAAATATGGAAACAAATGAAAATATTTTCTTTATTGGCGAAGATATAGAATTTCCTTATGGCGGGGCATTTAAAGTTTCAAGGGATTTAAGTAATAAATTTAAAAAAAGAGTATATAACATGCCAGATAGTGAGCAAGCAATAGTAGGTTTTGGTAATGGCTTGTCATTAGGGGGGAAGTTGCCAATATGTGAAATCATGTTTGGTGATTTTATGGGTTTAGTTTTTGACCAGTGGTTAAATCATGCTGCTAAATTTCAAAAAATGTATGGCGATAAGTTTGCTGTTCCAATAATTATTAGAACTCCCATGGGAGGCAAAAGAGGCTATGGCCCAACTCATAGCCAAAATTTAGAAAAACATTTTCTTGGGATACCTAATACACAGGTTATTGCTATTAATCCGAGACATGCTCCAAAAGAAATTTATAATACACTTCTTCAGAATATAAATAAACCCACCCTTGTTATTGAAAATAAGTTAGATTACACTAGAAAAGATGTTCCTATTAAATCTAATAATAATTATATTTATTATAAGAATAACCTTTCAATATACGACTTAAAATATTCATTAATTAATGAGGATCCTGATGTAACTGTTGTTTGTTGGGGTGGACTTGTTTGTGAATTAGAAGAAATAATAAATGATTTAACTGAGAAAGAGGAGATTATTGTTGAGATGATTGTCCCAACTCTTCTATACCCTCTAAATATTGATCCAATTGAGGAAAGTATTATTAAAACAAAAAAAATGATAATTATTGAGGATGAAAGTGCTTTTGGTACCCTGGGGTCAGAAATTATTTCACAATTGAGCCAATCTAATTATAAATTTCAAAGCATTATTCTAAACACAGAAGATGATATTATTCCTTCATCAAAAATCTTGGAAGAGAAGCATTATGTGTCAAAGCTAAAGATTTATAATGAAATAAAGAGATTATTTCTATCATGATTTCAAAAATAATATACGAGCAGCAAGGGGTGAGTGATGATGAAGCCGAAGTAATTAACCTTCTAAAAAATGATTTTGATAATATTCAAACTGGAGATATTATAGCTGAGGTAGAAACAAGTAAAGCAATTATAGAAGTTGAAGCGAATAGTAATGGGTATATAAAGTTCATTTGTTCATTAAATGAAATTATAAAAGTTGGGGATATTATTGCAATAATTGGTGAAAATCTTAAAGTACTAGATGAGCTTCCTAAAAGTTCAATTGAAGATCCTGTTGTTGAAAAATCAAAAGAAAAATCTATTTCAGCAAAAACATTAAAAATTGCTAAATCTTTAAATATAAGTGAAGAAATACTTAAGGATCATGAAATATTTACTGTTAATGAAATTAAAGCATATGCTGAAAGAAAGAGTAATGAAAAAATTTTAGGAGTAGATAAAAACTTTTTTGCCAAATTTAAAAGTGAAAGGACTCCAAAAAATAAATTGTCAGAGATAGATAATTTGAGGCTTGCCCAATCACTTACCTTGCCTTGTAGCTGCAGCATTATGCTAGAAGACTTTAATATTGATACATTTTCAAAAAAACATAACTTATATTTTGATAATATTTTTCCTGTTATGGCCGATATATGCTCTAAAGAAATCAAAAAATTTAACAATTTGAATGGGTTTTTTCATGACAAAAAAAAATATTTATATGAGGATATTAATATAGGTTTTACAATTGATAATAAGGAATACTTGCAAGTTCCAGTAATTCATAATTGTGATAAATATAGTATTGAGGAAATTCAAGATTTATATTTTGAATTAACGAAGTCTTCGCTTACAGATAAAATTTCATTAACTGAAGTATCAAAACCAACGTTTATAATTTCAGATCTTTCTTCAGTTGGAGATTGTTTTTTTCATACACCACTTCTTGCACCATTTACTTCTGCAATTTTAGGCCTTGCTATCGACAAACTAGCTTGCAGATTAGTTTTAACCTTAACCTATGATCATCAAATGTCATCAGGCAAAGAGGCGCTTTTGTTTTTGGAGGCGGTAAGAAGTAAATTATATGACTAAGGTATTAAATATTTATTGACGTAACTAATTTGCTTTATTTGGGTATAAATTCCATTCTAGCTGCGCTCTAGGAAAAATGCTTTACCCAAAAGAAAGAGTTAATCATATTCATTTCGCATTGATGATAAACATCTCCATACTTTATATAACTTTCAACTGTTTTAGAGAGAATTTATAGAGTGTAAGTAATTTGTAAGGGTTTATATTTAAGCTTTTCTAAAATTGAAATTAAGGCAATATTTGTTGCTGGTACATTTTCAAATAAAAGTTAGTTAGGGATGAAATAAGTTATTTGCGCAATCGTTGCACCAATTTCTTCGAGTGATTTATTTAAATTTTTATTTGTTGGCGGCACATTAATGGCAAATCGTTCTTCTCGAACTGACTTTATTGAAGGCAACGGTTCATAATTATCTTGGACAAACCTAATTATTTCCGAGACTGCCAAATGTGTACACTCGTCCATAATGTTAATGCCAATAGTATTTTCTTTTGTCACATAAAAGCTACCCACATATGTATCTTTAATTTTAATTAAATACCAACATCGATAAGGATGCTCTTTAACGAACTTTTCGTGCTCACAAAAGTCAGTTTCTCCATAGCTAATTTTATGCAGTCTGCTTTTTAGTAAATCGAAAAGTGTCGCAATATGCTCGTCTGTTGGAATAATAGATATAAAGACTAAATTTTTTGAGTGCATCCAGCTACCTATATCAACCTCCTAAATCGATTGCTTCGCAAAATTATTTAAGTAATACCGTATTTTTTTCGAGTTGAGGAGATACTGTGAGTGGGTCAAGGCGAATCTCCCTACATTTTTCTCAGGACT
>Ga0075444_10002802_pt1 | contig 10462 bp, 12 predicted proteins | sample CoawatmetaG01DNA_FD_76836 | JGI IMG/M metagenome (GOLD analysis project Ga0075444, IMG submission 76836) | Marine microbial communities from the West Antarctic Peninsula - Coastal water metaG017-DNA | ecosystem: Environmental > Aquatic > Marine > Coastal | place: Atlantic Ocean: West Antarctic... | reverse complement strand
GACGCTAGCGCTTACCTCGCGGGCGTGGTTCTCACGCTGGCGCTCGTTGTCGACCGAATAGAGTAAGGCCGACAAGCTCACGACAAAGACTATTTCAAAGGCCAGGGGAATGGCCACGAGAATCAGTGCTTTTTTGGAGAGGCTTAAAGACATCTAGCTATTATTGCAAATTCAGGAATGCCAAAAGTCTGCCAAAACTTTGCCCGGGTCCTGCCAACCCCTTTACCTATATTAAGCACGTTGCCAGTGCAGCACTTACTAAAGGGGCCGAGAAAATGAGCGCATTTGCCAAACAAGCAATTCAAGTGGTTCTAACTGCAGCAGTCTTGCTCAGCGGTCTTGTTTCTTCACCAGCCGAAGCTCAACAAAGAGTGGCTACAGGCTTGAAAAACGGTCTTCCTCCAACCACCATGGATAGCTTCGTCTATGAAGCTGGCGGCCACGCCGAGCACATCTACGGTGACGAAGGCGTCAATGGCTTGCCTCCTTACATGGGCTTCAGCAAAGCTCACCGCATCAATGCTGGCATCATGGATCGCCGCGACGCTGGCCTAACCACCGGCCACGGCAGCTACATGCCCGATGCTTCTGGCAATGACGAGTTCATCGCTCCTCCAGGCGAATGGGGCCAGTCAGGCGCCAGAGGCCACTCATCTAGCAGCGGGTTTGCTGACGACGGCGTTCCTACAGTAGGCGGCGCTGGCGGCAGCAACCCAGTAGACTACGGCCCACCTCCTGGCGAAGGCTACCAACCAGCTACTACTTGCGAAGGCTTTGTAGGCTGGTACAGCCCTGAAGAAGTTGCCCTTTCGCAAACTGACTTCCCAGCCGCCTTCGAACATTTCGTCTACAGCGGTCGCTATACCGGTAGCTGGCAGAATGCCATGATGATCCTCACTCTACAAATGGGCAGACCACAACCTGGCTATGGTGGCTGATTTAGCTCACAAAGTAGCTAGGTACCCCAAAATAATGTGCCCGATTTTGTGCCCTACCTCTTGCACTGTTTTGCAATTTACGGGGTAGGTTTCGGGTAAAGGTTATTGGGCAAGTTTCAAGTTCGGTTTCGCATCGAACGCAGCACGCATTTTTATATCGTAAGCAGCAGTCTCGGAATTAATCCAGCGTGCGTAACACCTAACTGTTGTCTCGATGCCTGAGTGCCCGGCCAGCTTCGCGACGTATTGAATCGGCAAGCCCTCAAGCAGTAGCTGAGAGATGAATGTATGACGGAGCTGATAGCTCGAACGGTATCGGATGCCCGTGCCAGACAGAGCCGCTTTCCAAACGCGGTAAACGTTCTTCCCGATTGGTTGCCCTTTCTTATCTGTAAAAACGTAATCACCCAATGCACCTACCGGCCTAGATTTGGCCTCCTTAAACGCCTCTAGAGCCTTGTCGCAGAGCGGAATTATTCTTTTACTGCTAGGTGTTTTTGGTGTTCCTTCGTGACCTCTTACTCTGCCCTTGTTAATTCGAATCTCGCGCTTAAGCCAGTCGACGTCCGAAAATCGTAAAGCCGTAAGCTCGTTTGGGCGTGCACCCGTATAAGCTTGGGCAGTGAAAAAGGGGCGATAATGGGCATCGACTTTAGACAGAATCAGCTCTAGTTCTGAAGAGTCAAACGGGTCAATCTCGGGCGCAGGTTCTTCTAGCCGCTTCACCGCAATGCACGGGTCTTTGTCGATAAGTTCGTCTTGTAACGCCTGTTTCGTAATCGACCGCAAGAGTTGAATAATCGCGTTAACATGTACCGCACCAACTGACTTCGATAGCTCTGCTTGCAGCTTGCGTATATGCGCAGGTTTGATGTCACACAAGGCGACATCTTTGAACCCGGGCAATAGGTGATACCTCAGACGATGATTGTAGGCTGATATCGTCGAAGGTTTCGGGTTAGCAAGCTGTTCAAGATAATTCTGTGCGGCTTCTGAAAATTTGATTTGGTCTCGCTCTGCAACGATTTTATCTATACCGGTCCAACTCTTGCCCGCTGCTTTTGCAATTGCTATCTCTTTATCTAGCGACTTTTGCGCCTGCACTGCTAATGCCTTGTCGGGTCCGACAGCTTTGCGAATTTCGACGCCATCAACGCGAGTACGTATGTAGAAAGTGTTGCCACGTTTATAGATTGCCATTTTTACTTCCTCCGCTGACACCACTTACTACACGCATCTTTGCCGCATGACCGCTGGTCTTTACGTCTCTGCGAGAATGAATCACCGCAACGGGGGCAGGGACGCCAATCAGTCTGTTTGCTTAATCCTTTATACAACTCGTAGCCCATTACTGCCATCGGCGTTGGGAAGCTGCGAGTTGGAGAAATACCGAAATCGCCTTTCGATGTGGCTTTGCGAACGGTCAGCACAATACCCCGAATCAAACGAGGCAGCAACTCAGACACAAGAGTACAGGCAGCGAATCGAACGACCGCATCAAAGCCCTTGGCACCAATCTCCGACGCCACAAAGACCGGCACGAAATCAACATCAGACTGAACCGACTCTTCGACAGACTCATCCTCTGGTTTGAAAACCGGCGACAGCAAGAACCCGCGCCACTTCTGAGTATCAAGCACGAATGCAACCGCAAGGTCTTGGGCGCTCGAAGCACGGCCGAAAAACATATCTTTAGCATTGTCGCGGCCTATTCGTTTGGTACCTTCGGCAATTTCAAGCCAAGAATTGTACTGCAACAAATTCCAACCGTCCGCAATTGGAGATGACGACACCGGCCAAGCCAAGACATCTTTGTGCGTGATTTGTCCGCTACCTTTGGCGATGCCAACCAAACGCGATAACAAGGACAACGAAGCAGCGCGTTCAACCATATCTTCCACAAGTACGCCGTAACCTACTTCGAATTCATCACAATGCACCCTATCGGCAGACCATGGGAAGCCGTATTTGTTCACCCAAACTTGAGCAGTTTCTATATCAACAACCTTTTTGAACTCACTCAGCATACTTGCACCGTTGGCGGTACTTAGGTCGTATCCCTGTGCTGCGGCAGGCTTGTCCGACAGCAATAACGTACCTTCTTTGATTTTTTCAGTATAAACGCTCATAGCAGGCCACGGTTGCCCCATTAACAGAAGTGTATTTGGTCCGGTTTGCGTCCGGTTTCGTTCGGTTGTCTAAGTTTAGCAGATGCACGACACTGCACCGAGTTACAAACGGAGGTAAGGAAATGCAGAACACGGAACAAAGCGAGCAAAAAACAAAGCCCGCCATAATCCCAATAGCCCACAAGGTACCCAATGCAGCAGCGAAACTAGGCATGTGTGAAAGAAGCCTTTGGGAATTAATACGGCGAAAGGAAATCGGCTACGTAAGGCACGGCAGATATACGAGACTGACGGACGGTCAAATCCAAGAGTACCTAGACGCGCATACGGTGCGCAGTTTCGACGCCCGAACCTTCGCTGTAAATGCAATCAAGAAAGCAAAGAAATAAACTTGCTTGGCACAAGTTCCCGCAACTACCCTTATCTTGCCGGTGCGAAAGTCGTGCCGATTTATAGGTAAAAGTTGAATGAATGAAAAGTTGCTGAGGGCGCGAGAAGTTAAGGAGCTGTTTGGGATAAGTGACAGTACGCTTGCGAATTGGCTGAAAACGGGCGTCATAAAAGCCGCAAAGGTTGCGAACAGATATTACTTCAAACCCGCTGATGTCCGCGCTTTGCTCGATGGGCAAAGGGACGAGGTGGTCGAGAATGGCTAAGAATAAAACTACAAAACACAAAAGAAGGAATAAATAAAAATGAGTACAAAAGACAAAGCAGCCCCGGCAAGAAAGCTGCTAAATCAAATGAATGAAACCTGTTCGATGAGTCCAATAGTAAATGAACTCTGCGGATAATGCAATCACAAAAGCTTCACCATATACGCAAGTACCCGACGCGGGCATGTTCAGAGCGCTTCTGACAGGTGAAAAAAAGGCAAGCGAAATAGAGAGCCAGTGGCCAGAAGCCACGCCGCTGGTGGCAGAGATTGAAAAATCAGACGAATTTCCAGTAGACGCACTAGGCCCAATTATCGGTGACGCTGCAAAGATATGCCACAAGAATATCCAAGCACCGCTTGCAGTTTGCGCGTTGTCGTTTTTGGCGGTGGCGAACTTAACGGTCCAAGGCATGGCCGATTTGGTTATTGATGGCAAAGAGCGGCTTCTTTCGCTCATGTTTATCTCGGTTGCAGAAAGCGGAGAAAGAAAAAGCGCGGTAGACGCAATAGCCGTAGAACCGGTACGTATCAAAGAGAGAACAGCGATACATGAATACGAACAGCAGGCAGGTGAATACAAAATTGAGGCCGAGGTCTACGAAAGCGCGAAGAAAGAAATTCTAAGCCAAAAGAAAAAGACGCCTGCCGAAAAAGTTCAATTGATAAAAGACCTCGGACCAGAGCCGCTTAAACCACTACAGCCAACACGCTTATTGTCCGACGTGACGACCGAGGGGTTGGTACGGCATCTGATGGATGGCGTTGGTGTTTGCGGGCTGTTCAGCGACGAAGGCGGCAAGATTGTATCCGGATATTCGATGTCGGAACAGAATCAATTAGCCTTCGCTGCAACGCTTTCAGATTTAATCGATACGGGAAACGCCAGTAAGCAAAGGGCAACCGGTGGTAACTTGCGTGTCGCGGGCAAGCGCGTCTGCGGGCATTTGATGATGCAACCAGGCGTTGCGCGTAAGCTTTACTTGAACGACGACCTCAAAGACCAAGGCTTCTTGTCCAGAACCTTGGTGGCCTACCCCGAGAACGTACCGAACAAAATATACGTTGATGCTGACACTAGCAACGACGCAGCGGTGAAGCGGTTCAAGGACAAGGCTTTGATAAACCTAAACCAACCGCTGATAGTTCGCGCCGGTTCAAGAAATGAGGTCGAAGCACGGCGAATACAACTGACACCCGAAGCTAAGACAAAGTATATGGACTTCCATAACAGCGTCCAAAGGCGTATCACGTCCGGTGAACTGGCAATTGCTAAAGGTGTTGCCAACAAAGCACACGACCAAGCAGCAAGGCTAGCTGCGACTTTGGCCTTATTTGCGAACCACGAAACGAACGAAGTTGATGAGAACGCCATGGATTGCGGTATCAAATTGATGGAGTATTTCTTGAGTCAGTCGGTTCGATTGTTCAATGCAGCGCCAGTTGATAAGGCACTGGCCGATGCAGAAGAGCTGTTGAAGTGGTTGCGGAAGGACGGTAGACGCGAGGTTGAAACCCGTGAGATTTACCACACAGGGCCAAACCGTATGCGCCCTGAAAAAGTTGCTAAGTCTTTGCTTGCAGTCCTGCACCGCCATGGCTACGTCCGGTTGATTCCCGACCGAAAAAAAGAGACCTGGGAAATCAGGCCAGAAGCAACCGAATAACAAAAGTCGCAAATAAGTCGCAGCGTGTCGCAAGTGTGTCGCAAGCTGAAACCCAAACAGGGCTGAGATGTCGCAAATGTCGCAGAAGTCGCAGGTGCTCTTAGCTCTGTTTTTTTACCGAGATATAGAAATGAAAGAAATACATACAAAATATGACCTAGCAGAAATACTGTTCGATATCTTTGTGAATCAACAGACCATTTGGTATAAACAATACAAACATCATGACAATTTTGGATACGTAGCTGTTACGCCTGAAAGTAAGAAATATCAACCTCTGGGCCTTTCTTTGATTATTCGGCACATAGAAGGTGAACTTACGTTGTCACTGCCTTCAGTGTCAGAATTTTTTACATGCAAGTGGGCATGTTTTGACTCGGATGAAAATGACGGAAGGCTTGGCAAAGTTGAAGAGCAGTTAAAAGAACTGGGCATTGAATACCTAAAAGAAGGCAGGCGTTTTGATACCGAAAGGAATGATTGGAAAGAAGGACACATCTGGATTCTGTTTGACAAGCCGGTGGCCGCTTTAGACCTACTTGAATTGAAAGAATTGATATTGACCAGAGCTGGATTGACCGATAAGCATATTGAATTTTTCCCGAAGTCAGCAACGACAGTAAGTCAAATGCGCTTGCCTTTGAGTATTCATCAAAAGAAAGGTGCAGGTGAAATAACGTGGTTTGAAGGCGTCGAACGCGATACCGAAAAGCAAATTAGATGGTTGGCATCACAACCGAAGAATAGAGCTGATGGTGTTGCTGAACTAGCTAAGCTTCGTAGAAAACAGAAGCTACAAGCTGCACCAATCAAAGAGAGAGAGAGGTACCCCAAAAATACTGAAAATATTAGAGAAGGTTTGAGTATCTTGCCTTATGTCGGTACAACCAAACGACTCGGTAAAGACTTAGCCGCAGCGTGCCCGCTATGTCGATTAGAAGGCTTAGACAAGAAAGGTGACAACTTACGCATCGCGCCCGATGGTCGGTTCAATTGTGTAAATGGTGGCCCAAATAGCCGACACACGACCAGAGAGATATACCAATACTTCGGTGGATAAAAATACTAACCTTGAGACCTTGCGACTTTTGCGACTCCTGCGACTTTGGGCACCCGTGAGGCTTTCGGGTTGCGACACGGTTGCGACTTTCTGCGACACGGTTGCGACAAATGAACCGGCAGTAATTCGATGCACCACATACGCACCGCGTAGAATCGCTTTTAAGCCTCGTTATTTTCTTCGATGGATAATCGCACCTTGCACCTATAAAGCATCGCTCAAATGATCTTAAAACTGCCTCTGATTTTGTTTGTGTAATTACTCTTGCTTGTCGGTAGCGTTTTGTTCGATGCAGACAGCTTCTTACACAAATTGTGTAAATTGACATCGTGGTGAACTTCCGCTAAATTTGCGCAACACGCAACTGGAACCGATTACAGAAACAACGCTGCGGCCTTACGGCTGCGGCTTCGCTGCGAGGTGTATACGTGAATACAGTTTTGAAGCTTGTAAGGTCTGATGCCGTAGCGCAGGCAGACACAAACCCATTGCCTACTTTTCTTGAGCTGTTCGAAACCTACCTTGAGCGTAAGAAATCCAGGCTCAAGCCGATGACGGTCAAAGGGTACAAACAACTGGTACGCGCTGAACTTGCGGATTGGCACGACCTGAGAATCGACAGCATCACTCGCAAATTATGCGCCGACAAGCATAATGCGATATCGAACAGAAACGGTATCTACGGAAAGGGCGAGATGCAGGCGGACCACTGCTTCCGATTGGTACGGGCCTTGTTCAATTTCGCGACGGCTTTGTACCGCAATGAGAATGACGAGGCTCTATTAAAGCAAAACCCGACTGAAGTTCTCAAAGAATCGAGAAGCTGGAATCGCCAAAAGCCGAGAACAAATTACCTTCATGAAGACCAATTGCCCGTGTTTTGGAAAGCTACCGCAACGAGTGAATACTCGGTAATCAGGGATTGGCTTAGATTCACGCTTTTGACAGCTTTCAGAAAGTCAGAAAGTCGTTTGCTGAAGTGGCGGGACGTGGACTTCAAGCAACGAACCATCACCCTCAAGAATACAAAGAACGGCCGCGACCACGTTTTTCCAATTACAGCATACTTGATGAAACTCTTGCAGAATCGGCGTAAATACACGCCGCCGGAGGTTGAGTACGTTTTTAATCATCCCGATGGTACTAACTCGCCTCTCAGCTATAACACACGACGCCAAGACCAAATTAGCATCCAGAGCGGAATACACTTTCGCCTTCATGATTTGCGAAGAACGTACGCCCAGTGCTGCTACGCCAATGAACTGTCAGACGTAGCACTCAAAAGCTTACTTAATCACGTGGCAACCGGCGTAACTCAGCGCCACTATATCGGAGCGGTTAACCTCCGAGCGATACGCGGGCCAGCTCAAAGAGTTGAGGACTACATTATCAGTTATGCAACCGGCGAACTTGTGGCACCAAGCGAGGTGTATCAAGACGACGACGAAGCGGAAGAGATTGAACCAATCGAGCCACCGAAACCGAAAGAAAAAATACGTATTCGGTTGATGCTACAGCCGGTGGAGCCTGTGGAACAACCGATTGCGAAGCCGTTGGTTAAGCCAGCGAAACCAATAGAAGCTGGTGCCACCGAAGAAGAGAGCACCGGCAGACCTTACAGAAAGCCAGACTACGAGCAGCTGCGAAAGTATGCAGACGAAAACAGGGCAAGAGTCGGAGGCGTGGAATTCTAAAATGCAAACATTCGACAAAGCAGACATATCACCTTACTTTGAGCGGGTCTTGGATGACCTTGGAATACAGACGATTGAAGAACTACGCGAGCGAACGCGGCACAAAGACAGAGCTGAACTACGGCGTTTCATATCGGCGGGGTGGCTTGTGCAGAACCACAGTCTGCGAGAGATTTCTGATTTTGTCGGGTTCTGTAGCGATTTAGGCCTGAGCAGTAACGACGTGTTCCACCTGTTCAAAGACGCCGAAAGAATTGGCCGGTGGAAGCAGGAAGCGCAAGGGGGCTTAGCTTGGTGATTCTTCGCTAACTTCTTGCAATTTTTCATTGACATGAGCCGCTGGCAAGGAAAAATCTACTTGCTCGTTCACGTGCTGTACAGCCTCCATATACACTGCACTCGTCATGTGTCGTGTAGGTGATTCACTTCCAAACTGGTCTCTCATAATTGTCGCGATGGGTTGCATTTAAGTCTCCTTAATGACTATCTATAATTTCAGCTTAGCGAAGCCCAAGACCCTGATTAGTCGTCAAAAAGGAAGACCACGCAACGGATACAAAGCGCTTGACGACTTTCTCTCTTCTGAAAATCTTAGTTATCTCCTGAACTGCGGCTCGAAACCGCAAGCTGCTAGATTTGCCATGCTAAAGTTTCACGGTCAATCGGGGGGCGCGTATGAGCATCAAGCAGTCAGTTTCTATCGTAGTTGCAGCGGTGATCGGCGGTGTAATTGGCGCAAGCCTTGTGCTATCAGAGGTGCGTGCGCAAGATTTTAGCGAATGGGTTAAAAATCCAAAGACGCTTACCGCAAACTCCATTAACCTCACCGACGGTAAGGGTCATTTGCGATGTAGGATAACAGCGGAAGGTGGCAACCCTATTTGCTTCTTCTATGGCTCCGGCGGCGAAACCCGGATGCGTATAGGGTTATTGGGTCCAGAGGACAACAACGCGCCGTTTATTGCCATGAATGACAACGATAGCCATGAAAGGTTAGGTATCGGTCTTGGTAAGAATAAGGAAGACAAAATTACTAGCTTCCTACGCATGCGTGATTCGCAAGGAAGAGGGCGACTTGGAGTACTATATCAGGAAGGGCTTGGTCCCTCATTCTCCTTGCTAGATGATTCCGGTGCAATGCGCGGCTCGCTTATTCAGTTTGACGAAAAGCAGCAGAACGCCAGTCTACTTTTGGCCAATCCAGCTTCTGAGGATTCCGTTCGCCTGCTTATTTCGGAGCTGGGCCCTATGCTATCTCTCGGGAGTGGCAAGGCTTCACTGATAGCCACTGCCGCTAAATCAAATGGTTCAAACCTTTTCTTGGATGACGGTAGCGGAAATCTGAAAATGCATCTTGGTGTTGGTGCGGCAGGAAAGACGAGATTCTGGCGATTCGGCAAAGGTCTTTACGGATATCAGGATAAAAAAATAGAGATGGAAGCCCAAAAACGAAGGGCTCAGCTTGTGCCGAAAGTTGAAGAGCTTGATTTACACGGATACCCGAAGCTTGAAGGACACTGAAATGACGCCCGAAGAAAAAGAGGTTTTATGTTTGCTTCTGAACGAGCCAAACATACACAGAGATGCAGCGTTCCACTTTGCGCGACAAGCTAACACAATTTACGACGCGTTGTTAGCTAAGAAGCCTTCAGAGCAGATAGACGCCTTACTCACTGATGATTACAGGCAGATGCAGATTTATTCTTTTGGAGCTGTAATCGCAGCGTTTTCATTCCTAGATGCTCAAATCAATGACTTCTTTGGGCGATGCAGGGATGATAGCCCGGACGGAGCACCGCTCCTTCTTGGCGAAATGCTGCTAACTCAGGAAGATATTGAGGCCGCTAATTCGGCAAGCTGTGTTGAGAGGTTTCAATTCAGGTCAACGAAAGCAAAATATGACACGGCACTCCGCGCCACCAAAAGAAAACCGTTTGACGTGACCTCTGATGCTTACCAGGCGCTGGCAACCTTGAATTTACTTCGAAATTTCCTCGCTCACGGCGAGGGACAAAGAGAGATAGACGCAAAGAAGATAGCCGATGTACTCATTGAAGCTGGCATCACTCCTCTTCTACATGCAGGTTTCCCCGATTCGTTCTTAATTGGTCCTACGGCAACCTGGGCTGTAAATGCAGTAACTGACTTCTTTGTCCTCTTTTGCAAGCATCTTTACGACGGTTCGCCTGCGCAGTTGCGGGGTATCGGCGATTAGAAATTTCATCACGCGTATTTGGTGAACCGAAGCCAAGACGGGGTATACCGGCGATTACGTTTCTAGTTGCGCGGGGAAGTCGGGATGGCATGGAGGGGATTTCT
>Ga0075444_10002796_pt1 | contig 10475 bp, 6 predicted proteins | sample CoawatmetaG01DNA_FD_76836 | JGI IMG/M metagenome (GOLD analysis project Ga0075444, IMG submission 76836) | Marine microbial communities from the West Antarctic Peninsula - Coastal water metaG017-DNA | ecosystem: Environmental > Aquatic > Marine > Coastal | place: Atlantic Ocean: West Antarctic... | reverse complement strand
GGCATTTGTCAAAGAACAAATAGAATCAGGTAACGGTGAGTTTGACCAAGAGATACAGAAGAAATTTTCTGTGTATCAAGGCAAGCGCACTAAAATTAACCGTTGAACGATAAAACGAAGGAGTAAAAAATGGCAACGAAGAAAAATGATGGGGCAATGACGTCCCTTTTTGAAAACATCGAAGAGAAAGGCTTTGGTGAGGTAGGAGCGGAAGATCTCAAAACACCGCGTATTAGTATAATCCAGGCACTGTCTCCGCAAAGACAAAAGTCGTCTGCTGATTATGTAGCTGATGCGGATGAAGGAGATATCTTCTTTTCAGGCAACAATACCTGTATTACAGGTGAAACAGGACTATTGTTCTTACCTGTTTACTATAACAAAACTCTAGTAGAGTGGCGTTTACGTGAAAAAGGTGGAGGATTAGTAACTGTTCATGGTGCTGAATCAGACCTTTTGAACCGATGCAATCGAGATAGCCAAGGTAGGTTAGTAACGCCAAGTGGGGACACCCAATTGACTACTACTGCCAACCATTATGGTTATGCGCTTATTGATGACGCACCTCAAAAATGTGTTATGAATATGACAGGAGCCCAACTTAAACATTCCCGCGCTTGGAACACTTTGATCCAAGGAACTAAACTGCAAGGTAGCAAAGGGTTATATACCCCACCTGCCTATTCTCATTGGTATAGTCTTAAAACGCAGGTTGAATCCAACGACCGTGGTACATGGTATAGCTATAGTATTTCACAGGAGCGAGTGTTGGAAGAAAACGAAACTGATCTGTTTACAGATGCAACAGAGTTTTCTAAGTTTTGCTCAGCAGGAGGTATGGACCAATTACAGGCTCCAAAAACTCCTACGATAGATGACAAGTCCAAATCCAAACAGGATTGGGAAGATTAATCTAAACTCGGCACTGCTCTTGGTTTAACAAGGGTAGTGCCACCTTAGGTGTATATGGAAGAAACCGCAAAAAAATTCATGGAAGTATTCTCCGGGTTGGAGAGAGCTCACGGTATTTATGAAATAACCGGGCAAAAAAGTACGGCCAAAGGAATTAAAAAAGATGGTAAGGGAAGAACTCTACAAGAGCCTCTTACATTAGACCTATGGGAAAATCATCTCAAAGGGAATGTTTCTATAGGTGTAATACCTTTAAAAGACGATGAGACATGTAAATGGGGTTGCATCGACGTAGATGAATACCCAATAGATATAAAGAACATAAGAAGTATTATTAAAGACATGGGCTTACCTTTAGTTCCATGCATGACTAAATCAGGTGGAGTACATCTGTTTTTATTTACCAAACAACCTATCCCAGCGTTTAAATTACAAAGTAAGCTAGAAGAAATAGCTGCTGCTATGGGAAGAACAGGAGATGAGATATTTCCTAAACAGTACGAGTGGTCAAAGCAACTACCTAAAGAAAGACAAACAGGTAATTGGCTTAACATGCCGTACTTTGCTGGGGAAGATACTACTCGTTACGCACTAACAGAAGAAGGTGAAGCTGCGAGTATGGAGGAGTTCTTTGAGATTGTAGCAAAAGCCTCTATAACTGAAGAAGAAATAGATAAGTACATTCCAATTAAAAAAAGCAGGAAGAACTTAATTGCAAAACAAGGCACTATTTGGGATGAAGCTCCTCCTTGTTTGGTACACATGAAGTTAAATGGAATCCCAGAAGGCATGAGAAACAATGCACTACTTAACTATGGAGTGTTTCTACGCAAAGTGCATCCTGAAAGTGAGGAATGGAAAGACAAACTGCAAGAGATTAATAAAAGTGTTTGCACAAAAGCTTTATCTCACAGTGAGCTTAATACAATTATCCAAAGCTTAGAGAAAAGTGAGTACAGATACCAATGCAATAAAGCTCCTTTAGTAGACTTCTGTCAAAGTGGTATTTGCGTAACTCGTCGTTACGGCATTGACGCTTCTGAAAGAGATCCTAACTTCGGAGGATTACGTAAGTATTTAACCGATCCTCCTCTTTGGCATTTAGACGTAGATGGAAGAACTATTGTATTAGACACAAAACAATTGCATAACTTTTCTATGTTCCAACAAAGATGTATGGAAGTATTAAATCAATGTCCCCCTGATGTTAAAAAGTCTGATTGGGTAGCTAGATTAAATGCCTTGTTACAAGAAGTTCAAGAGGTTGACGTACCTTTAGACATGACTAAGCAAGGCCTGTTACAAGCAGCCGTGCATGAATTCTGTAGATTATCTGAGTCCTCTTCTCGTTTAGCTATTGCATCCGCTGGGGTGTACAGGCATGAAGACGATGGAGAAAAACAATGGTGGTTTACTGGAAGAGACGTAGTAATTTTTATTCAAGAGTTTAAAAAAATGCGTACGATAAAAGAAGCAGAAGTTTTCACCGAACTAAAAGAAATGGGTGCTGCTAACATATCAAAATACATCGACAAGTCTATTGGCAACAAAAAGATTTGGGTATTAGATATAGAAGAACTAAACGAAGAAACAATATCAAATAACGACTTTAAAATTAAGGAAGAATTAAAACCATGGGAAGAGTAACTAAATATTTCGGTCCTCCAGGCACAGGAAAAACAACAACGTTAATGAACATTATTGAAAAGTATCTTGATAAAGGAACTCCTCCTGAAAAGATAGCCTTTATATCTTTCTCTGTTAAAGCAGCAGAAGAAGGTAAAAACAGAGCGCACTTACGTTTTGGTTTAGGCTTTGATGAAATGCCTTACTTCTGTACAAGCCATGCGTTCTGCAAACGTATCATGGGAATATCACAGGTAATGGGGGGCAAAGACGTATATGAGTTTTTAGAAGGTCATGATTTTAACCTGACTAAAAAGTATGGAGCAAATCCGAGAGCAGTTAGGTCTGTGGTCCAAGATCCTTATTTCGATATTATAGAACGTGCAAAAGCTAACTGTCGCTCTCTTAAAGAAGAACGATTGTCTTTAGAAAAAGAACAGCGTAAAGGAGTAGTCATTCACATGCTTGAACCTATAGCAGACGCTTGGGAGAACTTTCGTCTATCAAGAGTTCCTCCTGTGTATTCGTTTGCAGACATGATTAATAAGTTCTTGGTCGATGGTACACCGCCAGAGTTGGATGTGCTTATTGTTGATGAAGCCCAGGATTTGGCAGAGTTAAACTGGAGGCTTGTAGAAAAGTTAGCGGGCAATGCTAAGAAAACTTTTATTGCAGGTGATGACGATCAAGCCATCTATGAATGGAACGGAGCAAAGCCTCAGCGTTTTGTTGGTTACGAAGGTGAAAATATTATCTTAAATCAGTCTTATCGAATACCTTCAAAGGTACACCCTATAGCAGAGAAGATCTCTAAACGTATTACTCTTCGGGAACCAAAGACTTATAAACCTCGTGAAGAAAAAGGTACAGTTAATAAGGTAGGGTCGATTGATATGTTACCTGTAGATAAAGGACAATGGTTAATATTAGCTTCATGTGACTACATGCTGACCGATGCTTCCAAAGGTTATAATGTAAGAAAGTATTTAATAGATAATGGTCATCCCTTTGCCCATAGCCAATACAGATATATTCCGCGTAAGATGATGGTAGCCATAGATATTTGGGAAAAGTTATCCAACAAAGAAGATATAACACTAGGAGATTTAGCAGACTTGTATGCGTATCTAGGTAAGACAGGAGTAAAAAGAGGTTTCCTTAGCCAAGTGAATCAAGCTCCTAACAAAGGACAAGTAGTTACCTTAAAAGAGATCATTGACAACTACGGATTAAAACCCGACTGTTTAGGTCAAGATTGGAAAGAAGCATTTGAAAAAACGATAGACGTAGAACGAAGAAGTTTCATAGAGAAAGCACTAAAGAATAACGAAGACTTACATGAAGAACCACGCATTGTCATTTCAACAATTCACCAGGCAAAAGGTGGGGAAGCGGAGAACGTTGCTGTGTACTTAGACTTATCTAAGTCACAAAAGCGATCCTCTATTTTACAACCAGATGGGCTTCACAGGCAGTTCTATGTTGCGATAACTCGTACGATAGATAACCTTTATTTGATCCAAGCCCAAGATGATTATTACAGGTATGTTATATGAGTTTTGTATATAAACCACCCACAGAGTGGATTCCCCCAGATGTATTTCCAACAGAGTTATTGTGTCAGGCTAAAGAGATAGCCATTGACCTTGAGACTAGAGATCCAAATTTAAAAGAGTTAGGCCCTGGGTACATAAGAGGAGACGGAGAGGCCGTTGGTATCTCTTTTGCTATTGACGGGTACGAAAACTATTTTCCTTTTGCTCATGAGTCAGGCTTTAACTTTTCAAAAAAGAAAGTGCTAGAGTTTACAAAGAAAGTTTGTGCTACAGATAGCGACAAAATATTTCACAACTCTACTTACGATATAGGATGGCTGAGCCATCACGACATCCCTGTTGAAGGCAGAATTATTGACACAATGATTGTTGCACCATTAATTGACGAGAATCAATTTTGGTTTTCGCTTAACGCTTTAGGTCGTGAGTACGTCAATGAAGGTAAGTCAGAAGGAGAACTTAAAGAAGCTGCTGAAGAGTGGGGACTTGATCCTAAGGCTGACATGTGGCGCTTACCATCCGCTTATGTAGGAACTTATGCCACACAGGACGCCGCCCTCACACTAAAATTATGGAATCACTTCAAGATTTTATTGGAAGAACAAAACCTTTGGAACATCTTTGATTTAGAAATGAAAGTGCTTCCTGTGGTATTAGCAATGAAACAAGAAGGAGTTCGTGTAGATCGGGAAAGAGCCGAGAGTTTAAAACTCCAGTTAGTCAAAAGAGAGAAAAAGATTATCCAAAAAATTAAAGAAGCGTCAGGCGTTCCTGAAGTACAACTATGGGCAGCCAATTCTTTGTCCAAGGTCTTTGATGCTTTGGATCTCACCTATTTAAGAACACCAACAGGTCTACCAAGTTTTACAAAAGCTTTCTTGGAAAACCACTCGCACCCCATCGCTCAGATGATTAGAGAAGCTAGAGAAGTGAATAAGACTCATAGCACTTTTATAGACTCTATTTTGAAGCACGAGCATAAAGGAAGAATCCACGCTGAAATTAGACAGCTTAAGGGTGAGAGTGGAGGGACAGTCACAGGTCGGTTGTCCATGAGCAATCCGAACTTGCAACAAGTACCTGCTCGTAACAAAGAAATAGGACCAATGATTAGATCTTTGTTTTTACCTGAAAAAGGTGAGCTGTGGTGCTCGGCGGATTTCTCTCAGCAAGAACCCAGGATACTTACACATTACGCTAGTCGTTCTAAGTACGATGGCGCTGAAGCTATTGCAGATGCTTACCACGCAGGAGATGCAGACTTTCACCAAGAGGTAGCTAACCTGGTAGATATAGATAGAAAGACAGCTAAGACTATTGGTCTTGGCATCATGTATGGCATGGGCAAAGGCAAACTAGCCGATCAATTGGGAGTTAGTGTAGATGAAGCTTCTGAGGTACTGCAAAAGTTTAATACGTATGCTCCTTTTGTTAGGCAACTTGCTGATTCAGTTATGCGCAGTGCTAATCAAAAAGGCTACATCAAAACAATTTTAGGAAGGCGTTGTCACTTTGATATGTGGGAACCTCTTAAGTACGGTACAGGTAGACCTTTAAAACATAAGGAAGCTGTTCATGAGTACAACGGTGAAATTAAAAGAGCATTTGTTTATAAAGCTCTTAATAAACTAATTCAAGGGTCAGCAGCCGACATGACCAAACAAGCGATGGTACACTGCTACGAAGCAGGCTACCTTCCTCTATTACAAGTACACGATGAATTGGTGTTCTCTGTAAAATCCCAAGAGGATGTAGACAATATCTGTCGTTTGATGGAGGAGGCTGTTGCCTTGGATATTCCAAACAAAGTAGATGCTGAAGTTGGAAAAAATTGGGGCGACTCTATGGAGCAAGCCTCTAAGAAAGATTGAGAGATATCTTAACATTTAATGTATAATATAAATAACAGGAGTAATAATGGACATTAATAAATGGAAAAGTGTGGCTATTCGTAAAGAAATAGTTGAACTAGCGTCAGAAATTGGAAGTAAAACTGAGCGCCCTACAAGTAATGTGTTTGCCTTCGCTGTCAAAAGATTGAAAGAAGATCTGGACAGTGGTCGTTTACACGAAGTACCAAAGGTATAACTGTGAAGCACGTAATACCGTATGGTTCTCCGTACGAATATGGTGTGTTTTCTAGTGAAGATCGTCGTAGCGGTCGTTTTTACGACTGCAATGGGCAGAAACTTCCTTCTGTAACTACTATTCTATCAGGTACTAAAGAAGGTGACTTCTTAAAGAAATGGGTTGAAAAAGTAGGCGAGGAGGAAGCGGAGCGTATCAGGACAGAGGCTGCAACAAGAGGAACTTACATGCACGACATCCTGGAGAAGCAACTTATCAACGGTGATATTTGGGATTTTAAACCTAGAAACGCTGAGGAAAAGAGGGCCTATAAAATGGCTTGTACAATCATGGATCAAGGATTACCTAAAGTGTCCGAGGTCTATGGGTGTGAGATCTCTTTATACTACCCTGACAAATACGCAGGCAAGTCAGATGTTATTGGAGTACACGACGGAGACCTGTCGATCATGGACTTTAAACAAACCAATAGGCCTAAACGTAGGCAATGGGTTTGGGATTACTTTCAACAGTTGGCTGCGTATTCGTTAGCCCACAATGAACTGTACGGAACAGACATACAGAAAGGCGTTATTATGATGTGCTCAGTAGATTGTTTCTATCAAGAGTTTGTTCTTGAAGGAGATGAATTTAAACGTGCCGCAGATGCTTGGATGGAAAGAGTAGAAAAGTTTCTTACCTCTTCTTCAGAACATTTAATTGAAGATCCCGACTCAACTCAAAATTTGCCGTTAAAGAAACAGGATTCCTAAAAAGGAATTTTGTATTGGTAGCAATAGCTTCTCTTGGCCATGTTCTATCTAAGTTCTTTTCTTTTTTATTGCGCATAAATCCGTCTATTACACTGTCAGGTAATTCATAAGGAGTAAAAATTCCGTCCTCTAAATTTTTAACTATTTCAATTGGTATGCCTGCTCTTTGGGTTAAAGAATCTGTTTTTTCTAGATAAGCTTCTCTTGAAAGACCTAATATTTTAAATTGTTCAAGTTGAAAATATAAATCTTGTTGTATCTTAAACCACGCTTCTTGAGCCTCCCACCAATGATCTATAACCATAGGCTCTGTTAATTCTGCAAAAGAAAATTTTTCATCTTTCATTTTTGAAGAAACTCTTCTATCAAAGTCTTTTTTAGTGTTATTCATTAAAAACGGATAACTTTGATCAGGACTAATTTCTACAGTAGACATTCCCATTAATTTTGCTAATGCACGTTGCATTGTCATAGTCCTTCCGTATCTATCATACTGAGCATCGCCTTCTTCCATAGCCCAAATTATATCTTGTAGCTGTTTAAGTCCTCCCGGACCAGCTTCATTTGAAATAAATTTAAACATTTTTGTAAACTTTTCCGAAGGACTATCGTCTTCTGGCGACCAAATTTCTTTAAGAGTGTCTTGGTCTCTGTTAAGTCTAAGCTGGTCAATAACTCTTTGAGAAATAGATCTGTCTGTGTAGGATTGGGAAAAACTTAGAGCATATTGTAAAAGCGCATTGTCAAATGAAAAATTGTCATTTCTAGCGTCTCCTCTTAATTCTTCTTGAGAAAGTACAGTAAAAAATCTAGCCAACATTTCATAAGGAGCTATGTAGTTTGCGTTAATCGCAACAAAACCTCCTCCTTCTTTTTCATCTTTTTTTTCTCCAGCAGGAATAAGACTTACTTCATAAGGTGAAATTAATTCTGCCGCTTGTAATTCATCATCATCAATACCATAAATTAATTGACCTACAGTTTTAGCTCCTTTAACAACACCCACTCCCGATATTCCTCCCCCTATTAATCTTTCTAAAGCTCTTTGTTTAAAAGGGCGTGGATTAGATTTAAAAGTTGCTCCTTCTTCTTGTCGAGATAAAAACACCGTTTCTTTTGGTATGTTACCTTCTTCCATTAATTTATCTGAAACTTTGTAGCTACCTAAACGCGCCATAATAAAAGCTGAGTTAACTGATGTTCTTGCAATTTCAGTGGGAAAAGCAATAAAGTTTCCATAAGGAAGTAATCTTACCACTTCTGCAAATCTGCCTACGTAATCGTAATTAGGCATTGTATTACGAACCATATACGCGGCTAATTGATCTATGTATAAATCTAAATTTGTTACATTACGTAACACTTTACCCATGTCTTGTTCGTACCTAGTCACTCCTAGTGCTTTGTCTATTGTTTTTCCAAAATCAAAACTAGTTTTTGTAGTAAGTGTTCCTGCAAACTCTGTTAAAATTTTAAGCTTAAGTTCATCTGAAACATCAAACGCATCTATAGAAGCCCTTAATTTTCTACGCTCACCAGAAAACGCCATTATTTTAAAGTAATCATCTGTAGCCGCATAAGCTTTTTTTAAAGCTGTGTTAAGTCCTCCTATTCCTTTAGCAACGTGTTGGCTAAGATTAAACCCTGCTTTAAGTAAAGGATTTACTTCATCAGAAACTTCAAGCTCTCTTAAAACAGCTAAACGATCCATTAGATATGTTATGCTTGTAAGCCCACTATCTCGTATATTCGTTAAAACTCCAATAGCATCGTTAGCCCTAACTTCTGTGCTAACAACTCCCAGTTGTTGTAAGTATTCCCATTGTCTTTGTACTTCTGCATTACCCTCAGTTATTCTTCCTGTTACAGGATTAACCGTAAAAGAACCAAATAAATCTGCCATAACTATTCCTGTGGCTTCTCCCCAATCACCATTTTTAGGCATGTGACCATTAAAACCATACATCATAACAGCACCAAAGACATTTCTCATTTGTGTTCCAGGACTAAGAACAATCATTCCGTATTGAGTTAAGGCTTGTGCTCCACCGAATATAGCTACGTAGGAAGCAAATACTTTTCCTAGTGCTCCTGTAGGTTCGTTAGGAATAGCAATCATGTCTTTTACAGCTTCTGTAGTCCAATAACCATTTAATGGATTTAATGGGTCTCCTGTATTTATAAAAGAATCGTAGCTCCCAGGTATTTGTTTAGGAGAAAACCACATTTCTCCAGGAAGATTATTTATTTCTAATAGCTCATCATAAAAAGCCGCTGTCTCGACAATTTTAGATATACGCGCAAAAGAAGTTGCAGCAACTAATTTAGCTTCGTCTACCTCTCCTAATAATTTTCTTACAGTGTACGAAAGATGACCACGTTTTTGAATTAAATCTCCTCCTTTTAAAAACCCAATTTTATCTTGTTTTCCAGGTTTTAAAGTACCTCTAAGATGTGCTATTTCATAAGCGTTTTGAAACAATTCTTTACTAAGAATAGCGTCTAAATTTTCTTCTGCTTTTTCTTTTATTAATTCTTGTGCTTTAGCTTCAACCGTTTCTTCATTAACAAGAGCACTATCATTTTTAAGTACTCTTTCTGCTCTTATTCTAAAATTAACTATGTCTTTTTTAAGACCTCTTTCTTCAGCAATTAATGCACTGTTATAAAGTTGTTGTGCTTTTTTAGACTGTTTAAAAAAGACTCCAAATTTTTTGGTAAATTTAGGGCTCCAACCTAATCCTGGTTCAAAATGTGCAAACGATCTAGTAACGTATTCTCCAAGACTCTCTTCAATTAACTGTCTTAGTTCTATATCAATTTCTGTATTTGGAAGTTCTGTTAATAGTCTTTCCGATAAAGTATCTATTCCTGCTCTAATTTCAGTCGCAATAGTTCTTAAAGTTGGCGGTAATTGTTGTCTCGCTACAGCTGTTGTTTGAACTCCTTCTAAAGAAAGAGTTTCTATTTCAATTTCATTGTCAATCTTTCTTACTTCGGCATCAGAAAGTTCATCTCTGTTTGCTACTTTTTCAGTTTCAAGACGAGCTATTTTTTTTTCGGTTGCTACACGTTCTTCTGCTGTAAGAGGTATTTTCGATCCTGTCTTACGTAAAAAAGCCATTATTAATTTATCCGCTTCTTCTCTAGAAGAAACTTCCCCACTGTCTAGGGCTCTTAATATAGCTCTTTCAGTTTCAAGACCTAAGAATTGCGCTCTTGAATCTAAGGCTCTTAGCCTACCTCTAAGTTGTTTATACCTTCCCGTTACTAATTCTCCAGCAGGAGTTAAAGGACGCATGTTTACATTAAAGATTCCTAATATTTTATTCGTAATAGAGCCTCCTCTTACTTGAGGAGCACTAACAGGAGGAACAGAAAGTTGACTAAGGTATGATGTGGTTCCAAACCCTGAACCTTGTTGTAAAACTTCATTAAGTGAACGCCCTTCAAAATTAGCTAAGTTACCTCCTTCAACAGAAGTAACAGTTAATTCTGCTCCTCTGTTACTCATTTGTTCTGCCAAAGATTGATCTTTATT
>Ga0075444_10002795_pt1 | contig 10478 bp, 8 predicted proteins | sample CoawatmetaG01DNA_FD_76836 | JGI IMG/M metagenome (GOLD analysis project Ga0075444, IMG submission 76836) | Marine microbial communities from the West Antarctic Peninsula - Coastal water metaG017-DNA | ecosystem: Environmental > Aquatic > Marine > Coastal | place: Atlantic Ocean: West Antarctic... | reverse complement strand
CTAAAAGACTTTGTGTTGTATCTTCTTTTAATTCTTTAGGTAAATCAACTCCTAATTCTTTGGCTTGTTTCTGAATATTAGTTAGCATTGGAGCAGCCTTACTTAATATTTTAACAGCCTTTTCTGCATCTTTTATAGCTGTAGATAAGTAACCTTTAGAAGTGTCCATTGTATCTACATACTTTTCATAAGAAGTACCTGCTGACTTTCTTAGTTTTTTATAATCGTCAATAGCTCCCAACTCAATCTTTTCAGACTTCAGTTCAGTTTTAGATTCTTTGATTAGCTCGTTTAAAGCTGAAAGTATTTGCTCGCTGCTTGGTTTTCTTTTGTTCATTTGTTCAAATTTATTAGTAAAATAGCCTTCTATTGAAAGACCTCTCAAATTGCCTGATTTAATTTCTTGCCACAGCTCATCGTTCTCAATTTTCATTTTTACAAACCAAGTTCCATCAGGTAAGTCATATCCGTATAACTTAGACTTATCACTATCTCCTTCCTTAATCCAAGATTCAACTGTTAAAACGCCTGAAACTCTGTCTTGATGTTGGTAGGTCGCTTTGTGGTGGTTGTTATGCTTTAAATACAATTCAGAAGCCTTTCTTACTGTATCAGGACTAAAATATACATAGTAATCTGAGTCTGTGTTTGGGTCGTGTCTAAAGATTTGCTTATTAGGAATCAAAGCAGGAGAAATTAACATTCTCTTTTCTTCATCTACCTTTGCAAAAGTTAAGTTGTTTTTCTCTTTACCAAAGAATACAAAGTCTTGCTCAATAGCAGGACTAGTTACTAAGCTAATAGCATCAATAGCCAGCTCTTCAGAATCGTCTGCAATTACAAGTTCTACAATTTTAGTTGCTTTCATATTATAATTTTAAAATGGTAAGTCTTCATTTCTCAAAGCCCTTCCTGTTGCTGACTTATTTTCTTTTAAAGCGTTTTCATATTTACCTAAAGGAATATCTACACCTAAGGTTTTTGCTTGTTTTTTAATTACATCTAAATCTTTTTCTATTAATTTTCTAATACTAACTACTTCTGTTAATATGTCATCTCTTGAATCTTGTTCTGACTGCCATTTTTTCTCGTTCATATCTTCCTCTTTCTGTAACCTTTCAAGTTCTTCTTTTACCTTTAATTTCTTTTGGTATTCTTTTTGAACTAAGTCCCCTTGTTTTTCTAAAACATCTGCTTGTTTTAAAAGTTTTGGAATTGCAGAATCTTGTTTACTTATTAACTTATCTAAGTCATCAATTAAACCTAAACTAACTTTCTTAACTTTGCTTAACTCAAATTTCTCAACTGCTTCTGTATATTCTTTGTATGTTTTTCCGAATGGTGTTGGCTTGTTCATTTTGTTTTATTTAAGGTTTGTAATATATAATAGAAATTTAGTTCGTTTGTTTGATTTATATTGTTGCCCTTCTTCTAATGTTTGCTAATTGATTCTGACTATTACTCATTTCATCTGTTACTACATAAGCCTTAGTCGCTTCAGGTGCTACTCCTCCACTTATATCAAAAGCTCCTGACATCATTTGTGGTGCAGGTGCAGAACTTCCTGCTACGTTACCTCCTCCACCTCCTGAACCACTACCTACATCTTGTTTTAATATATTCTGAACATTAGCTAAACCTCCTGCTAAGACTGTTCCTGCTGCTAAGAACTTCATAGTAGTTGATGGAATTGTAGGGTCTTTCATAACCTCAGTAACACCTAAGTAAGTATTCATTAATGCAGTTGCTACTGCTATAGCTTTCTGTTCTCCTGCTATCTTATTTACTGAGTCAGCAAAACCACTAATTGCAGCAAGTTTTAAGTTCTCATTAGATTTTACTATCTGAGTCTTTTCTGCTTCAAATTTCTTAGTAATAGCAGTAGTGTCCATTCCTGACTTCCTAGCCATTTCTAGTTTTAAGTCATAAGCATCTTGTAGTTCTTGCAATTCAAGTTCTAATCCTAATAGACCTTCAGCTCTTACTTCTTTCTGAGTTTCTAAAAGTTCTTTCTCTAAAGCTACTGCATTAGTCTTTTGCTCTGACAACTGACCTGTAATAGTTTCCTCAAGTTCAAGCATAGCATTGTTAGCTTCCATTAACGCTAACTTATTTTCATCACTTGCATTTTGCTTAACTAAAAGAGCTGCTGCCGTTATGCCTATTTGTACTTGTTCTCTTTGAAGTTTTTGTTGTTCTTCTAATACTTCATTTAATTTATTATTAGCTTCAATACGTTCTGCAAAAGTCTTAGTTTCGTCATCTCTTATTTGTCTTTGAAGTTCTGCGTCTTTTAAAAACTGAGCATTTAACTTAGCAAACTCTGCTTGTGCAAAAGTAGCTGACTTAGCTGCATTAGTAGTTGCTTCAGCTTGTTTTAATGTTTCAGTAGTATATTTAACAATAGTTTCAGTAATTTTTTCTAAGCTATCATCTACACCTGTATAAACATCTACAACTTGAACTCCTGCCTCTTTAATAGTATCAAAGGCTTTACTAAATTCTCCATCTATTAACTGACCAAACGCTTTACCTACTAACCCTAAGACTTCTAAGAACTCATTAAACCTAACTACTAATCCATCTTTAATAGCCGTTCCTAACTCTTTAATCTTTACACTTGGGTCTTCAAACAACTCTTTGAAATATCCTGTAACTGTTCCTATGTTATTTGATATAAAACCGAATAAGTCATTGAAGGCTATACTTAAAGCAGTCATAGCTGTATTAAATACGTCTAATACTTTTTGATTCTTACTAAAGACTTCCATTAACTTAGCAAGTAAAGCTACTACAAGTCCTATTCCTGCTGCCTTGATAGCTACACCCATTCCCTTAAAAGCTTTACCTATTCCTCCAACTCCTTTCTTAGCCTTTTCAGACTCAGTAGTTAGTTTCTTAGTATCTTTTGCAACCTCGCCAATATTTGACTTAACCTCCATTTCTAATACTTCCTTTGCCATAATTTTATGTTTTTATTCTTTAAACCTTAAAATGCTATATTTGTTGCTAATTCGTGTAAGTAAGCCGTTGCCGTCCATAAGTTGTTCACATCTGCTGCTCCTGTTACTTGTACTGTTACACTTGGAATATCATCTGTAGTACTATCTACTACTGTCATTGTGCCAAGTGAACCATCTTTTGCTATTAGTTGTGTATTGTGGCTATAAATAGTTATAGTACCTGTGTCATCACACCTTACTGCTCCTCTATGTATTCTGTAACTAAAATGTCCTAAAGTACCTGAAGTTCCTCCTGTTTCTAATCTTGTAACATATATAGTTAATCCTAATATAGAATTTCTTTGTACAGTAATATACTCTCCTAGAATATCTTGAACTGCAAGTTTAGTAGCCGTTGCGTCTGTAGTCTTAGTGCTAAGTTGGACTTTAGAACTTTGTGTATATCCTGCTCCTATATTATAAGAACCACCACCTAAGACTACTTCTCCTTGTCTAATAACCTTACCCTGTATTCCTGAAATTGTAGCGTTGTTTATTCCATTAGATATTTCATTACCATTTCCTGAAACAATATTATTTCTTGAAAATCCTTTAACAGTATTTTTCTCTCCCATTATAAGAGTATTGTTAGTTCCTGTTTCTGTTGAGTTCCCTGCTCCGAAATTCTTATTATTTACATTAGCAAAACCTCTATTAAGATTTGTATTGTATCTAAAAATTGAACAAGTACCTGAAGCCTGATTGTACGTGTAACCATACGCTTCACATTGAGCTTGATTAGGTGTTATATCATTTGTTCCGTCTGTATATGTAACAACTCCAAGTCCTGATATTGAAGCAGGTTTAACTGTAAATCCTGATATGTAAGGTATTGACATTATGGTATAAGTATAAATTCAACTGTTGCCAAGTCGTTTGGCTTGTAGTCTATTTTGTTTACTCTAAATACTCTATTTTTAATCATTACAGTATCGTTGAATTTAAACACAGATATATCTGAAGGAGTAAGATTAACTTTGATAGTCATAGTCCTAGTATTAGGATTGTAAAGTTCTGAGTAATAAGGAAGCCAATAAGTATTAAATAAATTATTTGGAGTCGGCGCTCCAATAGGCTGAGCTAATTGACATTCCCCAAAGTGAAAGTCTACTGTATCTGTAATAGCAGGTGGTATTGTTGTTACTGTAGGTATTGCTGATAAATGGCTAAACTGTAAAAAGTCAGGTTGGTGTTCACTATCATATCCGTTTTGTTTAGGTATGAAATAAGTAACCCCCGCAGGTTTTATTCCATTATCGTACATTATTCTAGGACTGTTTTCAAAACCTTCAGAAGTATCATCATCAGGATTATAAGAATAAAGAGCAGGAGTTATAAATTGAGGAAAATTATCAAATAAAGGCTTAACTACTGTAGCTGCAAAAGGTTCTGCTACTACTTCATCTAATCCTTCTAAGATGTTAAATTCGTTCCCTGCGTTATACTTCTTGCTTCCATATAGATGTCCTCCTACTTGATTCTTGTATTGTGTAAAAGCCGAGTCATCATCATCCTCTACAAATTTAAAGATAGTCCTTTTATTTAAGTCTGCTAAAGGTGTTAATTTCATTTCTGAAACATCTATCTTATCTGTCCAATCGTGTTCAATAGTTCTATTAGCTAAAGTTGTTCCTGCTGTATTATTTATGAATACATCTGAGTAAGGCTCTATTATAATATTGTTAGGATTATCTTCATCAGGCATAGTTATTAAATTAAACATAGTAATCAAACCTTTTAAGAAATCCCATTGCCCTGTTTCTCCTCTTAGTGTTTGTAGTATCGTTTCTGATGTTACACTTAACAAATTCTTAACTATAACAACTGAAGCAGTAGAAAGAGGTTGTGGAGAAACACCATCAAATCCTTGAACAATTGAATTTGTAGAAGTCCAACTACTATAAAACTGAGGTTCTAAAGTATCTCCTGCTTGTAGTATTTCAGATAAAGTTCCTGAAAAAGTAATAGTTTGATTTGCAGCTATAGTTTGTATAGGGATTAAGTTTACCTCTACAACTCCTCCTGCTGCTCTAGTTATTAACCATCTAGCAGAATATGAAGGGTTAGGAGTTACATTAACTATATCAATTTCGTAAGAGTAATCAATATTATATTCTGTATTATCCTGTGTTGCTGTTATCTTATTTGTTGTAGTATCATAGTCTACTGTAGCTAAATTACCTGAAGGATATGTCAATTCTAAGTTACCATAACTTCCGTTAGGAGCATAGTTACTAGCACTGCCTATATAGTAACCACCATCTACAGTTGTTTCTGAAGTTTCAGGTGAATTTCCTGACCCCCAATTAAAGTCCATATAAAGCTTTTCAAAATCAAAAGTTCCTCCTCCTGCAATAGTAGTGTTAAAGAAATCTGAAGTGTAAGTAAAAGGACTGTCTTGAAATATCCTATCTATTAAATATTTAATACTTATGAAAGGTCTAAATGCTTGTTCTAAATTAACTAATTGAGGTTCTTCTCCTTGTATCTCTATTTGGTTATTCCAATTTACAAAAGGATATTTTACTGTGCTATAAGCATCTCTGAAAGTTGAAGTACTTGGTTCTGTATATGTTATTCCTACTCCTGAATTGTTCCAACTTTTTTTAATATTATCCTTATTATAATCGTGTGTTAATTCTGTAAAGTCTAAATCTCTAAAGTCTGAGTCTTTTAAGAAGTCTGCTAAAGCTATTACTTCTGAATATAGATTTACGTTATAACTTATCTCCCCTTCCTTATCTACTACATCTAAGAGTCTTAAATATCCTTCAAATAGAATAAACCCATCTTGCTTTAATACGCACTGAGTCTTCTTATATACGTTAAAGATAACCCCATCATCAGACCTTGTTACTTCAAATAGTTGGTCAAATATCTTATTATTCCTCTTTGTTGCAGGAAGATTAAAAGCCTTAGAATAACTCTGTACTTTCTCAGCTACATTCTTAAAATTATCTACACTCAAAGTTAAGGGTAAATCCTCATCTTCATAAAGGTCTACAATAACTTGACCATTGTCTATAATGTTTGGGTCTGCTGAAGGTACTGCTCCTATTACAGGTTGTGCAGATATATTACTTATCGTAATGTCTGTAGCTGCTGCATTAGAATAACTAATCATTATAGTTATTTCATTGAATTGAGGTACTGCAACAAAATTAAAATTTAATTGTGTGAGATTAGAATTATAACTATTTATACTTCCTGTCAAAACTGAACCTGAATAAGCTCCTACTGTAACTAGACCTCCTGCCGCAGGGCTTGAAATATCTATAGTTACTGTATATACCATACCTGAAATAAGATTAGACAGTTTCTGATATACTCCTGTAATCTCACTAGAACCACCTTCTAATACTAAGCTATTTAATAATGTAATAGGGTAAGCTAGAGAGCCTTTTCTAAACCTATACCAAGTGTTAATTATACTTGGGGGTGCATTAGTCAAAGTATCTATATAAGGAGTTGCTGAAGTAGTTGTATACGTTCCTGTACTATCTAAATTAACAAAAGTAATTCCATTCACTATCGCTTCAGAAGGGGAACTAGATAAAGTATTAAATTTACCTCCATAACTTTGAGGGTGTAGTATAAGTTGTACGCTCATTATATTGATTGTGTTCTTAAAGTCTTACTCTTTTCAACTTCAAAAGTGTATTGAATTAGCTTATCGTTTGCTACAGTCTTTTTAGTTAAGTTAGATGTTGTAAGTCTTGCAGGTGTTACATAGTTATTAAGTGAAGAAAAAGAAGGGTCTGTTTGGAATCCTTCAAGTATATAAACTTCAGGACTATTTATAAGTTCTTCAAACCACTCAGACTCAGCTTCATTTACAAAGTCTGTATTCATACTTATTTTTTCAGTAGCATTAACTCTAAATGCTTTCTTCCCTCCTCTGTAACCATTTGGTTGATATATAGATTCATTCCAAGTTCCTGCTAATTGTTGGTATGTACTTCCCTTAGTTGAGATTGACTTTGTAGATTTCATAGTGAAAGTGTAGTAATCCCAAACGCCCCATTGATTCAACCAAGTAAGTCTTATAGGCTCATAGCCTTTAAGCGTTGGACAAAGTAAATTTACTCTTAGGATTTCAGTTATTGTATTTCCTGCTGAATTTTCTGCTACTACTGTATAGTAATCAAGTGTTCCATTTGCAAGTAAAGTGTCAAAATTTGTACTCCAATTTCTAAGATTTGCAGGATAGCAGCCGAAATGAATTAATTGATTTTTAGTTGCAGTTGTGAATGTTGTAAACCCTCCATTGGCATCTGTATTAGGAATATCCTCTTCTGTTAAAACTGATCCTGAACTATTATAATAAGTTACTATCATTCTATCTAGTATTCCATCTGTACCAACTTCTGTTGAAATGAATGATATTGTTCCATAGTCTGATTCATTTGCATATTGAGTAAGTGGTGCATTTGTTAAATATGATGCAGGTATATCACCGGACAAAACTACTTCGTTTAAATTAAACACCTGAGTATCGTACCCAAAATCTCCATTAAATGTATTTAGTAAATCAGTATGTTTTAAGTAACCATTGATTAAAGTAAATTGGTCTGAATCTGCTGAAGCTCCTACTATAGCTGTATTCCCTGTAGCCGTTGTAGAACCCTCTACTTTAAATCTTATTTTCAAGTATCTTACTACATTATCATTAAGAGAAAACTTATCTATTAAATGTAAAGGATTAGGAAGAAGTGCAGATGTTGCTGTTCCTTTATATTCACTTCCTAAAGCTCCTAAGTTATCAGAATTAACATAGCTTTCTACAATAGGTCTGAAGTCAAAGATACCTGCTCCTGCATTGTTTGGAGTAGTCTTGAATGTACCTATAGCTGTAGAAGTAGCTAAGTCTATGTCAGTTTCGCTAATATGTACTTGAGCTATGTACTTAACTTTAAAGTAAGTACTTACTGTTGCTGCATCTAAAGATGTAAATATTACCTCCTGACCTACAGGATTAATTGTGTATAAAGGATTCTGTTCTATTGTTAATGCCATTATTTTACTATTGTTAAACTGTTAATTATATCTTCTTTTACGCTTCCTAATAATTCTTTTCCAAACTCTTTTAATCCAAGTCCTAATGGCTTTTGAAAGAAGCTGATTCCTTGTATTCCATTACGACCAATACTTCTAGCTATTAAGAACGTTAGAGTCTTACGCTTCATAAACTTACCCTTTGCATCTCTAGGTGCTAATCCTTTCTTTACTGCCCACTTATCTAAAGCACTACTAGGTGGTTGTGAATGTCCTTTTGAGTTCTTATAACTATAAGGAGTCTTAATTACTTTACCCTTATAGTCTTTAAACGTTCTCTTAACCTTTGTCCCTGAAACTCCCTTGTCTACAAATTGACCATAGCTTGACATAAAGAACTGAATTGTAAAACCATCAGCTGTGGTTATTACATTAAACTTAATAGAGTCTTCAAGCTTTCCACCTTTGCCTGCACGCTGTAAGTTACCCTTAGAACGATTAACGACTTGTTTACCAAAGCTCTCTAAATATCTTTCTATGTTTTGTGTCTTCATAAATTAAGAGTTATCTTCCAACCTTTCCAACCTAACTGTATTATTAACTTCCCTATCTTGAACTTCATTAGTACCCTGCTCCTGCATTTGTAACAGGGATATTACAAGTTTGAAAGTCATTCTGTACTAAGACTCCTATATTGAATACCCACCCACAACAAAGTGAATCAAATCTTTCAGAGAATGGTTCTATTGTGAATTGGTCTTGTGTAAAGTATATAGGTTCGTTAATATCATTCACTCCTTCTAAAGATTGTCTTGAACTATGTCTAAGCATTCCTATGAAGTCAGTACATACTTGCAGTGTTTCGTTTAGAACGTCTTGTTCATTGCTTAAAGTCTTTGCTAGTTTATTAAAGTTTGCGTCTGCATTGTTCTTAGTCCAATCAGCTTTCTCTGATACCATATCCATTACAAAGATTTGGAAGTTATAGACAAGCTGACTATCGCCTGTTGTTACGTTTGTTGGATTAATGTGTAGTAAAGGAAACTTAGTATTCTTATCTCCCAAATCTATTGCCCAAATATCCCCTACTGAAGTTGTACTAATTTGTTCGTGGTATTCTCCTAATCTTAATAGAGTGTTTACGACATTATTGTAACTTTTATTTTTAACCATTTCTTTTTACTTTATTTTGTGAGTTCAAATCTGTTTCATAACTTAACCAAGTCAAACACTCTAATAGGCTAAGCTTGGTAATACTTTCTAAATTTACTATCTGTTCATTACACAATCTGTGGAGGACTCCGAACCATCCCCACTTATTTGCGAAGTCATTACTAGCTATTGCGTCTTCGTTTCCTTCAGCCGCTCCATCAAATATAATGGCAAAATCTCGCTGAATACTCTCCCTAAAACAAAAAAAAACATTAAAGCTGATTGCACTTGTTCCGCTGACATTAGTTTCATCTCCTCTGCTCTGAGCCGAATATCGCCATCATAAGGCTCAATTATATATATATCATTCTTCTTCAGTTTTATAGGTGCATACAATACAGCCATCAACTCAGGAAGGTTCTTATCTATTCCGTTCTTTATAAAGGTTTCAATATCGGCATACTGTCCAAGACTTATAGAATCCAAATCAGGCATAAATCCGTACTCAACATCATTAATCTCTATTATCCTTTTAAGCTTTGTATCTTGCTTTGCTTGAAGTTCTCCAACCTTACTCATTATAACTGCTACGTCTGATAAGGATAGTTCCTTAATTAACTTCTTAGGAATGTCAGAGAGTGCTGCTATTGTTTCTGTAGCTTCTTCAGTCTTTGTACCTGTTTCAAAGTCAATAAGTTGTAGCCAAGTTTCTAATGTAACATCTGACCAACTGTTAATTAGCTTGAACTCTTTTACTTTACCTTCTTTTTTAATCTTTACTTTCATACACTATATAATAGAAATTTATTGTTTTTAGTTTACTGAACGAAATACTTACCTGCGTTTGGATTGTCTAGGTGGTAAATTACATTATACCTTATTCCGTCTATTGCGTGGTTGTAGTTATCCACGTAAAGCTTAGAGCCTTTATCTGCATAGACATAGTTGTTTAACTCTTTAGCAATATTAGTTGATTCAGGACTTACTATTAATTGATAGTCTTGCATACGAGTTATACCACTTTCAATAGTTCCTTTCTTAACTGCTTTAATGTTTACTCCTAAGTGCTTAAGGTCTGCTATTAGTCTTGGCTCAGCTGAGTCTGCTATAATTAGCTTACTACCTACCTTGTCAAGTATTATCTTTGATAACTCCTGACTCTTTAATCCATTCCTGTATAGATGTTCCTTTAAGTATATCTTCTTATGTTTCTTGTCTATTGCTACTTCAGTTAAAGAATCAGGGTCAATACTAAAACCGAAATCCATTCCACAAGATGTCTGTAAGTCATCAGGATTAAATTCTCCTATTGACCAATTCTCAAAGACT
>Ga0075444_10002794_pt1 | contig 10481 bp, 9 predicted proteins | sample CoawatmetaG01DNA_FD_76836 | JGI IMG/M metagenome (GOLD analysis project Ga0075444, IMG submission 76836) | Marine microbial communities from the West Antarctic Peninsula - Coastal water metaG017-DNA | ecosystem: Environmental > Aquatic > Marine > Coastal | place: Atlantic Ocean: West Antarctic... | reverse complement strand
GTGTAATTATGAACACATTAAGTTACAAAACAGTATCAGCAAACAGCGCTACCGTAAACAAGGAGTGGGTTTTAGTTGATGCGGACGGGCAAACGTTGGGTCGTCTATCTTCTATAGTAGCAAAGCTAATTAGAGGTAAGTACAAACCAAACTTTACTCCTCACGTAGATTGTGGAGACAACGTGGTTATCATCAACGCAGAAAAAATTGTATTATCTGGAAACAAATGGAAAGAGAAATCTTACATCCGTCATACGGGTTATCCAGGTGGACAAAGATCATTAACTGCAACAGAAATGTTTGAGAAAGATCCTACAAGATTAGTCGAAAAAGCAGTAAAAGGAATGTTACCAAAAAATATTTTGGGAGCAGCGTTATTCAGAAACTTGTATGTTTATGCAGGTACTGAGCACAAACAAGCAGGTCAAGAACCTAAAGCTATTAACCTTAACGATCTTTTATAATGGATATAGTACACAAAATTGGTAGAAGAAAAACAGCTGTTGCTCGTATTTATCTTTCAGAAGGTAAAGGGAACATTACTGTAAATAAAAAAGACTACAAGAGTTATTTTACAACAGGTACCTTACAATATAAAGTACAACAACCATTAATGTTAACAGAAAACTTAGAGTCTTATGACATTAAAGTTAATGTTTACGGTGGTGGAATAACAGGACAAGCTGAAGCGATTCGTTTAGCGATCACTAGAGCATTAGTTCATATTGATGCAGACCATAGACTTATCTTGAAACCAGAAGGTTTATTAACGCGTGATCCAAGAATGGTTGAACGTAAGAAATTTGGTCAGAAGAAAGCACGTAAAAAATTCCAATTCTCGAAACGTTAATATTAAACGCAGAATTTATTCTGTATTTTATTATTTCGAGAACTGTTATTATTACACATAATTAATATTAAACAGTTTAGCATCTAAATATATAAGACTCCAAAAAGACTACTTATATATTGATTTCAAAACAGAAAGTAAACACATTTAAAAAATGGCAAACGTAAACATTCAAGAATTATTAGACAATGGTGTACACTTTGGACACCTTACTAGAAAATGGAACCCTAACATGGCTCCTTACATTTATACAGAAAGAAATGGTGTTCACATCATTGATTTGTATAAAACTGCAGCAAAAATCGAAGAAACTTCAGAAGCTTTAAAAAAGATTGCAAACTCTGGACGTAAGATTTTATTTGTGGCTACAAAAAAGCAAGCTAAGGATATTGTTGCTGAAAAAGCGAAAGCTATAAGCATGCCTTATATTACTGAAAGATGGCCTGGTGGAATGTTAACAAATTTTGTTACTATTAGAAAAGCTGTAAAGAAAATGGCTATAATTGATAGAATGAAGACAGATGGTTCTTTTGATGCATTATCTAAAAGAGAAAAATTACAAATCAATCGTCAGAGAGAGAAATTAGAAAAGAATTTAGGTTCTATTTCTGATATGACTCGTTTACCTGGTGCTTTATTTGTAGTTGATATCAAAAAAGAACACATTGCTGTAGCAGAAGCTCAAAAATTAAATATTCCAATTTTTGCAATGGTAGATACAAACTCTGATCCAAGACAAGTAGACTACGTAATTCCTGCAAATGATGACGCTTCAAAATCTATTAACGTAGTATTATCTTTTGTTACTGGTGCAATTGCAGACGGTTTATCTGAAAGAAAAGCAGACAAAGAGAAAGTAAAAGAAGCTCCAAAAAAGGAAGAAGCTAAAGTAGAAGCTCCTAAAGCGGAAGTTGCAGCTCCTGAAGTTGAAGAAGCAAAGGTAGAAACTCCTGCAAAGGAAGAAGCTCCAAAAGCAAAAGCTCCTAAAAAAGCAAAAAAGAAAGCTGAAGTTGCTGAAACACCTGCTGAAGAAAAAAAATAATTTAAGAACAATTTAGAAACCTAGGTTTCTGAACAAAAAATAAGTGACATGGTAAAAGTAAGTGCTGCTGATGTTAAAAAATTAAGGGAAGCAACTGGAGCTGGAATGATGGACTGTAAAAAGGCATTAGTAGAGGCAGAAAATAACTTCGATGAAGCTATAAGCGTTTTACGTAAAAAAGGTCAGAAAATTGCTGCAAAAAGAGCTGATAGAGATTCTACAGAAGGAGTTGCAGTAACAAGAATTAATGACTCAAAAACAGAAGGAGTAGCTATTGTATTAGCTTGTGAAACTGATTTTGTTGGTAAAAACGAATCTTTTGTAGCTTTAGGTGGTCAATTTGCAGACATCGCATTAAACGTTGCAGATAAAGAAGCTTTCTTAGCTGCAGATTTTGGCGGCATGACTGTTGCAGACAAACTAATTGAGCAAACTGGTGTTATTGGAGAAAAGTTAGAGATAACAGCTTTCGATAAAATTGAAGCTGCCTATGTTGGTGCTTACACTCACATTGGTAAAATTGCTGCTCTTGTTGGTTTATCTACTGCAGTAGATAATGCTGAAACTTTATCTAAAGATGTTGCTATGCAAGTTGCCTCTATGGGTGCAACTACATTATCTTATAAAGATTTTGATACTGCATTTGTTACAGCAGAAACTGAAGCTAGAATCGCGGTGATAGAAAAAGATAATATAGAATTAGGTAGATTAGGGAAAACATTGAAAAATATTCCTCAATATATTTCTATGTCTCAATTATCTGATGCTATTTTGGCCGAAGCTGAAGATGCTGCAAAAGCAGAATTAAAAGCAGAAGGAAAACCAGAACAAATTTGGGATAGAATCTTACCAGGAAAAATGGAAAGATTTATTGCAGATAATACAACTTTAGACATGGAACAATGTCTTTTAGATCAATCTTTTATTAAAGATGAGAAGAAAAACGTTGCACAATATGTTACAACATTTGGTGATGTTGAAGTTAGTGGATTTAAAAGAGTAACTTTAGGATAAGTAGTATTCTAAAAATTATATTTACAAACCTCGTTTTCATATTATGTGAAAACGAGGTTTTTTTTGTTCAGAAAAAAGAAAATCAAAAAAAAAACGTAATTTTGCTCAACTTAGAAATTAAACTATGCAATACAAAAGAATTCTTTTAAAATTAAGCGGAGAGGCCTTAATGGGTGACAGACAATATGGAATTGATCCTAAACGACTCGCTGAATATGCAAGAGAAATAAAAGAAGTAGTAGAAAAAGGTATCGAAGTTGCTATTGTTATTGGCGGTGGAAATATATTTAGAGGTGTTGCTGGTGCGGCCAACGGAATGGATCGTGTGCAAGGAGATCACATGGGTATGCTAGCTACCTGTATAAATGGCTTAGCTCTGCAAAGCGCGCTGGAAGACGAAGACGTGCATACAAGGCTTCAAACAGCCTTAGAAATCAAAGAAGTTGCAGAACCTTATATTAAAAGAAAAGCAATAAGACATTTAGAAAAAGGACGCGTTGTTATTTTTGGAGCTGGAACAGGAAACCCTTATTTTACAACAGATACAGCTGCTGTTCTGCGAGCGATAGAAGTACATGCAGATGCTATCTTAAAAGGAACTCGCGTAGATGGAATTTATAACGTAGATCCTGAGAAAGACGAAAGTGCCGTTAAATATGAAACCATTACCTTTAAAGAAGTAATAGAAAAAGGTTTAAAAGTAATGGATATGACTGCCTTTACATTAAGTGAAGAAAACAAATTGCCCATTATTGTATTTGATATGAATACAAACGGAAATCTATTAAAATTAGTTTCTGGAGAAAAAATAGGTACAATTGTTGACACCAAATAAAATAGAATATTGAAATTAAGAAGAAGATGAACGAAGAAATAGAATTTATATTAGATACAACTAAGGAGGCAATGACTAGCGCTATTGCTCATTTAGAAAAAGAATTAAGAGCTATTAGAGCTGGTAAGGCTACCCCTGCAATGTTAGCAAATGTAATGGTAGATTATTACGGTTCTCAAACACCATTAGGGCAAGTTGCAAATGTTACAACGCCAGATCCAAGAACGATTGCGATACAACCTTGGGAAAAAAATATGCTACAACCAATTGAGAAAGCAATTATGATTGCAAATCTTGGTTTTAATCCAATGAACAATGGTGATATTATTATGATTAATGTACCACCATTAACTGAAGAAAGAAGAATTGGTTTAGCAAAACAAGCAAAAGCTGAAGCTGAACACGCAAAAGTTGGTATTAGAAACGCCAGAAAAGATGCCAATAATGAAATTAAGAAAACAGATATCTCAGACGATTTAAAAAAAGACTCTGAAGCAGAAGTGCAAAAACTTACAGATTCTTTTGTAAAAATTATAGAAGAAACACTTTCTGTAAAAGAAAAAGAAATTATGACTGTTTAAGAAACTATCAAATTATAGAAAAGGTGTTTTTAAAAAACACCTTTTTTTTTGCTTAAAACTCATTTGGAATTTGGTTATATTTGCACAAATTATTTTTTATGAATTTTTGGACAAAAATTGCGGGTATTATTTTAAGAAACCGTTACTTGATTTTAATAAGTATCGCAATTATTACTAGTTTATTAGCATCCCAAATGAAGTATATGAAATTTTCATATACCGAGGCAAATTTGCTACCAGAAGACCATGAAGCCAATATACAATATAACAAATTTCTACAAATTTTTGGAGAGGAAGGTAATTTAGTTATTCTTGGAGTTAAAGATTCAACTGTTTTTACACCTAAAAAGTTTAATGCTTGGAATAAATTAGTAGCGCAATTTGATGAAAGAAAAGAAATTGACTTTACCATTTCTATTGCTGATGTAAAGAAGCTAAAAGCAGATAGAAAAAAGAGAAAGTTTATTCTAGAGCCTTTATACAGTAAAAATCCTACTACAAAAGAAGAAGTAAATATAATTAAAAAAGAACTCTTTGAGAAGCTTCCTTTTTATGATAATTTACTTTACAATAAAGAAACGGGTACTTTACAGACCGCTATTTATATTAAAAAGGAAATTATAAATACACCTGCAAGAAGAGACTTCATTTTTGATATTTTAATACCTGCAATAAAAAAATTCGAAGAAGAAACTAATTTAGATGTGCGCGTTTCTGGAATGCCATATATTAGAACATTAAATGCCCAAAATATTCAAGATGAAATCATGCTGTTTGTTGGCGGTGCATTAGGAATTACAGCACTTATATTTTTCTTTTTCTTTAGATCTTTTCGAGCTACATTCATTACGTTATTAGTGGTTATAATTGGTGTTATCTGGGCTTTTGGTTTTATTGGTTTATTCCGTTATGAAATAACGGTATTATCTGCATTAATACCACCTTTAATTATTGTCATTGGCGTGCCAAATGCAGTCTTCCTTATTAACAAATATCAGCAAGAAATAAAGAAACATGGACAGCAAGCAAAAGCTTTACAACGTGTAATTTCTAAAATTGGAAATGCAACTTTAATGACAAATATTACAACTGCATCTGGTTTCGCAACCTTTGTTTTTGTAAAAAGTAATTTACTGCGTGAATTCGGAATTTTGGCTTCAGTAAATATTATCAGTATTTTTATATTGGCACTATTAATCATACCAATCATTTATAGTTTCATGCCACTTCCCAAGAAAAAGCATTTAAGTCATTTAGAAACAAAATGGATTGACAATGTGGTTAATTGGATGGAAAAAATGGTGAGAACCAACAGAATTACTATATATTTTGCAACTGTTTTAGTAATTGTATTAAGTATTATTGGTGTTTATAAAATTACAGTTTCTGGAAGTTTAATTGAAGACATGCCCAAAAACACTGATTTCTATAAAGATATTAAATTCTTCGAAAAAGAGTTTGGAGGAATAATGCCTTTAGAAATTTTAATCGATACTAAAAAAAATAAAGGCGTCATGAAGCTATCCACTTTAAAAAAGATGGAAAAGCTGAATGAAACAATAGAAAGCTTTCCTGAATTATCAAAACCAATCTCTGTAGTTAACTTAGTAAAGTATTCAAAGCAGGCGTATTATAACGGAAATCCGAAATACTACCAATTACCAACAAATCAAGAACAAAGTTATATATTTTCATATTCTAAAAACTCCAGTAGAGATACTGGAATGCTAAAAACATTTGTAGATTCTACCGGACGTTATGCTAGAATTACAACTTTCATGAAAGATATTGGTACAGAAAAAATGGATATTATTCAAGAGCGCTTAAAGACAGTAATAGCAAAAGAATTTCCTGCAGATAGATATACTGTATCATTAACGGGTAAAGCCTTGGTCTTTATAAAAGGAACAAACTATTTAATTAAAAACTTAGTCATTTCTTTATCGCTGGCTATTTTATTAATTGCCCTTTTTATGGCTTGGATGTTTAGATCACTACAAATGATTTTAATTTCATTGATTCCAAATATGTTACCATTACTAATTACAGCGGGTTTAATGGGTTTTTTAAACATACCAATAAAACCATCTACTATATTAGTCTTTAGTATCGCATTTGGTATTTCTGTAGACGATACAATTCATTTCTTAGCGAAATATAGACAAGAACTTATTGCAAACAAATGGAAAATTAAACCCTCTGTTTATTCTGCATTGCGAGAAACTGGTGTAAGTATGTTTTACACTTCTATTGTATTATTTTTTGGTTTTTTAGTTTTCACTCTTTCTAGTTTTGGTGGAACAATTGCCTTAGGTGGTCTAGTTTCTGTAACATTATTATTAGCGATGGTCTCCAACTTATTATTATTACCCTCTTTATTATTAACTTTTGAAAAGAAAATTGCAAATAAAAAAGTATTTAAAGAGCCTAAAATGAAAATTTTCCCTCCTAAAGAAGAAAAAACAAAATAGCATACACCTTTTTATTGCCCTTTCATTGGTTGCTTAATTTGCAACAATAAAGTATCTTTACTCTTTATAAAAAGATAATTTTCGAATACAATACACTTATAAATGATGACAAAAAATAGCGTAGCAGAATTATTAAAATCAGGTTCAGTTTTACAAGAGGTGATTATAAAAGGGTGGGTTAGAACTTTTAGAAGTAATCGTTTTATTGCTTTAAATGACGGTTCTACAATTAACAACATACAGTGTGTAATTGATTTTGAAAATACACCAGAAGAAACTTTAAAAAGAATTACAACAGGAGCAGCATTATCTATCAAAGGAATCATTGCAGAAAGTCAAGGTAAAGGACAATCTGTGGAAATTCAGGTTTCAAATATAGAAATTCTAGGAGATTCGAATGCCGATGAATACCCAATACAACCTAAAAAACATAGTTTTGAGTTTTTAAGAGAAAACGCACACCTTCGAGTAAGAACAAATACATTTAGCGCGGTAATGAGAGTGCGATCTAAACTCTCTTTTGCAGTTCATAAATACTTTCAAGACAATGGGTTTAATTATGTAAATACACCAATTGTTACGGGTTCTGATGCCGAAGGAGCGGGAGAAATGTTTAGAGTTACGTCATTTGAAGATAATAAAGCACCGGTTACAGAAGACGGAAAAATAGATTATACCAAAGATTTCTTCGGAAAAGAAACAAATCTTACCGTTTCTGGTCAGTTAGAAGCAGAAGCGTATGCAATGGCTTTAGGTAAAGTATATACTTTTGGTCCCACTTTTAGGGCAGAAAATTCAAATACAACGCGTCATTTAGCAGAATTCTGGATGATTGAACCAGAGGTTGCTTTTATGGATTTAGATGGAAATATGGATTTAGCAGAAGATTTTATAAAATCTGTGCTAACTTATGTTTTAGAGCACTGTAAAGAAGATTTAGCCTTTTTAGATGAACGTTTTATGCAAGAGGAAAAAACAAAACCTCAATTGCAAAGAAGTGAAATGAGTTTGTTAGAGAAGTTGAAATTTGTTGCTGACAACAATTTTAAAAGAGTTTCTTACACAGAAGCAATCGACATTCTGAGAAACTGTAAACCTAATAAAAAGAAAAAATTCCAATACCCTATTAACGAATGGGGAGCAGATTTACAATCTGAACACGAGCGTTTTTTAGTTGAAAAGCATTTTAAATGTCCAGTTATTTTATTTGATTATCCGGCAGACATCAAAGCATTTTATATGCGTTTAAATGAAGATGGAAAAACAGTAAGAGCTATGGATGTTTTATTTCCTGGAATTGGAGAAATGGTAGGTGGTGCGCAACGTGAAGAACGTTATGATGTTTTAGTAGAAAAGATGAAAGCCATGAATATAGACGAAAAAGAACTTTGGTGGTACTTAGATCTAAGAAAATTTGGCACAGCCGTGCATTCTGGCTTTGGTTTAGGTTTTGAGAGACTCGTTCAATTTACAACCGGTATGGGAAATATTAGAGATGTAATTCCATTTCCAAGGACACCTCAAAATGCGGATTTTTAATTTCATTTATGTATCTTTAAAATATGCTAAAACAAGGCTTAAATTACAAACTCCTACAGAAATTATCTCCTCAGCAAATACAACTGATGAAGTTAATTCAATTACCAACACAAGCATTTGAAGAGCGCTTAAAGCAAGAAATAGAGGAAAACCCTGCCTTAGATACTGGTAAAGAAGAATCTGAAGATATAGATGATGATTTATCAAATGAATTTGATGATGATGATGATAGATCCGAGAAAGATGAATTAGAAGATATTAATATCGACGAATATCTGAGTGATGATGACATTCCTAATTATAAAACTCAAGCTAATAATTACTCGGAAGATGATGAAGAAAAAAATGTGCCTTATGCAGCAGGAACAAGTTTTCATCAATCTTTAAAAAATCAATTAAACACTTTTAGTCTAGACGAAGAAGAACAAGCTATCGCAGAATTTTTAGTTGGCAGTATTGACGATAGTGGTTATATCCGTAGAGAAATTATAGATTTAGTAGATGACTTAGCATTTACCGCCAATATTTTCACAACAGAAGAAAAGGTAATTATAGTACTTAAAAAAGTAGTACATACTTTAGACCCATTAGGTGTTGGCGCTAGAGATCTTAGGGAAAGTTTAATTATTCAGTTAAAAGCGAAAGACAAAACAAAATATAGAAGTTTATCTATTGAAGTTTTAGAAGCTGCATTTGATCACTTTATTAAAAAGCATTATAAGAAATTACAAGAAAAGTTTCATATTTCTGAAGACGAGCTGAAAGAAGTTATTAAGGAAATATCTAAATTAAACCCAAAACCAGGAAGTTCATACGCTGGTAATAATAAAATTGCAGAACAAATTGTTCCTGATTTTTCAATTAAAATTTTAAATGGCGAATTAGATTTAGTTTTAAATGCTAGAAATGCGCCAGAACTGCATGTTTCTAGAGAATACAACAACATGCTAAAAGGCTATCAAGAAGCAACAGTAAAATCAAAGTCCCAAAAGGATGCTGTCTTTTTTATTAAACAAAAATTAGACTCTGCAAAATGGTTCATAGATGCTATTAGACAAAGGCAACAAACCCTTTTAATAACAATGAACACCATCATGCAATATCAATATGATTATTTTTTAACCGGAGATGAACGCAAGTTAAAACCAATGATCTTAAAAGATATTGCTGATAAGATTAATATGGATGTTTCTACTGTTTCTAGAGTAGCAAATAGTAAATATGTTTCTACACCTTATGGAACAAAATTAATAAAGGAGTTCTTTTCTGAATCTATGAAAAATGACCAGGGAGAGGACGTATCTACCAAAGAAATTAAGAAAATATTAGAAAATGTAATAGAAGAGGAGAATAAAAAGAAACCTCTAACTGACGAAAAATTAGCTGTTATTTTAAAAGAAAAAGGGTATCCTATTGCGAGAAGAACTGTTGCAAAGTATAGAGAACAGCTAGACTTACCAGTAGCAAGACTTAGAAAAGAAATTTAATGCATCGATTTTATAAGACTATTTCCATAGTACTGCACCCTATTATGGTGCCGACTATTGGTATAATATTGTATTTATTAAGAATACCTAATTCATATACAAGTAAACAAAAAACAGCACTATTAGCGCTCATATTTATAACTACTTATCTTGTACCAATTCTCATATTAGCACTGTTCAAAAAATTAAACTTAATACATAATTTTAATACAGAAGGTATCAAAGAAAGAAAGGTACCGGTAGCCCTAATGATTATTGTTTTCTATCTATTAGGAAATACGATAGAAAATAATATTAAAATGACGGATATTAGTTTGCTTTTATACACATCTAGTATTGCACTAACTTTCGTATATCTCTGTCTAGCATATCAGTTAAAAGTAAGTATCCATTTATTATCCTTAGGAATATCGACAGGATTTTTCATTCTTCTAGGATTTATATATAGTTATAGTCTTCCTATAGTAGTTATTGGAAATATATTATTAGCAGGAATTGTTGCTAATGCAAGACTGCATTTAAAAATGCACCAACCTAAGGAAGTTTATTTAGGTTTTCTCTCTGGTCTTATAGCACCCTTCATAGTGTATAATTTCCTATAAAAAATAGAAGATTAATCCAAATTTTAAGATTTTCGTGTCCACCGCTTTTTCGTTTAGAAG
>Ga0075444_10002793_pt1 | contig 10488 bp, 10 predicted proteins | sample CoawatmetaG01DNA_FD_76836 | JGI IMG/M metagenome (GOLD analysis project Ga0075444, IMG submission 76836) | Marine microbial communities from the West Antarctic Peninsula - Coastal water metaG017-DNA | ecosystem: Environmental > Aquatic > Marine > Coastal | place: Atlantic Ocean: West Antarctic... | reverse complement strand
TTATTAAACTTTATTCTTTTAGTAGTATCTTTAGTTTGTGCTTCTATTTCATCTATAATTTCTTTTTTATTTTTATCAGGCATCGCAAAGTAAAGCGATTCACGAAATTCTTTTTCAACAATCTTTTTTATCGAGTCGGGTTTAATTTCTTTGCTATTAAGCACCTCTTCAATATTTAGTTCTTTTTTAACAGCTGTGCTTGTTAAGTCTTGGTATTTGTCAAAGCCATTAGAAAAACCTAAAACAATGAAAAAAATAATTGAAGCGGTAATATAAAAACGAAAAGGATTTGAGTACCTGCTCCTTTTACCTTCTTTATAATCTTTAGTTATTTTACCAGGGTTTGTCAAAAGTGGAATTAAAGTTCTCCAAAATTTTGTATCAAAACTAAATAATCCATTGAAAATTTCATAAATAAAATTACCAAAAGTTATTTTATTTCCCTTATTTGCTTGTCCACAATCTGGGCAGTATTTTTCCTGTCCGCGAAATGGGTGTCCACAATTTAAACATGCAGGGTCTTTAATTTTAGCGACTTTTTTTTTAGGCTTTATTAATTTAATAATACGGGTGTTATTAGTTGAAAATTGGGTGTATAGACTTTAAATTGCTCGTAGGTTTCTAAATTAATCATCGTGTAAAAACCCTTCATTGCACCAAGGTTAGATTCTAAAAAACAACCAGATTTGTATGTGTAATTATCATCTGGTAATAAGGTTGGTGTTTGGCCAACAACACCCTCTCCACTTACAATTTCTGTTCCGTTTAAAGAGTCATAAATTGTCCAGAATCTATCCGTCAACTTTACGGTTTCTAAACTTCTGTTCTCTATTGAGATGGTATACGAAAAAATATAGTACAGTTTATTATTCCTATAACTGGTGCCGTTATAGTTTGTTTCTACAGATATTTTTATGCCTTTAGTAATTTGTTGAATCATACGTAAGTAAATATAGCTTTTTTGATTTGTATTTACAAATCAAATTTCTAATTATCTATTTTGATTGAAATATCCTTGTCCAACGCCAATAACACGGTCATATAAACCGCCATTAGGTTTATAATATACAAGTACCGTATACTCATTCTCAGTTTGGAAAAAAGTACCAGTAATTTCATTTGTATTTATAACATTGTCCTTGCCAATGGTAACAAAAGTATAATTATAAAACCCTTGTTTTAGTAATATTTGTGCAGTATATGTTTGTTTTTCAGGGTTATAATGCATCTTGTTTTCGTTAGAAATAAAAAAGTCATTAAAAGCACCATAAACGTATACTTCTTTTTCTTTAAACGGTGCGTTTACTTCTATGGTGAAATGCATTAAGGCATAATCAGCTTCTGTATTGTTATCATTACCTTCTAATGTTCTTATTGCAAATTGGCCATTAATATCGGGGCTATACGTGTATTTAGTAAACTTATTAAAGGTAAACGGGTATAGATAATGGTTGTAAACATCTTCTTTTGTTATTTTTACAATGTTTAAACTTTTATTTCTAATAATTTTACTGTCAAAATTTAGATATTCATTTCCTCCCCAAAAATTTGTCTTATTTGTGTACGTATATAAAAGTTGATTAGGTTTAAAAAAAGTAGGTTGTATGTTGTTTATAATTTCATTCCAATTATTATTTTTAATAATAGCAACATGTATTTCTTGGCTTGGATTGTTTATTCTAATACTTGGGTGATTTATGGAGAACTGAACGGTTTGTTGTGTTTTTACTGTTTTTATATTTCTACTTCTATCTACAGCAACTCCTATTGTTGTCTTTTTTTCATACAATACAAATCTTCTTGTAAACACAACATCATCATAGATGTTTAAAACAGATAAAAGATAATTGCCGCTTTTGGTAATTACAGTATTTATATTTGGTATTCTAACAGAATAATGACTATAATTTTGCAGTGTGTTAAAAGAATTGGTAACATTAATAATAGTGTTTTGGTCAAAACCATTTATAAACTGACTCGAAAGCAACCTGCTTTTTTGCCAATCATGTGTCATGTGTTCTATTTTATATTGGTATTCTTTGCTATCTGCATCTAAATCATCAAAAGATAACCTTAAGAGGCTACCTAAAGGCACTATAGAAGAAAATGTATTTTCTTGCAGTGGTCTTAGTTGAATGGACTTTATATTTTGTGCATTTAAAGAAGTAATTAAAAGCAATAAAAGCCAAGTTATTTTTTTTTGCATTTTTTCGTTATAGATATTTATCAAAAATAGGAAAATTAATAGATACATAGTTCTTTACAAATAAGATAACTGTTTATATTATAAATTAATTATTCAAGATAAAATGTACTTAAATTCAAAGAATATGATTTTTTTAGAGATCATTTCTAAGGCTTTAGTAATTCGTATTATTTTTTTTGGAAAATGGTGTTTTGCTTTCCAAAATAAAACTATTTAGAATAGATATAAATAAGTAAATTTAACGAATATTAAGTGTTAATTATATCAGTCTTCATTCACAAAATCTTTAAATTTGCATGATTTTTTTAGATAACTAAACATTACAATTTACTATGTCAAAAGACATTCGTATTAAAAAAGGCTTAGATATTAAGCTTGTTGGCGTTGCAGAAAAAAAGACTACTAACAGTTCTCAAAGTAGTGTTTATGCGGTAAAGCCAGAAGATTTTCACGGAATTACGCCTAAACTTGTAGCTAAAGAAGGAGCAGAGGTAAAAGCAGGAGACACACTTTTTTATTCAAAAAGTGACGAGCGCATTTTATTTCCAAGTCCTGTTTCTGGTAAAGTTACAGAGGTAATACGCGGAGCAAGAAGAAAAGTATTAGCAGTAAAAATTGCGGCAGATGCAACGCAAGTTTATAAAGATTTTGGAGCTAAAGATGCAGATGCAATGTCTGCAGAAGAGGTTAAGAATCATTTATTTGCTTCAGGTTGTTGGCCATTTGTAAAGCAACGTCCATATGATGTTGTTGCAAATCCGAATCAAGCACCAAAAGCAATTTTTATTTCTGCCTATGCAAGTGCACCTTTAGCAGCTGATTTAGAATATACTTTAGCAGGAAAGGAAGCAGAATTGCAAGCGGCAATAACAGCTGTTTCTAAATTAACAGAAGGTTTAGTGCATGTCTCGGTTGGGGCAAATACTACTTCTCCTTCGGCTAATTTAAAAGGAATAGAATTACACAAGGTTTCAGGGCCACATCCATCAGGAAATGTAGGTACGCAAATAGCAAAATTAGACCCTATTAATAAAGGTGAAGTTGTTTGGGTAATTACACCACAAGATTTAGTGGTTATTGGTGAGTTGCTTTTAACTGGAAAACTAAATGTGAGCAGAACAATTGCTTTAACAGGTTCTCAGTTTAGTAAGCCAGCATATGTAACTGCAATCTCAGGAGCTGCAATTGCAGATGTAACTGCAAATAATTTAAGTGATAACAATACAAGAATTATTAGTGGCAACGTACTTTCTGGAAAGGAAGTAAAAGCAGATGAGTTTTTGGGTTATTATGACAATCAAATAACTGCAATACCAGAAGGAGATGATTATGAATTTTTTGGTTGGAACAAACCAATTTTCAATAAAATATCTACTTCTAGAGCATTGACTTTTTCTTGGTTAACACCAAAGAAAAAATATGACTTAAACACCAATACAAATGGTGAGCATAGAGCTTTTGTAGTAACAGGTTCTTATGAAGAGGTGTTTCCTTTAGATATTTATCCGATGCAATTATTAAAAGCATTTATGTATAAAGATTTAGATGAAATGGAAGCTTTAGGAGGTTATGAAGTTGCACCAGAAGATTTTGCTTTAACAGAATTTGTTTGTGTATCTAAACAACCTCACCAAAAGATAATTCGCGAAGGTTTAGATTTAATGAGAGAAGAATTAGGATAAGATTATGAGCTTAAAACAAAACTTACACAATTTAAAAGAGAAATATAAAGGAACCAAAATGGCACCTGCGTTTAACGCAATCCATACTTTTTTATATTTACCAAATGAAGTTACTCATGCAGGAGGAACTCATATTAAGGCAGCAGACGATTTAAAGCGTACAATGAATATTGTAATTATGGCTTTAATACCTTGTTTACTTTTTGGAATGTTCAATGCAGGTTATCAACATTACGCAGCTATCGACAACTCTTTAAGAGCAGATGTATTAGCTAATTTTTTTACGTTTGACAATCTATGGATTGGAATTGTAAAAGTATTGCCATTAGTAATTGTTTCATACGGAGTTGGTCTTTTAGTAGAATTTATTTTTGCAGTTATAAAAGGGCACGAAGTTGAAGAAGGATATTTAGTAACAGGAATGTTAGTTCCATTAATTGTACCTGTAGATACACCATTGTGGATGTTGTCAGTTGCAGTTGTCTTTGGAGTTGTAATTGGTAAAGAAGTATTTGGAGGAACAGGAATGAATATTTTAAATCCGGCTTTAACCATTAGAGCATTCTTATTTTTTGCATATCCAACTTGGATGTCTGGAGATAAGGTTTGGGTATACGATGCGGTAAACATGAATGAAGCAGATGCTATTTCTGGAGAAACCATGTTAGGGTACTATGCTAAATCTGGCCAAGAGTTAACCGTTAAAGGCGCAAATGGTGCTGCAGATATTGTAACTACTTACGGTGACAGAGCAAATGAATTATATTCTACATTCGATAAGTTTATGGGATTCATTCCGGGTTCTGTAGGAGAAACTTCTACCTTTTTAATATTGATAGGAGCTGCTATTTTAATTTTTACAAAAATTGGAAGTTGGAGAATTATACTTTCAGCATTTTTAGGGGCAGCGGTTATGGGTTTAATATTTAACCAAGTGGTTGCCGCAGATATTATTACAGAATCTAGCAAGTTTTATGGTTTAATGAATACCGTTTGGTGGGAACACTTAACAATTGGTGGTTTGGCATTTGGAGCTGTTTTTATGGCTACAGATCCGGTTACTGGTTCACAAACAAATAAAGGAAAATGGATTTATGGTTTCTTAATTGGTTTTATTTCAATTATGATTCGTGTATTTAATCCAGCATACCCAGAAGGTGTATTCTTAGCAATTTTGTTAATGAATGTGTTTGCACCAACAATAGACCATTATGTGGTTCAAGGAAACGTAAAGAAAAGATTAAATCGTACTAAAGTTAAAACTGCCTAATTATGAGTAAGAGAACAGATAGTAATGGATATACAATGATGTTTGCTGTAATAATGGTATTCGTTGTTGGTTCTTTGTTAGCCTTTTTAGCATCGTCTTTAAAGCCTGCAATCAAAGAAAACGAGAGAATAGAAAAGCAACAAAATATTTTGTATGCGATGGGTGTAAATGAAAATGATGCCTCTAATGCAAACTTTGTTTCTACAAAAGTTGCAGGTGCAGAATTTAAGAAATACATCAAAAAACAATTGGTTTTAGAAGGAAATAAAATTTCTGAAAGTCAAGATGCATATTTAATTGATGTTAAAAAACAACAAGCAAATGCAAAAGATGGTAAAGTAAGAAAGTTGCCTTTATTTGTTGGAGAAAAAGAAGGTAAAACATTTTACGTAGCACCAATTAGAGGAAAAGGTCTTTGGGATGCAATTTGGGGATATGTTTCTATGGATGAAAATATGGTAGTACAAGGTGCTTATTTTGATCATAAAGGAGAAACGCCAGGCCTAGGAGCCAATATAAAACAACGTTATTTTATGGATGATTTTATTGGAGAACACCTAATGACAGAAGCAGGAGTATTCAAGGGAATTACAGTAAAAAAGGGGAATAACGATGCAGTTAATGAAGATAAAACAGATTACGAAGTAGACGCAATTGCTGGTGCAACAATTACCGGTGATGGTGTTTCTGCTATGATAAAGAAAGATTTATCATTATATGTGCCTTACTTTAAAAATTTAAAAAAATAATTTATGGGACTTTTATCAAAAAGAGACGCAGCATTACTTACAGACCCATTAGCAGATAACAATCCAATTACTATACAAGTACTAGGTATTTGTTCTGCTTTAGCAATTACAGCAGAATTAAAAGCTTCTATTGTAATGGCAGTATCTGTGCTATTTGTATTAGGTTTAGGAAACGTAGTTATTTCTTTAATGAGAAATATTATACCTTCAAAAATTAGAATTATTGTACAGTTAATTGTAGTTGCTACTTTAGTAATTATTGTAGATTTAGTGCTAAAAGCATTTGCTTATGAATTAAGTAAAACACTCTCGGTTTTTGTAGGGTTAATTATTACAAACTGTATTATTATGGGTCGTTTTGAAGCTTTTGCTTTAGGAAATGGACCGTGGAGAGCTTTCTTAGATGGTATAGGAAACGCAGTTGGATATGGTGTTATTTTAATCGCAGTTGGTTTCTTTAGAGAACTTTTAGGTTCTGGTACTTTATTAGGTTTTAAAGTTTTAGGAGATCCAATAGAAAAAACAGGGTTATACGCAATAGGATACGAGAATAACGGATTTATGTTATTATCACCAATGGCATTAATTGTAGTTGGTATTCTTATCTGGATACAACGTAGCAGAAATACATCATTAATAGAAGAAAACTAAAAAAAGTAAACAGTTTTCAGTCGCAGTTTGCAGTTGGATGCAAACTGAAACTGAATACTGAAAACTAAAAAACATATGGAACATATAGAATTATTTTTCAAGTCGATATTTATAGACAACATGGTATTTGCAACCTTCTTAGGAATGTGTTCTTACCTTGCGGTATCTAAGAAAGTGGCTACTGCTGTTGGTTTAGGAGCTGCAGTAATTTTTGTATTAGCAGTCACTGTGCCTTTAAACTGGTTGTTAGATCAATATATATTAAAAGATGGTGCATTGGTTTGGTTAGGTCCAGAATATGCAGATTACGATTTAAGCTTCTTGTCTTTTATTATGTTTATTGCAACCATAGCAACTATGGTACAATTGGTAGAAATAATTGTTGAAAAATTCTCACCTTCATTGTATAATTCTCTGGGTATTTTCTTACCTTTAATAGCAGTAAACTGTGCTATTTTAGGGGGAAGTTTATTTATGCAATCTAGAGAAATTCCTTCTTTAGGTTTGGCATTAACTTATGGAGTTGGTTCTGGAATTGGTTGGTTTTTAGCAATTTTAGCAATTGCTGCAATTCGTGAGAAAATCAGATATTCAAGTGTTCCACCGGCATTAAGAGGTTTAGGAATTACGTTTATTATTACAGGACTAATGGCCATCGGTTTCATGAGTTTTGGTGGAATGTTAACGGGTGGAGACGAAGAAGTGAAGCCAGCTGTAGCGCCTGAAGTTGTTATCGAAAAAGTACAAGAAAAAGTGGAAAAAGAAGAAATAGCAAATAATACTAAAACTATAAAATAATATGATTTTAGCCGCAGGAACCTCAGGAACAGTGATCGCTACAGTTGCAGCCTTTTTATTAATAACGCTGTTATTGGTAACGTTGCTATTGTTTGTAAAACAGAAATTATCACCATCGGGTCCAGTAACCATTATGATTAATGGCGAAAGAGAAATTGAAGTAGCTTCAGGAGAGACGTTGTTATCAACTTTAGGGAGTAACAAAATTTTCTTACCATCCGCTTGTGGTGGGGGTGGAACATGTATTCAATGCGAATGTCATGTAAACGAAGGTGGAGGTGAAGCTTTGCCAACAGAATTACCACACTTTTCTAGAAAAGAACTAAAAAGTGGTGCACGTTTAGCTTGCCAGGTTAAGGTAAAGCAAAATATGAATATTTCAATTCCAGAAGAGGTTTTTGGGATTAAGAAATGGGATGCAGTTGTTGTTAGAAATTACAATGTAGCCTCTTTTATTAAGGAATTTGTTGTGGAAATTCCTGCAGATATGGGTTACAAAGCAGGTGGATATATTCAAATTGAAATACCTCCTTGTGAAGTAAAGTTTGCAGAGATGGATATTACAGCGCATCCAGAAGAGCACGATACGCCAGATAAGTTTAAAGCAGAATGGGACAAGTTTAAACTGAGACCATTAGTAATGAAAAACAAAGAAACGATAGAAAGAGCATATTCTATGGCTTCTTATCCTGCAGAAGGAAGAGAAATCATGTTAAATGTGCGTATAGCAACACCTCCGTTCGATAGAGCAAAAGGTGGCTGGATGGATGTAAATCCTGGAGTTGCTTCTTCGTATATATTTGGTTTAAAGAAAGGTGATAAATGTGTAATTTCAGGACCTTATGGAGAATTCTTCATTAATGAATCTGAAGCAGAAATGTTATATGTAGGTGGTGGAGCAGGTATGGCACCAATGAGGTCTCATTTATACCATTTATTCAGAACCTTAAAAACTGGTAGAAAAGTAAGTTACTGGTATGGTGGTCGTTCGAAAGCAGAATTATTCTACTTAGAACACTTTAGAGCTTTAGAAAAAGATTTTCCTAATTTTAAATTTTACATCGCATTATCAGATCCTTTAGAAGTAGATAATTGGAAAGTAAAGAAAGATATTAGTGATGAAACTGGAGATGGTTTTATAGGATTTATTCACAATTGTGTAATCCAAAATTATTTAGATCATCATGAATCACCAGAAGATATCGAATTGTATTTCTGTGGGCCACCATTAATGAACAATGCAGTTCAAAAAATGGGAGAAGACTTTGGTCTTGCAGATGAAAACATACGTTTTGATGACTTTGGAGGATAGGCCTTTTATTATTTTAAATAGGGTTGAGAAATCTTAAATTATAGAAAACCGATTCAGAAATGAATCGGTTTTTTTGATACACTAAAAATCAGTAGTTTTATACTATAATATATTGCAATGAATTTGTTTTTCTACCTTCTTATTTTAATAAGTATTTTAGTGATAATTGGTGTTTTTCTTTATTGCTATCAGGAGCGGTTGATTTTTTTGAATGGGAAAAAGTTACAAAGAGCATTTCCATTTAAATTTTCAAATAATTTTCAAGAGATTTTTCTAAAAACAAAAGATGGTCAAGAGATAAACGCGCTACATTTTAAATTAGAAAAGCCAAAAGGTGCAGTATTGTTCTGTCATGGTAATTCAGGAAATATAGAAAAGTGGGGGGCAAAAGTTTCTTTTTTTTTAGACTATAATTATGAGGTTGTTGTTTTTGATTATCGAAAATATGGCAAAAGTACAGGAAGTTTCAATGAAACAAAAATGTATAGTGATGCCTTGCTAATGTATGACTATTTAAAAAGCGCTTTTAAAGAAGAAAATATAGTTGTGTATGGTTTTTCTTTAGGAAGCACATTCGCTGCTAGAATTGCAGCTATAAATAAGCCAAAAGAATTAATTTTAGAAGCGCCATTTTTCAATTTTGTAAAAGCAGTGAAATTTTATTCAAAATTTGCTCCAATCTTCTTATTAAAATATAAGTTTAGAACAGACTTAGATATGGCAAAGATAACCTCACCAATTACTGTTTTTCATGGCAATAAAGACAAGACTACTTCCTTTCAAGATTCTAAAAGATTGTTAGCATTAAACGCGTCTCTAAAGAATAGATTTATTGAAATAAATGGCGGCACACATCATAATATCCGAAACACTAAATTGTATCTTGAAAACTTACAAGAAATTTTAAAGCGTTAGTATTTTCTGAATGATATATATTGTATTTTTGGATTCTTATAAATTGATATGAAGCGTTTAGAGAAAATTTTAAAGGAGAAAAAATATATTAAAATTCCTTTAAAAAGAATAGCAACAAATCATTTAGAATTAAAAGCAAAAATTAATGGGGTAAAAGGTCGCTTTATTTTAGATACAGGTGCTTCTAATTCGTGTGTAGATTTTAATGCAATAGATAATTTTAATCTGATTGCCGAAGAGAGTGAGACAAAAGCTTCGGGAGCAGGCGCAACAGACATGGAAACCCAAGTCTCTAAAAATAATATTTTAAAAATAGGAAAATGGAAGACTTATAAGCTCCATTTGGTATTGTTTGATTTATCTCATGTAAATACTGCTTTAACGGATCACAATGCAAATGAAGTAGACGGTATTATTGGGGCAGATGTTTTGCGAAGGGGGAAAGCACTTATAGATTATAGTAAAAATGTTTTATATTTAAGGAAAACAAAAAAATAATTAATTAAAATAAGATAACATGAGTTTGCAAAACGATGTAATGGATAAAATGAAGGAAGCAATGAAGGCAAAGGATACTGTTGCTTTACAGGCTTTAAGAGCAGTTAAATCTGCCTTTTTATTAGCCAAAACAGCAACAGGTGTTCAGGCAGAAATTACTCCAGACCAAGAACTTAAAATTATACAGAAACAAGTAAAGCAAAGAAAAGATAGCGCAGCTATTTTTATAACACAAAATAGACAAGATTTAGCAGATCCAGAATTGGCAGAAATAGCTGTCTTAGAACAATTTTTACCAGCAGCTTTATCTGAAGAGGAAATTGAAAAGGTTGTAGCTGCAACCATTACAAAATTAGGTGCTTCAGGAATGAAGGATATGGGCAAAGTAATGGGTGTTGTTTCTAATG
>Ga0075444_10002789_pt1 | contig 10495 bp, 7 predicted proteins | sample CoawatmetaG01DNA_FD_76836 | JGI IMG/M metagenome (GOLD analysis project Ga0075444, IMG submission 76836) | Marine microbial communities from the West Antarctic Peninsula - Coastal water metaG017-DNA | ecosystem: Environmental > Aquatic > Marine > Coastal | place: Atlantic Ocean: West Antarctic... | reverse complement strand
TCGTTTTGGCTTAAGCAGCCAAAAGCAATAAATAATATAACAAATAAGTAGTACGTTTTTTTCATAGACTAAATTACTTCACAAATACTATCTTACGCTAATGTGTTGCTTCACCTGCATTACTTGGAATTCTAATATTTTCGACAAGATCTTGAACTGATTTTGGCGGCTCTGGTGTAAATTTCATAATTACTATAGAAACTACAAAATTTAAAAGCATAGCCACAGTACCGAATCCTTCAGGGGAAATACCAAACCACCAATCTGCTTGTGTTCCTCCACCAAACCAACCAAACTTAAATTTAGTCATATAAAAAAGCATAGATAAGATTCCTATCACCATTCCTGAAATAGCTCCTTCTTTATTCATTTTCTTATAAAAAATTCCTAAAATAATAGCTGGGAAAAAAGAGGCCGCTGCTAAACCAAAAGCCAACGCGACCGTGGCGGCGACAAACCCAGGGGGATTTATGCCAAAATATCCAGCAACACATACTGCTACTACTGCAGATAAACGTGCAGCAACTAGTTCGTTTTTATCAGAAATTTTTGGGTTAATCATTTTTTTAATTAAATCATGTGAAACAGAGGCAGAAATAACTAACAATAAACCTGCGGCTGTAGATAATGCCGCTGCTAATGCTCCTGCAGCTACTAATGCAATTACCCAATCTGGTAACTTAGCAATTTCTGGATTAGCTAAAACCATAATATCATTATCTACTACTAGTTCGTTTTTATCTTTATTAGCTACATATTGAATTAATCCATCGTTATTTTTATCTGTAAAAGTAATAAGTCCTGTAGTTTCCCATTTTTTAAACCACTCAGGCATAGTAGAATACGGTTTATTAGAAACAGTTTCAATCATATTAGTCCTTGCAAATACAGCAACAGCTGGTGCAGTGGTATATAAAATTGCAATTAACAACAATGCTATTCCTGCTGATTTACGTGCATCCTTAACACGCTTTACAGTAAAGAATCTGACAATAACATGAGGTAATCCAGCAGTTCCAACCATTAATGCTAAAGTAATAGCAAATATATCTATCAATGATTTAGATCCTTCTGTATATTCAGCAAAGCCTAAATCAGTACTTAAACCATCTAACTTATCAAGTAAATATGTGCCCGAACCGTCTGCTAATTGTGATCCAAAACCTAATTGAGGAATAGGATTCCCCGTCATTTGAATAGAGATGAAAATTGCGGGTACCATAAAAGCAAAAATTAGCACACAATATTGTGCTACTTGTGTATATGTTATCCCTTTCATACCACCTAAAACAGCATAAAATAAAACAATAATCATACCTATAATGACACCAGTATTAATATCTACTTCTAAAAAACGTGAAAATACCAAACCAACACCTCGCATTTGTCCAGCTACATAGGTAAATGAAACAATAAGTGCACAAATGACTCCAACAAGACGTGCTGCATTAGAGTAATATCTGTCTCCTATAAAATCAGGGACGGTAAATTTTCCGAATTTCCGCAAATAAGGAGCTAGTAACAAGGCAAGCAGAACATATCCTCCTGTCCACCCCATCAAATATACAGCACCATCATAACCTGAAAATGAAATAATCCCTGCCATTGATATAAATGATGCAGCAGACATCCAGTCTGCAGCAGTTGCCATACCATTAGCTAATGGCGAAACACCTCCACCAGCTACATAAAATTCTTTTGTTGAACCAGCTCTAGACCAAATAGCAATTCCTATATATAGAGTAAAAGTAATTCCAACTAGAATGTATGTCCAATTTTGGACACCAATCCCTGCAACTAAAAAACTATTCATCATAACCATATTTTTTATCGAGTTTATTCATTAGGTGAACATAGACAAATATTAAAATAACAAATACATACATGGAGCCTTGTTGTGCAAACCAAAAGCCTAGTTTAAAACCTCCCATTTTGAATTCATTGAGTGCATCCTTAAATATAATTCCTGCACCAAAGGATACTATAAACCATATAAACATTAATATAAGAACATATCTTATATTTTCTTTCCAATACAATTTGGCTTTATTTTTTATCATTTTATTTATGTTTTAAAATTTTTATAATTCTAAATTTGCTGAATAATAATCTATTTTTATAAAGATAGTTAACTCAATATATATATTTTCCTAATTAAAAATGATAGCGTTTAAAAGCCTCAATAGCAGCATAATCTGCCAAACCTAAATCATTATATTTTTTTGCAGTTAACCAATTTCTATCTTCAACTCGGACCCAAAACTCTCTTGAGTCGTCTCCTTGAAACATTACACCATCTTTTTGTGTTTGATGATAAAATATAGCGTGTCTTTTTTTGAGAACTTGATCTGGACTCATTGGAACCGCCATATCTATTTGATTTGATTCCCATTCGTGCCATGCACCACGGTATAACCATACCCAGCAGTCATCCATGTATTTATTATGCTTTAACCTTTCTAAAGCCTCAAACAGACTGTCTAAACAAACCTTATGAGTACCATGAGGGTCCGCCAAGTCACCTGCTGCATAAATTTGATGTGGTTTTATGTCTTCAATTAAATTACACATAATATTAACATCATCTATTGAAAGATTTTTTTTCTTAACAGTTCCCGTTTCGTAGAAAGGTAAATTTAGAAAATGTACATTAGTGTCATTAACACCTAAATATCTTGTAGCTGCTAGTGATTCACCCCTTCTAATCAATCCTTTTAATTTTCTAACTTCTAATGAGTCTATATTATTGTCCGACTTATTTTTGAGAAAATTAATAACTTCGTCAGATTCTCTTGAATTATCGTTAAAAAATTTAAATATCTCGGCAAATTTCATAGCCTCTTCATCGGATACAGCTATATTCCCTGAGGTTTGATATGCAATATGTACATCATGTCCTTGCTCTACAAGTCTATCGAAAGTACCTCCCATAGAAATTACATCATCGTCTGGATGTGGACTAAAAATTATAACACGCTTTTTTGCTGGTTTTGATCTTTCTGGTCGATTTGTATCGTCTGAATTTGGCTTTCCCCCTGGCCATCCAGTAATAGTATGCTGTAGTTTATTAAATATTTTAATATTTAATGCATATGATGAACTCCCCTCTGATAAAAGACTTGACATGCCATTATTGTTGTAATCTTTATCTGTTAATTTAAGAAAAGGCTTATTCATCAATTCACTTAACCATACAACAGCTTTAAGCTTTAATTTCTCTGTCCAGATACAATTAGATACTAACCAGGGTGTTTTTACTCTAGTTAGCTCAGAGGAAGCATCTTTATCTAAAACAAAAGTTGTGTTATTATGTTCTTGTAAATATGTCGCAGGTACTTGGGAGGTAATATCACTTTCTATTGTTTTTTTAATAATATCAGATTTACTAATACCCCAACCTAAAAGAATTATTCTTTTTGCAGACTTCAATGAACCAATACCCATTGTAATTGCTTTTCTAGGAACATTGTCAATTCCTAAAAAAGAAGGTGCAGCGTCAATTCGAGTAATATGATCCAAAGTGATACTTCTTGTTCCAGAATTAGAGTGAGATCCAGGCTCATTAAAACCGATATGCCCAGTTCTTCCTATACCCAAAAGCTGAAAATCTAACCCTCCAAAAGTTTTAATTTTATTTTCATAATCAACACAATACTGATGTAAATCCTCTAAACTTATCCTTCCATCAGGAATATTAATGTTTTCGGGTAATATATCTATATGGTTAAAAAGATGTTCATGCATAAAATAAAAATAGCTTTGAAGATTACTTTTAACCATAGGATAATACTCATCCAAATTAAAGGTTATTACATTAACAAAACTCAGACCTTCTTCTCTATGCATCCTCACTAATTCTTCATATACTTTAATAGGTGAAGATCCTGTAGCTAAGCCTAATACACAAAGCTTTTTTAATTTAGTTTTCTCTCTAATTAAGCAAGCTATTTCTTGAGCGACCAAAATTGATGCCTTGTGAGATGAATTGAAAATAACATTATGGATTTTTTCAAAACGAGTCTCTTCAAACTTTCCTGGCTTCTTGTATACTAGATGTTTGAAATTAGTATTATCAACTTTCATTTTTATTATATTATTATTTTAAAACAAACTACTATATCCAAATACAAATTAAATATTTTAAGGAAATGATAGCGAACTTACATAAGTTAGGAAACCAACAAAATATTATTTTCTTAATTTTAAAACACATGCTACAATTAAGAATATAATAGTAAATTATTATATGATCTAATTAAAAATACCATGTATTGATAATTAGATTTTTTATATTTAAAATTCATAAAAAAGGAGAATCAGTAAACTGATTCTCCTTAATTGACTAATTCAAAAATAATAATTCATGTTATTAATTTCTTATTATTAGTTAACTTTAAACTAGGTTTACCCTATATACTAAGTATAAATAAATATTTATTTATTTTAAACATGATACTTTATTCATTACTGTATGAATATGGTACACTTTCTCCTTTGCTACCCCAATTTTTATTAGGGATATTTCCTAAATTAAAATTTAATTCACCACCCTTTTGAATATCATTAAATTTCAAGAAACTATTATTATACGACTTACCATTTAAATTTGCCGATTGAATATAAAAATTCGATTCAGAGTTCTCATCTGAATTAATTTTAAATGTATTTCCATTCTCTAGATGTATTGTTGCTTTTTTAAATAATGGACTTCCAATTACATATTCATCTACACCTGGAGTCACAGGATAAAAACCTAATGAACTAAATACATACCAAGCTGAAGTTTGCCCGTTATCTTCGTCTCCACAATATCCATCAGGAGTTGCAGAATATAATTTTGTTAAAACCTCTCTTACTCTGGCTTGGGCCTTGTATGGTGCATTTGCAAAATTATATAGGTATATCATATGCTGAACTGGTTGATTACCGTGAGCATAATTTCCCATATTTGCTATTTGCATTTCTCTAATTTCGTGAATCGTAAATCCATAGTAAGAAGCATCAAAATCTGGAGGCATTGAGAATACCTCATCTAACTTTGAAATAAATTTTTCTTTACCTCCCATAAGATCAATTAAACCTTGAACATCGTGAAAAACAGACCAAGTGTAATGTAAACTGTTTCCTTCTGTAAATGCATCTCCCCATTTTAATGGATTAAAAGGCGATTGAAAATCTCCTTCTTTATTTTTACCTCTCATTAAATTCGTTGATGGGTCAAACAACTTCTTATAATTCATAGATTTCATATAATACTTCTCTGCTATTTCTGTTTTGCCAAGATTTTCTGCCATTTTAGCAATTGTAAAATCTGCATAAGCGTATTCTAATGTCCTAGCAGCATTTTCGTTAATTCCAACATTATATGGCACATATCCTAACTCATTATAATATTCTAATCCAGCTCTTCCGACAGAATTAACAGGACGTCCTTCAGCTTGTGTAGCGTTTTTAAGCATAGCTTCTAAAAGTAATTCTGTATCCATATTTTTAATGCCTTTTAAGAATGCATCAGAGATAATTGGTGCGGAATTAGAACCAATCATACAGTCTCTATGACCAGGACTTGCCCACTCTGGCAACCAACCTGACTCTTTATAGGTATTTTCCAAACCTTGCATGATCTGTCCATTTAATTCTGGATACATCATATTGAAAAATGGAAAAACCGCTCTAAACGTGTCCCAAAAGCCATTATCTGTAAACATATATCCTGGCAGTACTTTACCGTTGTAGGGACTGTAGTGAACAACTTCATTGTTCTTGTCAAACTCATAAAATTTTCTTGGGAATAATAAAACTCTGTATAAACTTGAATAAAATGTTTTAATATTATCTAAATTTGGATCTTCAATTTCTATTTTTCTCAACTCTTTTTCCCAAGCTTGTTTCGCTTTTTCTTTTGTTTGTTCAAAAGTATCTGTTCCAATTTCTCTTGATAAATTTAATTGAGCTTGTTCTAGGCTTATAAAAGAGGAAGCTACTTTCACATGTACCTCTTCTCCTTTTTTAGTTTTAAATCCTATTATTGCTCCAACGTGATCCCCTTCACTATTTGTTGAGTTTTTAATTAATTTCCACCCATCACCCCAAGTATGGTTCACATCAAAATCTTTATCAAATTCAGCGACAAAATAATTATGAAAATTTTCAGGAACACCTCCGCTATTGTTTCTACAATACCCAATTATTTTTCTTTCTTTAGGAATAATTTTAACCATAGAACCTTTGTAAAATGCATCTAGCATGATAAATGAATCTTCAGAATCAGGAAATGTAAATTTAAATTGAGATGCTCTTTCAGTTGGTGTTACTTCAGCTGTTACATCATAATCAGCTAAATAAACAGAGTAATGATAAGGTTTTACAGTTTCAGCTTTATGAGAAAACCAAGATTCACGCTCATCTTCTTGAAACTTTAACTCCCCTGTTGTCGCCATTAAAGAAAATGCAGCATAATCGTTAATCCATGGACTTGGTTGATGTGTTTGTTTGATGCCTCTAATCTTATTTTCGTCATACTTATAAGTCCAGCCGTCTCCCATTTTTGATGTCATAGGAGTCCAAAAATTCATTCCCCATGGTGTAGCAATAGCAGGATAAGTATTCCCATTAGATAAACTATAATCAGAATCAGTACCCATTAATGGATTTACATAATCTACAAAGTTTATTTTATCAACTTTATTTGATCTTATGTCTTTTTCACAGGCGGATAATAGTACTATTATAATAAAAATAGCTAACTTAAATATTGCTTTATTCATGATTTTTAGTTTATTTTTTTATTATGATTTAAAATAATTTATGAGAAAATATAAGAAAAGTATAAGTATTACGCTTTTAGAATCTAATAGCATAATATTAGTAAACCGAAAACCTAGTAAACCCCATATTATAAAAAACTTAAAGATAAAAAAAAACCTCAATCTATTTATAAAGAAATAGTTGAGGTTTTATCTGTACAGGCGGAGAGACTCGAACTCTCACACCTTGCGGCACTAGATCCTAAGTCTAGCGTGTCTACCAATTCCACCACGCCTGCAAATTATCACCGATAATATCGGGATGCAAATATAAACAATACTTATAAACTGCAAAGAAGTTCATTATTAATTTTCTATTTTTGGTACATATAAATTATAATAAATGAAAAACGTTACATCTTACATAAAAACTCATAAAAATCGTTTTATAAACGAGCTTATTGAATTACTTAAAATACCCTCTGTTAGTGCTGATTCTGCACATAATCAAGATGTACTAAATACTGCTGATTTTGTGAAAAGGAGTTTAGAAAAAGCAGGTTGTGATAAAGTAGAATTATGTGAAACACCCGGTTATCCAATTATTTATGCCGAAAAAATTATTGATAAAAATTTACCTACTGTTTTGGTTTATGGACATTATGATGTTCAACCTGCAGATCCAATCAATTTATGGGATTCTCCTCCATTTGAGCCTGTAATAAAAAAAACAGATACTCATCCAGAAGGGGCTATTTTTGCTAGAGGTGCATGTGATGATAAAGGACAAATGTATATGCATGTAAAGGCTATTGAATTTATGATTTCATCAGGAGAATTACCTTGTAATGTTAAGTTCATGATTGAAGGTGAAGAAGAAGTTGGATCAGAGAGCTTGTCATGGTTTGTCCCTAGAAATAAAGAGAAATTGGCTAATGATATTATATTGATTTCAGATACAGGGATGATTGCAAACGACATCCCGTCAATAACTACAGGCTTACGCGGTTTAAGTTACGTAGAAGTTGAAGTTACAGGTCCTAACCGAGACTTACACTCCGGTCTATATGGAGGAGCTGTAGCGAATCCAATCAATATTTTAACTAAAATGATAGCTTCATTACACGACGAAAATAACCACATTACAATTCCTGGTTTTTATGACAATGTTGAGGAATTATCTTCAGATGAAAGAGCTGAAATGGCAAAAGCTCCGTTCTCCATAGAAAATTATAAAAAAGCTCTACAAATTGAGGAATTATATGGGGAAAAAGGGTATTCTACTAATGAACGTAATTCAATTCGACCAACATTAGATGTAAATGGTATTTGGGGTGGCTATATGGGTGAAGGTGCAAAAACAGTAATTGCAAGTAAAGCATCGGCAAAAATATCAATGCGTCTAGTTCCTAATCAGGAATGGCGAGAAATCACACAATTATTCAAAAATCATTTTGAGAATATAGCTCCAAAATCAGTATCGGTTAAAGTTACACCACATCATGGCGGACAAGGATATGTTACACCTATCGATAATATAGGTTATAAAGCTGCTAGCAAAGCCTATGAAACTACTTTTGGAAAAATACCTATTCCACAAAGGAGTGGAGGAAGTATCCCTATAGTTGCACTATTTGAAAAAGAATTAAATAGTAAAACAATCTTAATGGGATTTGGTTTAGACTCAGATGCTATTCATTCACCAAATGAACATTTTGGTATTTGGAATTATTTAAAAGGGATAGAAACTATTCCCCATTTTTACAAAAATTATACAGAATTATTTAAATAAAAAAACATAAAATAAAAAGTCGCTTAAAGCGACTTTTTTTATTTTATGAAATATGCTTTTAAAATATAATCTACTTTTGGATATTTTTCTCTCAGAAATTTATTACCAAACTTATTAATAGGTCCCTGTTGGATTCCTAATTTATCTCCATATTTATCATAAAAATTCAAAACGTTTTCACTACCAGCAATTACTTTTGCAACAGCAGGGAAACCGACAACACCAGAGTAATCAGCAATATCTAATTGATTGTTTGATTTCAAATTGATGAAAATTTGATTTGATCTTGTTTTTACAGTACTTCTAGCAAACGAGATAGTCATAAAGTCATTTTTTAAAATAACAGGTTCATCATCAATTCCTTTATCTCTCCAACTATTATTTATTAGAGAGTCGTTGTGAATTCCAAATTGGGCAACAAATTTCGGTACAACCCTAAATATAGCGATATCGTTATAATAATTATACTTAATTAATTGATACAATCTATCCACTCCTTTTGGAGACCATGCTCTTTTTGCTTCAATATCAAAAATACCTTGAGTTGTTTCAAATCTTGCTTTAAAAGTTTTAGGGGATTTTTCTTTTAACCATTTTTTATTGAATTTTTTTGGAGCACAACATGTAAATAAAATAATAGTAGCTAATAGAATTAATTTTTCTTTCATAATTTTAGTTAACTAGTCTTTTTCAGGCATTTTTTTGACATAATCAGTAATTATTACAATCTGAGTTGGACCAACTTTTCCTTCTATATATTTTGCATTTTCATGGTCTAAAGAAATTCTTCGAACCGCTGTTCCTTGTTTAGCAACTAAACTCGAACCTTTTACTTTTAAATCTTTTATTAAAACAACATTGTCTCCTGCTTGTAAAATTGCACCATTTGCATCTCTATGTATTATTTTTTCGCTTTCATCTAAATGATCTCCAGATTCTTTTGCAAAACGTAAATCGTCATCTTCTAAATACATCATGTCTAATAAATCTTTAGGCCAACCTTCATTTCTCAAACGAGATAATAGTCTCCATACAACAACTTTTACTGCTCTAAATTCACTCCACATGGAATCATTCAAGCAACGCCAGTGATTAGCATCAATATCGTCAGTATTATTAATTTGATCAAAACAAGTCTCACAAACAAGTAAACTTCCATCTACACCACCACCACCAGTAGATGTTGGTTTGACCTCATAAATAGATAAATTATTAGATACTGTACATAATTCGCATTTGTTTCCACTTCTTAACTCTAATTCTTGTTGTAAATTCATGTTCTTTTTTATTTTGATCTTGACAAAAGTAAGGTTTCTTTTTAGTTAATTTCCAAAGGAATAAATTGAAAAGAAGTACCATCAAATAAGCCTTTATCTGATAGTTTTAAAGAAGGAATAACTAATAACGCCATAAATGACAAACTCATGAATGGGGCTATTAATTTACTGCCCATTTGTTTTGCTATAAGATCTAATTCCGCATATGACTTCCCTATTTCTTCAGCAGATTTGTCTGACATAATTCCAGCAATTGGCAAAGAAACTATTTTATCTTTAAATGAATTTACAGCACAAATACCACCTTTATTCTCAATTAATAAATTTACAGCTTTGTAAATTTCTTCATCGGATACTCCTACTGCTATAATATTATGAGAATCGTGACTGACGGAACTAGCAATTGCTCCTTCCTTTAATCCAAAATTCTTGATGAATGCAATTGCTGGTTTTGTGTTTTTGTAACGATTTACAACCGTTATTTTTAAAATATCTTTATCAATATTTGAAACCAAATTACCATTAATTATTAAAGAGTCTAATTCTAGTTTATTTGTTATCAATTCACCGTCAAGAACTTCAATTACTCTAATTTTACTAGACGAAGAATCTACTCTAAAGTCTAACAATTTCTTTTTATCTATATTAAAATTATTCAATACTTCAAAATCTACAGATTT
>Ga0075444_10002785_pt1 | contig 10499 bp, 9 predicted proteins | sample CoawatmetaG01DNA_FD_76836 | JGI IMG/M metagenome (GOLD analysis project Ga0075444, IMG submission 76836) | Marine microbial communities from the West Antarctic Peninsula - Coastal water metaG017-DNA | ecosystem: Environmental > Aquatic > Marine > Coastal | place: Atlantic Ocean: West Antarctic... | reverse complement strand
TTAATAATACTTCTTGAAATAACTATTTTCTGAATTTCAGAGGTACCTTCATAAATTTGTGTAATCTTAGCATCACGCATTAAACGCTCTACATGATAATCCTTTACAAACCCATTTCCTCCATGAATCTGTACCGCCTCAACAGTATGCTCCATTGCAACTTTGGAGGCATATAATTTTGCCATTGCACCAGAAATATCATAATCGTTGTTTTCATCTTTATCCCATGCAGCCTTCATTACTAAATGTCTTGCAGCTGTGATATCTGTATACATATCTGCCAATTTAAAAGCAATAGCTTGATGATTGCAAATTTCTGTTCCAAAAGCCTTTCTTTCTTTAGAATATTTTAAGGCTAGTTCATATGCGCCAGCAGCAATACCTAGTGCCTGTGCAGCAATTCCAATTCGTCCACCAGAAAGTGTTTTCATGGCAAATTTAAATCCAAATCCATCTTCACCAATTCTATTTTCTTTTGGCACTTTTACATCATTAAACTGTAGGGTATGCGTATCACTACCTCTAATTCCTAGTTTATCTTCTTTAGGACCAATATCAAAACCTTCCATTCCTTTTTCTACAATGAAAGCATTAATTCCTTTATGCCCTTTATCTAGATCTGTTTGTGCAATAACTAAATAGACATCAGAACGACTACCATTTGTAATCCAGTTTTTTGTTCCGTTTATGATGTAATGATCTCCCATATCAATTGCGGTAGTTTTTTGAGAAGTTGCATCACTACCTGCTTCAGGTTCACTCAAGCAAAATGCTCCAATAAACTCACCCGTAGCAAGTTTTGTTAAATATTTTTGCTTCTGCTCTTCAGAACCATATTGTTCTATACCATAACATACTAAAGAATTGTTTACTGATACAATTACAGAAGCAGATGCATCTATTTTTGAAAGCTCTTCCATGATTAATACATAAGAAAAGGTATCCATCCCGCTTCCTCCGTATTTTGGATCAACCATGATTCCTAAAAAACCTAATTCTCCCATTTTTTTTACTAATTCGTCTGGGAATTCTTGTTTATTATCTCTTTCAATAACTCCAGGAAGTAATTCTGTTTGTGCAAAATCACGAGCTGCGTCTCTGATCATTAAATGTTCTTCGGTAAGGTTAAAATTCATTTTATTTTAGGTTATTGAATTCGTAAAAAAAGTAGTCAAATATACTTTTTTACTGGCATATTTTCAATAAACATTTCATATTTTTACGGATATGAATGATGATTTTTTCTATGTAATTGGATTAATGTCTGGAACGTCATTAGATGGGTTGGATATTGTCTATGTAAAATTTGAAAAAAGTGACTATGCTAATTTTGAAATTTTATTAACAGAGACAATTAGTTATTCCGATATATGGAAGGAAAGGCTTCAAAATGCAATCAATTTAGATAAAAATGGCACCTCTGTTCTTCACAATGAGTATGGTGTTTTTCTAGGAATAAAAACAAAAGAATTTATTTCTAAGAATAACATCCAAAAGTTAGATTTTATAGCTTCTCATGGTCATACTGTTTTTCATCAACCAGAAAAAGGAATTACTTTACAGGTAGGAGATGGAGAAGAAATTTTGAAAGCTACCAATTGTACGGTTGTTGCAGATTTTAGAACACAGGACGTTCAATTAGGTGGCCAAGGAGCTCCATTAGTTCCTATTGGTGATCGGTTACTTTTTTCAGGATATCAGGCATGTGTTAATTTAGGAGGTTTTGCAAATATATCTTACGAACGTAATGATCTGCGAATTGCTTTTGATATTTGTCCTGTAAATATTGTGATGAATTATTACACTAACAAAATGGGACTAGAGTATGATGATAAAGGAGCCTTAGCCTCTAAAGGAACAATACATCAAGCACTTCTTGAAGACTTAAACAATCTTACGTTTTATTCAAAAAAACCACCTAAATCTCTAGGTTTAGAATGGGTTCAGCAATATGTATATCCATTAGTAGATAAATACAAATTAGACTCTCACAATATTTTAAGAACTTTTTTAGAACACGTAGCTCAGCAAATTTCTAAAACTATTCTACCATTTGATACTATTTTATTTACGGGAGGAGGCGTTTACAATGATTTTTTAATCAAAAGGATAGAATATATTGGAAAAAATAACATCATCATACCTGCAGATCATATTATCAATTATAAAGAGGCACTTATTTTTGCATTGCTAGGTTTGCTAAAACTAGAAGGACAAGTAAATTGTTTATCTAGTGTTACTGGAGCTCAAAAAAATCATTCATCGGGCAAAATATTTACGTTAAATAATTCTGATTAGCGATTTATTTTTCCTTAATTTAGTGATGTTGTTATCACTTCAAAATAATTCAAAATTAAATATCTATTAATGAAGGACTTACTTAAGAAGTATGAAGATAAACAACCTGAAATAGTTTTCAATTGGAAAGATCCAGAAACTGAAGCTGAAGGTTGGACAGTTATTAACTCCCTTAGAGGAGGAGCAGCAGGGGGAGGAACCAGAATGAGAAAAGGTTTAGACTTAAATGAAGTACTTTCATTAGCAAAAACTATGGAAGTTAAGTTTACTGTATCTGGTCCAAGTATTGGAGGTGCAAAATCTGGAATTAACTTTGACCCCAACGACCCAAGAAAAAGAGGTGTTTTAGAACGTTGGTATAAAGCCGTTACACCTTTATTAAAACACTATTATGGTACAGGAGGAGATTTAAATGTAGATGCAGATAAAGATGTAATTCCAATTACGGAAGATTGTGGTGTTTGGCATCCTCAGGAAGGTATTTTTAATGGTCATTTTAAACCTACGGTAGCTGATAAGATTAATAGAATAGGTCAATTACGACTTGGTGTTATAAAGATCATAGAAAATAAAAAATTCTCACCTGATCTATCCAAAAAATATACTGTAGCAGATATGCTAACAGGCTATGGTGTAGCGGAAGCAGTGAAACATTATTATGAAATTTATGGTGGAACTATTGAAGGCAAAAAAGCAGTAGTTCAGGGCTTTGGAAATGTTGGATCAGCAGCAGCTTTTTACTTAACACAGTTAGGGGCAAAGGTTGTTGGAATTATAGATAGAGACGGAGGTTTAATAAACGAAGAAGGTTTTTCAATAGAACAAATGACTCATTTATTTCTGGCAAAAGACGGAAATAAACTGGTTGCAGAAAACATGATTCCTTTTGATACAATTAATCAAAGTATTTGGTCATTATCTGCAGAGATATTTGTTCCTGCAGCTGCCTCTAGATTGGTGTCTAGAGATCAAATTACACAAATGATTTCATCTGGTTTAGAAGTAATTTCTCCAGGTGCTAATGTGCCATTTGCAGATAAAGAAATCTTCTTTGGACCTATTATGGAATACGCAGACTCCCAAGTAAGTTTATTACCTGATTTTATTTCAAATTGTGGAATAGCAAGAGTTTTTGCATATTTGATGGAAGCTAGAGTGAAATTACCTATGCAGGATGAAGCAATTTTTAAGGATACATCTGAAACCATTCGAAAAGCATTAATGAGCACTTTTGAGAAAAATAGTAGTAAAAAAGAAATTTGTAAGACAGCATTTGAAATAGCCTTAAAACAACTAATTTAATTTAAATAAATAGTATGGAGTTATTAATTATAGTTGTATTTGTAGTTGGATATTTAGGGATTACATTAGAACATAGTATAAAGCTAGATAAGTTAATACCAGCGTTGGCTATGATGGCTATTTGTTGGGCAATTGTAGCTTTAGGTATTGATTCTTTTTCTAACTGGTTTGATTCATCAAATCATGCGCTTGTAGAGGGTTTTACTGAAATGGCACATGATGATAAAATGCATTTAGCAGAAGAAACATTGTTACATCATTTAGGAAAAACGGCTGAAATATTGGTGTTTCTTCTAGGAGCTATGACCATTGTTGAGATTATTGATTATTTCAACGGATTTTCTACCATCAAAGGATATGTAAAGACAAATAGTAAGAAAAAAATATTATGGATCTTTTCTATTCTAGCATTTATTTTATCTGCTATTATAGATAATCTAACAGCTACGATAGTACTAATATCTATACTTCAAAAAATTGTAAAGAAAAGAGATGAAAGAATTTGGTTTGCAGGCTTAATCATAATAGCCGCAAATGCCGGTGGAGCTTTTTCACCCATAGGAGATGTTACAACCACCATGCTTTGGATAGGAGATAAAGTGAGTACTGGCAAATTATTTATCTATTTATTCATTCCTTCACTATTATGCATGATTGTTCCTTCTTTTATAGCCTCATTTTTAAAACCTTTTCAGGGAACTATAGACACTCAAGATGATCTTGATGATGCTTCAGAACAAAAAGGAAAACACAGTGAAACTATGTTGTATTTAGGACTAGGAGCCATTGTTTTTGTTCCTGTTTTTAAAACAGTTACACATCTACCGCCCTATGTTGGGATGATGTTGTCTTTAGCAATTGTTGCTACTTTTGCCGAAATTTTTAGTAGAAAAAAATTTTCACTAACAGATTTTAATGCTATAGAAGAATCTACGGAACATTCTTATCATAGCCCAGTTCATAGTTCTTTGTCTAAAATAGAAATGCCAAGTATCCTATTTTTCCTTGGAATTTTAATGGCTGTGGCAGCTTTAGAGTCGTTAGGTATCTTATTTGGTTTTGCAGATACTTTAAAAGAAAGTATTCCGCTTTTAGGAACAGAGCTTCAAGGTACTAAAGTTTCAGATACCGTAGTTATGTTGTTAGGTGTTGGATCTGCTGTTATAGACAATGTTCCATTGGTAGCAGCAAGTTTAGGAATGTTTACTGAACCTTTAGACAATCCATTATGGCATTTCATTGCATTCTCTGCAGGAACTGGAGGGAGTATGTTAATTATTGGTTCTGCTGCAGGAGTTGTTGCGATGGGAATGGAAAAAATTGATTTCTTTTGGTATTTGAAAAAAATATCGTGGTTGGCGCTCATAGGTTTTCTAGTTGGATCTGCTTCATTTATGGTTGTGCGTTCATTTATTTAGCGTTTAAAATTTATATTTTTTTTCATTTTTTTTAAACAATTTATACCTCATAAGGTCGTTACTAATACAAGAACTTTAAATCCATATTAATGTTATCATATTTACAAGAGAATCCTGAAATTTTAGATGTTGTTTCAGAAGAAAAAACATTATCTATATATAAACTAATTGTTGATGGTGGGCTTGGAGGCCAAATTATTATTAGTATCCTATTTGTTTTGTTAGCAGTTTCTTTGTACATCTATTTTGAAAGATTTTTTGCCATAAAAGCTGCTTCTAAAGTTGATAAAAACTTCATGAATCAAATAAAAGACAACATATCTGATGGAAAACTAGATGCTGCTACTGATTTGTGTAAAAAAACAAATTCACCAACAGCGAGATTAATTGAAAAAGGAATTTCTAGGATTGGGAAACCTTTAGATGATATTAACAAAGCAATAGAAAATGCTGGAAAATTAGAAGTATACCAACTAGAAAGAAATGTAAGCGTTATTGCTACCATTGCAGGAGCTGCTCCAATGATTGGTTTTTTAGGAACTGTAATAGGTATGATTGTTGCCATTCATGAAATAGCAAATGCGGGTGGTCAAATAGATATTAAATTACTTTCAGATGGTTTATATACAGCAATGACTACAACAGTAGCGGGGTTAATTGTTGGTATTATTGCCTATATTACTTACAATCATATTGTGGTAAGAACTGATAAAGTTATGTACCAGATGGAGGCCAAAACTGTTGAGTTTTTAGATCTATTAAACGAACCAGTATAATGAATTTAAGAGGAAGAAATAAAGTCAATCCAAATTTCAATATGTCATCCATGACAGATATTGTTTTTTTGTTACTCATTTTTTTTATGCTAACCTCAACACTAGTAACCGTTAGCGCAATAGATGTATTGTTGCCAAAAGCAGGAGGGAAAACAGAAAACAACACGTCTGTAGCTGTTTCAATTACAGATGAATCTAAATTTTACATTGATAAAACTTTTGTGAGTGAAAAAAATTTAGAACTTGAAATTTTAACGAAAGTTGGAACTGATAAGAAAAAAACTGTCGTCATAAGAGGAGATCAAAATGTTCCCTACAAAAGTGTTATGAAAGTCATAGATATTGCCAATAAGAATAAACTCAAAATGATTTTAGCTGTCAAAGGAAAATAATGGCAATTTTAGATACCACACATAAACGAAAATCTACACTAATAACATCGGTTATTCTGATTGCGTTTTTATGGATTATTTTTAGTTTTGGAATGCAATACCAAGATCCGCCAGCTGAATATGGAATAGCTTTAAACTTTGGAACTACAGAACAAGGTAGTGAAAAACCAAAAAACACTCCAGTTAAAAAGGCACCAGTTAAAGAGATTGAAGAAGAAAAGCTAGAGGAAGTTGTCAAAGAAGTTGTTAAAGAAGTTCCAAAAGAAATTATCAATGAAGAAGTTCTTTCTCAAACGGAGAAAGATGCACCAACTATAGAAAAGCCAAAAGAAGTACTAAAAAAAGAAGTACCCAAAAAAGTTGAACCTAAAGAAGAAAAACCAGTACCTAAGCCCATCCCTAAAAAACCATCAAAAAACACCTTAAAAGCTTTTGAGAACTTACTAAAAGGAACTGCTTCTGACACCAAGCCAACAGGAGAAGGTGATGATGATAAAGAGGGGTTGAAAGGTGATGAAAAAGGTGATCCTACTTCTACAAAATATTATGGGAATACTGGAAAATCAGGAGATAGCAATTATAATTTAGCTGGGAGGAATGCTTTAGACAAAGCAAAAGAACAGCCAGATTGTCAAGAAGAAGGAACAGTTGTTGTTAGCATTGAAGTAGATAAAAACGGTAAAGTAGTTAGGGCAGTTGCTGGAGTAAAAGGAACTACCAATACTGCAAGATGCTTATCTAAGCCAGCAAGAGAAGCTGCATTAAGAACCACATGGAATGCAGACCCCAATGCACCATCTAAACAAAAAGGAACAATTATTTATAAGTTTTCACTCACCAAGTAATGACCTATCAAGAAACCGTTGATTGGATGTTTTCTCAATTACCGATGTACCAGCGCCAGGGGAAAGCAGCCTTTAAAAAAGATTTAACAAACATCATTGCTTTTTGTGATGTCTTAAAAAACCCAGAAGAGAAGTTTGTGTCTATTCATGTGGGTGGAACCAATGGAAAAGGCTCTACTTCTCATATAATTTCAAGCATCTTACAAGAAGCAGGGTATAAAGTTGGCTTGTATACTTCACCACATTTAAAAAACTTCACAGAAAGAATTCGAATTAACGGAGAAGAAATTTCTAAAAAGTATGTAGCTGATTTTATTACAAAAAATACTCTTTTTTTAAAAAAACAACAGCTCTCTTTCTTTGAAATGACTGTTGGCTTAGCCTTTGACTATTTTGCCTCACAAAAAGTGGATATAGCTATTGTAGAAGTTGGTTTAGGTGGCAGACTAGATTCTACCAATATTATTAGTCCAGAAGTTTCAGTAATCACAAATATAGGTTATGATCATACGCAGTTTTTAGGAGATACCTTACCGGAAATAGCCTTTGAAAAAGCTGGAATTATAAAAAAACACACCCCTATTGTTATTGGTGAAAAGCAAAAAGAAGTAGCTGATGTTTTTTTTAAGAAAGCACTAGAAATGAATGCTGTGATCTCTTTTGCCTCGGATAAAAAATATGATGTTGAAACTGATTTATTGGGGGCCTATCAAAAGAAGAATGTATCAACAGCCATACATGCAATAAAAGCATTAAAAGGTTTTGCCGTTTCTAAAAATCAACTACATAAAGGCTTACTAAATGTTGTGAGAAATACTAATTTTAAAGGGAGGTGGCAGATTTTGAATATAGCGCCAAGAGTTATATGTGACACAGCCCATAATAAAGAAGGATTGCATTATGTAATGCATCAATTAGCAAGTCTGCCAGCTAAAAATGTACACATAGTATTAGGTGTTGTTACTGATAAAAAATTGGGGGAGATACTTCCTCTTTTTCCTCAAGATGCTAGTTATTATTTTTGTAAGCCAAACATTCCAAGAGGTTTAGATGAATATGAATTACAATCAAAAGCAAGCCATTTTGGTTTGTTAGGGAGCACATATAACTCTGTAAATGAAGCTTATTTGACTGCCATTTCTAATGCAGAAAAAGAAGATGTAGTATTTGTTGGAGGTAGTACATTTGTAGTAGGGGAAGTAGTTTAAAAAAGTGAGTAGAATACATTAATTAGTAGAACCCATCCCTTTTTTGTAATTTTGAATCTTAAACAAACAAATTAAGACCATCAACAATCGCTTGTAATGGAGATAAAAAAATTAGCTCAAGAAGTATTTGAAATAGAGGCAAAAGAAATTGCAAATCTTAGCCATAGATTAACAGATGATTTTGAGAAATCTATCAATGCTATTCTAGAAAGTTCTGGAAAGCTAATAGTTTCTGGAATGGGGAAATCTGGAATTATAGGAAAAAAAATTGCTGCAACTCTTGCAAGTACAGGGACTCCAAGTTTTTTCTTGCATCCAGGGGAAGCATATCATGGAGATTTGGGAATGATTGAAGAAAATGATATTGTATTATTAATTTCAAATTCTGGTGAAACAGATGAAGTTTTAAAACTCATTCCATTTTTAAAACATCAAAAAAACTGCACCATTTCTATGAGTGGGAATAATGATTCTACTTTAGCTAAAAACACAAATTATCACTTAAATATTGCTGTAGAGAAAGAGGCGTGTCCGTTATTTTTAGCACCAACTTCTTCCACAACTGCAACTTTAGTAATGGGAGATGCATTAGCTGTTACATTAATGAAATTAAGAGATTTTAAAGAAGAAAATTTCGCAAAATTTCATCCAGGAGGTAGTCTAGGGAGAAGACTTTTGACTACCGTAGGTGATGTCATGAAAAAGCATGAATTACCCATAACAAATTCTAATGCTACCATTAAAGAAGTTATTCAAAGAATAACAGAAGGAAAGTTAGGTTTGGTAGTTGTTACAGATGAAAATGGAATTAATGGAGTTATTACAGATGGTGATATACGAAGAGCTATGGAATCTAAAGAAAAAGAATTTTTTGGTTTATTAGCCAAGAATTTAATGAGCCTTCATCCAAAGGTAATTGATGAAAGTGAAAAACTGATTTCTGCAAGTACTATTATGAGTGAAAATAAAATTAATTCTTTGCTCGTTGTAAATGCTATGAATGATTTTGTAGGTGTGGTTCAAATGTATGATTTAGGTGTGTAACTCATGAAAAAAGTAATCGTAATTCCTGCCAGACTAGATTCTTCTAGATTACCTAAAAAAGTTTTGTTAGACCTAAAAGGGAAGACAGTTATTCAAAGAGTCTATGAGCAATGTTTAAAAGTTTCCAATATAGATGCTGTCTATATTGCTACAGATAGTTTAGAAATAAAAGATATTTGTGACACTTTTACAAGTAATGTTATGCTTACAAAAAGCACCCATCAATCTGGAACAGATAGAATAGGTGAGACGGTAGCCTTTATTGATTGCGATATTGTTATCAATGTTCAAGGAGATGAGCCATTTATAGAACCAACCCTAATAGAGGAATTGGTAAACTCATTTGAAAATTCAGAAATTTCTATGGCGAGTGCTATGAGTAGAATTAATGATGTCAAAGATTTACAAAACAATAATGTGGTAAAAGTAACGGTTGATGATCAAAAAAATGCACTCTATTTTTCTAGGTCACTTATTCCATTCCCAAGAGATTTTAAAGAACTACTAAGCTCTGATAAGGTACTAGAAAAGCATGTTTTTTTCAGACATATCGGTATTTACGGATACCGGAAAGACTTTTTAGTAAGTTATGTTAACATGAAGCAAAGCTATTTAGAAAAGGTAGAGAAATTAGAACAATTAAGAGCCTTAGAAAATGGGTTTAAAATTAAAATGATAGAGGCCAAGTCTAGCCTTATAGGAATAGATACCCAAGAAGATTATGAAGCAGCACTAAAAAAATACGAATAACGATCCTATAATAAACTGCAATACAGCACTATGAAAACAAATTAAAATAAACATCTTTTTTTCTTTGTTGGCATTAAAAACCATTTTATATTTGCATCCGCTTGAATGATTAAGTTTATTAATAGCTAAATCAATTAAGGGCAATTAGCTCAGTTGGTTCAGAGCACTTGGTTTACACCCAAGGGGTCGGGGGTTCGAATCCCTCATTGCCCACAGATGAGAGCAAAAGTCTTACAGAAATGTAAGACTTTTTTTTATTCAAGACTGTCGCAAATTTATTTGTGAAAAGTCTTGAATAAAAAAAACAACTAGCGTAGCTAGTTGGCTTTTGCTATTTTAAAATGGGGTAAACTAGGGATATCTAATCCCTCACAATCCTGATAATTTTTTATTTAAAAAAAATAATTCATTTCAGAATTTTTTAAATGTGAAATACTGTCACAAAGTGCTTAGGATTGTATTTTAG
>Ga0075444_10002784_pt1 | contig 10500 bp, 8 predicted proteins | sample CoawatmetaG01DNA_FD_76836 | JGI IMG/M metagenome (GOLD analysis project Ga0075444, IMG submission 76836) | Marine microbial communities from the West Antarctic Peninsula - Coastal water metaG017-DNA | ecosystem: Environmental > Aquatic > Marine > Coastal | place: Atlantic Ocean: West Antarctic... | reverse complement strand
TTATGAAGATTGGGTAAATTATATGTTTGGGAAGGGGATAGCAAATCACTTCATGGTACCTTACAGCAAAAAATTCTGGGGCGTTGATCCAAAAGATCTTAATACTGATTGGGTGAATGTCAGACACCCAAGACCAACCATGGAAGAGGTGATAAACGGTGCTCTTAATGATCAAACTAAAGGGTTTGGAATAAATGCGAGCTTTCGCTACCCAAGAAAAGGGGGATTTGGTTTCATAGGAAAAGCTCTAGAAAGACAACTTAAAGGCAGAATAAACAAGGGAATGAAAGCTACTCATATTGATGTAGATAAAAAGGAGGTTACTTTTAATAACAAAGAAGTAATTTCATACAATAAAATGTTAAGCACAATACCTTTGCCGGAAATTATTAAGCTTATTCCTGATGCTCCTGAAAAAGTAGTAGAAGCTACAAAGAAATTAAGGACAAATTCTATATATGTTGTAAACATAGGAGTAAAAAGAGCAAATATTACAAATAAGAGTTGGATATATTTCTTAGAAAAGGAATATTGTTTTGTTAGAGTCAGTTTCCCTTTTAATTTTACAAAGGATCCTCATTCTGTTGTTCCTGAAGGCCACAGCTCTATCTCAGTAGAGATCGCGTATGGAAATAATAATCCTCTTCCAGGAGACAAAGAAGAAATTATAGATAGAGTTATGAAGGATCTGATTAAAACTAAACTTCTCAAAAAAAATGATGAGATAGTCTACCTCGATACTTATGATATAAAGTACGGGTATGTTATTTATGACAGAGACCGTAAACCTGCAATTAAAAAAATACATGATTTTTTGAAGCCGTTAGACATTATTCCTTGTGGAAGGTATGGATTATGGGCTTATCTTTGGAGTGATGAAGCAATTATGAGCGGAAAGGTTGCTGCGGAAAAACTTATAGATTCTAAATGAATTTAAGAAAATTCATAATCTCTTCTTTTTATATTCCGTTTAGGTTTTATAACTTTTTACTATATCTATTAAAAGGGAAGCAAGCTAGGTTAAGGATTCTCCTCATGCATGATGTCCCTGAAAGAGATTATGAAAATTTTCGAAAGAAACTAGAGTACCTCTCCCTTAGATGGAATTTTATTTCCACTCAAGATTTAGAAGAGCATTTCTCCGGAAATAAGTGTCTCCAAGGAAATAATTTACTACTTTCTTTTGATGATGGTTTTTATTCAAATAGAATTGTTGCTGAAAATATTCTTAATCCTTTAGGCATTAAGGCACTTTTCTTTGTTGTGTCAAATTTTGTTTCTTTAAAGCATCCTAAAGAACAAATTAAATTTATTAAGAATAATCTTTATCCAACCTGGAGAGATCATGACTATCCAGAAAATATCGATACCATGAGCGGTATGAGTCATGATGATCTTCGGTATCTTACTTCTTGTGGCCATACAATAGGATGTCACACAGAGTCGCACCTAAATTTGTCTACTATTAGTGATGATTCAGAGCTGATTAGTGAAATTATTGAAAGCGGAAATAAATTAGAGGCTATTATAGATGCTCCAGTTGAACATTTCTCTTTTGGATTTGGAAACGTGTCTTTTTTTAGTGAGAAAGCTTTAGAAATAGCCAGACAACGATTTAAGTTCATCCATACAGGAATGAGAGGAGATAATGCTAAAAATGTTTCTTCATGGGCATTGAGGCGAGACACGATAGCGCTGGGGGACTCAAATTTTCAGATGAGCTCTTTTTTAGAAGGTTCTGCTGATTTTAGATACAAACAAGATTTTGAATTGTACGAATCTTGGGGTGATATTTAAGCGGCTTAATAAGATTATGAACCATATTACTAATGTGCCTTTACCAAGATGGTCACAGCTCTTTAAAGCTATATTTTATAGAAAAGATTTAGATAAATCGTTTTTTAAAAAATGGACAGACAGTGAAAATGAAATTTTTTTATTTTCAAGATCTGCTTGGTCCTTGTATTTCATTGCTCTTTGTAGGAAGGAATTTAAAAACAAAGAATCAATAGTTATGTGGGTCCCCGATTATTTCTGTAATGCTACTCTAGCTCCATTAAGAGAGTTAAAGGTGAATCTTGTCTTTTATAAGATTCAATCAGATGGCAATCCAGATTTAAGCTTCTGTCTAAATTTGTTAAAAAACAATCCCAGTCCAGATATTGTCTTAGCTAGTCACTATTTTGGAAGATTGATGGATTTTAAAGATTTCTTTGGTAATTTCCGTTCTACAGATTGCTGGCTAGTAGAAGATGCAGCACATATTTTAATTCCTCATGATAGTGTAGGTAGATATTCAGATTTTACTTTTTATAGCCCTCATAAATTTTTAGCAATCCCAGACGGAGCAATATTGCAGATTAAAAAGAAAAGTGAATTATTAAGCTCTTCACATTTGGATTTAATTAAAGATTTTCATAAAAATTTTATAGATAGCAGCGGAGTAAATAACATTCCTAGCTATTTATGGATTTTGAAAAGATTTTTACAAAAGTTTGGTGTGAGGAAAAAATTTTTACCTAAAGAGATGGATCAAGATGAGTTGGTGCTTTCATCAAGAAAATTTTTAAAACCCAAGATCAGTAAAATTTCAGAAATATTGCTTTCATTTCAGGGAGATTTATATGAAGAGCTACAAATAAGGAAAGAAAATTATGAAGCATGGAGGCTGGTCTTGAATTCTTTTGGAGTAAACGGGAAAGAAGTATTTTCAGATTCAATTAATATTTCTCCATATTTATTTGGACTCTCCTTTGATGAAGACTCCACTTATGAAAGCGCTCTAAATATTCTCATCAAAAATAAAATTCCTATTTCAACGTGGCCTGATCTACCCCCTGAGGTTATTAATTCTAAAGAAGTTTATGGAGAGTCAATCAAACTTAGATTAAACTCAATTTTTTTTCCAATACATAACAACCTTAGTAAGTTAATAATAAGTAATTCTCTTAAAAAAAAGGATCTGCAATAAATATACAAGAAATACAGTTTGAAGAATGGGAAGTGCTCTGGCCAAAAGCACCTAAGGGAAATATTTTACAATCCTGGTTCTACGGCGAATCAAAAAAAGAAGCCGACAACATGGATATGAATTATTTTTCTATAAGAAAAGAGCATTCAGAAGTTGCAATAGTACAAGTACTATCTAAGAAGGTGCCATTCTTTGGAAGGTTGTATAGGGTAAACAGAGGACCAATCTTATTGGGAGAATTTAATGCTGAGGAAAGTGAAACTATTCTTCTTGACTCAATAGCTTTGCTTACAAAAGAACTAAGAAATAGAAGTGCTTTAATGATTCAAATAGCACCAGAAATAGAGGCATCTGAAAAAGTTAATACTAGTCTAAAAAAGATGGGATTAAAGAGACTTAAATCTGAGTCTTGGAGCTCAGGAATTATAGACTTAAGGAGAGATGAAGAGGATATTCTTATGAGCTTAAATGGTAAGTGGAGAAACTGCTATAGAAAAGGTTTAAAGATGGGTGTTGAAGTATCTAATGTTTCAAATACCAAAGAAGGAATTAATAAATTAGTAGAAAATTATAAAGTCCTCCAGTCAGAGAAGGATTTTAGTGGCTTAGCAACCAGTCTCATTGAGTCAATGGCAAATCAAGATCATGAAAAGTGGAGCTTCAATATCTTTGAAGCCAAATCAAAAGATAGTGGTGAGGATTTGGGCTCACTAGTGAGTATTAATAGTGGTGAATGTTCTATTTACTTGATTGGAACTACTTCATATCAAGGAAGAAAGTATCAAGCAAATTATGTTTTGTTGTGGGAAGCTATAATGGATTCTAAGGATAAGGATTCAAGGTGGTTTGATATAGGTGGCTTAAACAGCACAACTCCTAAAGGAGTTGCTCATTTTAAGAAAGGCTTGAATGCAGAAATGTATTCTTTAACCGGGGAATGGAGAGGAATTTTCTTTCCAAAGATTTTATAACTCATAATTGTGAATAATCTCTCACAGGCTTCCGTGTCTTTATCAAGAGAATCAAGCTTTGGTTCCATAGAAAAATTATTTGTTTGGTCTGTTGTTCTTGAGCTACTATTATTCTTCGTAGTCGCTGGTCAGAGCGTCTCTGGAATTGGAGGAAATATTAGCCGATTTCTTCAGTTTATTTTTATTGTGCTCTTTCTTGTCAGGTCTATTTTGCGTCCCTTCAACGCATTAACAATATTCAACCCATTTAATAAATATTTTAGGTGGTATCTCATTTATTTTATCTTTTTAGTATTCTCTATGGTTTTTGGCTTTTTTGTTGGTGCATATGACCTTTATAATTCTAGACTTGATAGTGATACTTTTATTAACAATTCTTTAGTAAGACCTATATTTGAATATTTTATAACTCTTTATTATTTTATTTATTTTGCAGTCTTACCCATTTTTATTTTAAGAAGCAAGAAAGGCATAGATTACTTCTTCAAGATATTTTTCTTCTTATTCTTTCTTTCCTTCCTTTTGGGTGTGGTTGATTTAGCTTTAGTGGTGTTCTTTCAATATGAATTTATCCCACGGCATTTAAGTGATTTTAGGCATGTTGGCAATAGATTTCATGGATTAGCAGGAGAGCCACGAGATGCTTTTGTTTATTTAATATTGGGTGGAGCTCTTCTTTTTCTGAGGGAGATTTGGACAGGTATAAAATTTAATAGAGGCTGGCTCTTTCTTATTTTTTTTGCTGCCGTTGCAACGCAATCCACTTCTGGTTACTTGGGTTTCTTTATGTCCATAGCCATGATTTTTCTCTATCAAATTCGTAAGACGAAAATGGGTTCTATCGCTTTCTTACTCATTGTGGCGATAAGCGCACTGGCTATTATTTTCTTATCCATTATTAATTCTCCAAGAATTATTCTTTATATTGAAGCAGCACCCGTAGCATTTGAAGCACTACAAAACGGAGTGGAACTTCCTAGAGTCATAATGGCACAAATCGTAAACATATATCCTTTGTGGATTAGGTGGATTGAATTGCTTGATAATAACTTTTTGACATCTTTCTTAGGAACTGGGCTAGGAACTGCTTCTATAGCAAATGGTTACATTCTTGCAGAAGGTGGTGTTCTCAATCCACATGCAAATATTATTAGAATTTTCTTTGAAAGTGGATTTATAGGTATTTTACTTTATATAACTTCCTTTCTACAGCCTCTGAGAGAGGCTTCAAGAAAAATTGAGAATGCTAAAATTATGATAATACCTATGTTTATGGTTTTAGGAGCTTCACTTGGACATCGCTCAGCGGCTATCTTTATTTTTCTTGGAATAACTTTATCGGTTCTGATTCATAAAACGAAACATTCTAGACAAGGATCGATCGATGACAATTAAAATAAATAAAATTGGTATTGATGCATCTAACATAAGGCATGGTGGGGGAGTGACTCATCTCTCGCAGTTTTTAGATCATGCAGAATTAAACAATACAGAAGTTGTTATCTGGTCGAATAAAAAAACTCTTAAATCAATAAAGGACAGAGTTTGGCTTACCAAACTAAGTAATAACCTTCTAGAGGGTAATTTCTTTAAAAGGACATTCTGGCAGTTATTTAAACTTAGAAATGCATTGGAAGATCACTCTTGTAGCTTATTGTTTGTACCTGGAAGTTCTTTTGGTACAAAATTTAGACCTGTTGTAACGATGAATCAGAACCTATTACCATTTGAGCTTAAAGAAATTATGAGATACGGACTGTCCATCCATAGTCTAAAATTCCTATTTCTAAGAGTAATTCAAAAGAATTCTTTTATTAACTCTGACGCAATAATTTACTTGTCAGAATATTCAAAAAAAGTTGTAGAAAAAGTTTCTTACATAGAAAATCCTGTAACAACCATTATTCCGCACGGAGTTGAAGAGAGATTTACTAAATACCCACGAGAGCAAAAAGATATTAAAGAGTATTCAATAGAAAATCCTTTTAAAATAATTTATATCTCCTCCATAGATTATTATAAACATCAATGGAATGTAGTGGAGGCTGTTGCTCGCTTAAAAGCTGATGGTTTGAATGTTTCTTTAGACCTTTATGGGGTTGGGAACAAAGATCCGCTAATTAAATTAAAGAAATCAATGGGTAAATACGATCCTAGAAAAGAATATATAAGATACAAAGAAGAAATTGATTTTAAAGAAATTGAATCAGTCTATTTCTCTGCTGACTTATCCATCTTTGCGTCATCTTGCGAAAGCTTTGGACAAATTGTTCTGGAGTCTATGGCAGCGGGCCTCCCTATTGCCTGCTCAAACATGTCTACAATGAAAGAAATAGCCAAAGACGGTGCTGTATATTTTAATCCCTTAGAAGTTGATGAAATTGAAGAAGCCTTAATAAAATTAATTCATTCTCAGGCATTGAGATTGGATACCGCTCTAAAAGCGTTTAATTATTCTCAAGAATATTCTTGGAAAACTACTTCAGACAAAACTTTTAAATTTTTGGAGAATATAATCAGAGAACAAGAATGAAGATATTGATTGTTAGTCAATTTTTCTGGCCAGAGAACTTCAGAATAAATGATCTGGCTGAAGAACTGTCCATTAGAGGTCATGAGGTAACTGTGTTGACGGGAATACCAAATTATCCTCAAGGGAGTTGGTTTGAAGGTTATTCCTTTTTTTCATTTGGACGCGATAAGAAGGAAAATATTAAGTTAGTAAGGGTTCCAGTTATACCAAGATTCTCGGGGAAGAAATGGCAACTAGCTATTAATTATATTAGCTATGTCCTGTCTGCATCTATTTATGGCCTTTTTTATTGCAGAAAAAAATACGATATAATTTTCACTTACGCACCTTCCCCGCTCACAGTTGGCCTAGTATCGGCATTTCTTAATAAATTTATTAGAGTTCCTCATGTGTTGTGGGTGCAAGATCTTTGGCCGGAAGTTTTCCGCGCTGTAGAGGCTCCAAAAGTTAAGATATTCTATTATCTTGTAAATAAGATGATGAATTTGATATATAGAAATACCAATTTAATACTTGTGCAGTCCAAAAATTTTATTGCAAGCATCGTTGAAAAAGGAGTTTCTGAAAGCAAGGTAATTTATTTTCCAAATTGGGCAGAAGATCTTTTTAAACAGAAGATTGCTGAGAAAGGGCAAATAGAGCTTGATACACCAGAAGGTAATTTTGTTGTTATGTTTGCAGGTAATGTTGGTGCTGCACAATCAATTGATACAATTGTCTCAGCAGCTGAACTAACGAAGAATAAACCTATAAGTTGGGTCTTATTAGGTGACGGAAGAAAAAAAGAATGGTTGGAATCAGAAGTGGATAAGTTAAATTTAAGAGATAAAGTTCATATCTTAGGTAACAAACCAGTGGAGCAAATGCCAAATTATTTTGCAAGTGCAGATGTCCTTCTTGTAACACTAGAAGCACATCCAGTAATGTCAGCTTGGATTCCAGGAAAAGTTCAATCTTATCTGGCTAGTGGAAAGCCCATAATAGGAGCACTTAATGGCGCAGGTGCTGATGTTATAAACCAAAGTAAATGTGGCTTTGCTGTTCCAGCGGGAGATTCTTTAGCACTTGCAGAAAAAGTAATAGAATTGAGCAATCTCTCTATTGAAGAAAGGGAACAAATGGGATTAAATGCTCTCAATTTCTATAATAGAGAATTCAACAGAGACTCCTTAATAACAAAACTTGAAGAATACTTTCTAAAAATTACTTAGAATAAATTAAAAAGTATTAAGTAATTGAATATATAAGATGGAAATATTAATCATTGGTGGAAATGGCATGCTTGGTCACCAATTCACTAGATATCTAAGTAAAAATCATAATGTGAAAGTTACTCTTAGAAATAAATTAGAGTCCTATAAGAATTTAAATTTATTTTCTAAAGAAAACAGCTATTGTAATGTTGATATTAGATCTTTCAATTCTGTTCTAGAAGTATTTGAAGACTTTGCACCACAAGCAGTAATTAATTGTTCCGGTATAACTAAGCAACTTACTTTTCAAGATAGTGCGGCATCTATAATAAAAGTAAATTCTCTGTTTCCTCATCAGTTAGCAGAAGTTTGCACGGAATATAATGCTAGACTGGTTCAGTTAAGTACTGATTGTATTTATTCAGGAACTAAAGGATTGTATAAAGAAGAAGATCCTTCAGATGCTTTAGATCTCTACGGGAAAACTAAGTTCTTGGGAGAAGTAGATTCAGAGAATGTAATCACTTTAAGGAAATCTACTATTGGATTGGAGTTGAACTCTAATCATGGATTAATAGAGTGGTTTCTGAAACAGAAAGATAAAGTTAATGGCTACACTAAAGCTATTTATTCAGGATTCACTTCTGTCGTATTAGCTGAATTGATAGAAAAGATTATTGTAGAGCAAAAATCACTGAGTGGTATTTGGAATTTAGCTAGCAGCCCTATTAGTAAATTTGATCTCTTAAGAGGATTAGCAGATAGACTGGATAAATTTGAGATAGAAATTGTGCCAGATGATAAAATTAATATTGATAGGAGTTTAGATCCAACTAAGTTTAATGAATTAACGGGATATGTAAGTCCAAGCTGGAACTCTATGCTTGATCAACTTGCTGAAGAAATAAATGAGAGAAATAAATGATCGTAGATAATAAAACAATTTTGATAACCGGAGGCACGGGTTCTTTAGGGAAGGTCTTGGTTAAAAGATTATTACAGGGTGGTGAAATTGGTACTCCTAAAAAAGTCATAGTTTTTTCAAGAGATGAAGGGAAGCAGCATGATATGAGGGTCTCATATCTTGATAAGAGATTCAGCACCGATGAAGTTATTTATAAAAATTTTCAACAAGCTCTTGAGTTTCGTATTGGAGATATTAGGAGCTATGGAGATGTTCGCTCTGCGGTTGATGGAGTGGATATTCTCATTAATGCAGCCGCTCTAAAGCAAGTGCCAACTTGCGAGTATTTTCCAGAACAAGCGATACAGACTAATGCAACCGGGGTACACAATATAATAAGAGCAATAAAAGAATCTAAAGCTGAAATAGAAACCTTAGTGGGTATTAGTACTGATAAAGCAGCAAAACCTATTAATGTGATGGGAATGACAAAAGCATTGCAAGAAAGAATAATAATAGCTGGAAATATAACCAATCCTAATACAAGAGCTATTTGTGTAAGGTATGGGAATGTGATTGCTTCACGAGGATCTGTTATCCCTTTATTTCATCATCAGATAGAAAATGGAGGCCCAATAACGGTAACTGTACCTGAGATGACTAGATTTCTTTTAACTCTTAATCAAGCTGTCGATACAATATTTTCTGCAATAAAGACTGCTTCTCCTGGTGAAATATTAGTTCCCAATGCTCCTTCGGTAACCGTCATGAATTTAGCCAAGGCTTTAATAGAAGATAGAGATGTTGACATTGAAATTCTAGGTATTAGACCGGGAGAAAAACTTCACGAAATAATGGTTTCTGATGAGGAGTCAAATATGACTTCAGCTAAAGGTGATTACTATGCAATAAGGCCTATGTTGCCTGAACTCCTTAAAGAAGATTTCGTACCTGCATTAGATAAAGAGTTTAGTTCTGAAGATAATGTCCTTGACTACAAAGGAACAAGAGAATTATTAAAGGAACACAGCCTCCTTCCGGGTATGGAGAGATCTAAAGAATCAGGAGAGTTATTGGTATGAATAAAATGAAAGTCATGACTATCGTTGGAACCCGACCGGAGCTTATAAAATTATCACGAGTAATAGCTGAACTTGATAAAACTACAAATCATATTTTGGTTCATACAGGCCAGAATTACGATGACGAACTAAATAAAGTTTTTTTTGATGATTTAGAAATTCGTAATCCAGACTACTATTTAGATGCCGCAGGAGGCACTGCGGTTGAAACAATAGCTCAAGTTCTTTCAAAAGTTGATCCAGTTATGTCAAAAGAAGACCCTGATGCCGTTTTACTTTACGGCGACACTAATAGTTGTTTGAGCGCAATAGTCGCAAAACGAAGAAAAATCCCACTATTTCATATGGAAGCTGGAAATAGATCTTTTGATGAAAGGGTCCCAGAAGAGATCAATAGAAGAATAGTAGATCACATTAGTGATATTAATATGCCCCTTACGGAGCATGCTCGACGGTATTTAATACAAGAAGGAATTAGATCTGAAACGATAATAAAGATCGGTTCGTGCATGGAAGAAGTTCTTAACTATTACAGACCAAAGTTTGAAAAGTCTAAAATTTGTGAAAATCTAGGCTTAATCAAAGGTGAGTATTTCTTAATAAGTGCTCACCGTGAAGAAAATGTTGATACACCTAAAAGGCTTGAAGGCCTTATGGACTCTTTAGAGGCTCTGGTTGAAGAATATGATATTCCTATTATCTTCTCTGTACATCCAAGAACAAAGGCAAAACTTGATGACCTATCAAGGAACACTTTTCATAAAAAAATAAAGCTTATGAAAGCAATGGGATTCATGGACTATATAAAATTACAGCAGCATGCAAAATGTGTTATTTCCGATAGCG
>Ga0075444_10002781_pt1 | contig 10504 bp, 6 predicted proteins | sample CoawatmetaG01DNA_FD_76836 | JGI IMG/M metagenome (GOLD analysis project Ga0075444, IMG submission 76836) | Marine microbial communities from the West Antarctic Peninsula - Coastal water metaG017-DNA | ecosystem: Environmental > Aquatic > Marine > Coastal | place: Atlantic Ocean: West Antarctic... | reverse complement strand
GGCGTCGCGGCGCGGATCGAGTTTCCGCCTGAACCTTTCGGCGACTGGAACGATGTGGAGGCTGCCCTCCGAGCCTGAGCCTTCCCGGCCAAGGGTCGGGGCTGGCCAGGCGGCGGCTCCCGAAAGGAGGGAGGTAGGGAGGGGATTGGGTGCCCTCAGGGGCAGGATGACCCTCGCCCACGGCGCTGGAACCCTGGTCCCATGATCCTTTCTGACACTGCTACCCCCGTCTCGAACCTGGTCTTCGTCTCCTTGCAGGACCTGGCGCTCGCTCCGGAAAACATCCGCTTCAAGGAGCCCGCCGACGACGGCATCCCGCGTCTGGCCGACACCATCGCCGCCGCCAACGTGGTCATCCCGCTCAGCATCCGACCCGGCGCCAAGGGCGAGAAGCCGTTCATGGTGCTGGACGGCCGCCGGCGTCTGTTCGCCTTGCAGGCCCTGCTCGCGGCGGGCCGAATCGAGGCCAACCATCCGGTGAAGTGCGAACTGTTCGAGGACCGGGCCGCCCAGGCCGCAGCGGCGATGCTCTCCAACGCCGAGCGCGCGCCGATCCACGTCGCCGACGTGATCGTGGCCATCGGCAAGCTTCGCAAGTCGAAGATGGATACCGCCGCCATCGCCGCGGCGCTGGGCTATGACGACCTGGAGATCAAACGCCTTGAGGCGCTGGCCCACGTCCATGGCAATGTGCTGAAGGCCTTTCGCAAGGGCAGCCTGACCCTCAAGCAGGTGCGTCTGTTCGCGCGGATGCCCGACAAGAAGCAGCAGGGCGAACTGGCGGAGACCGCGCTCGACGGCCACTTCCACGACTACCAGCTGCACCAGGTGATCAGCGGTTCGCGTCTGACCATCGAGGACGACCGTTTTGGCCTGGTCGGGATGGCCCGCTACACCGCCGCCGGCGGGCGGGTCGAGTCCGACCTGTTCGCCGAACTGGCCGATGTCCTGCTCGATCCTGGCAAGTTGCAGGATCTGTGGCGGGAACGCGCCGCCCCCTTCGTCGAGGGGTTCAAGCAGCTTGGCCTCGCCGTCTATATCGGGCGAGACGCCGGCTTTCGGGCCCCGGAGGGCTTCGAGAGCCTACCCTACGTCTACCCCGGTGACCTGACCGATGAGACCAAGGCGGTGCTGGCGGCCGCGCGGCAACGGGTGGCCCAGGCGGCGCGTGATCTCGGCGGCGTCGATCTCGCCGCCGACGATGCGGCGCTGACGATCTTCCCCCTGCTGCAGGCGAAGATGGAGGTGGCCTCGGCCCCGCTGAAGCGGCTGGCGCTCGGCGCGGTCATCCTGTCGCCCGACGGGGCGACGGGGATCTCGGCCGAGTTCTTCGCCGCGCCGGTGTCGGAAGAACTGCTGGATGAGGCGGGGGATGACGAGGCCGACGAAGACGATGCGAGCGGCGGCCAGGCCAATGGCGCGCGCTACGGTCGCTCCGCCAGCGACGTGGAAGTGCCCAAGGCCGACGTCGATGTGGAGGGTTCCAGCCACGTCCTGCACGAGACCCGCACCGACGTCGCCACGCGGGGGCTGATCCGCGATCTCGCCGACAATCCGGCCGCTGCGCTGACGGCCTTGGTCGCGCAGCTGTTTAAGCAGTTGGCGCTGCACGGCGGGTCGGGCCAGGAGGAGTCGGCGCTGACCATCAACGCCACCGGCTACCGGCGGGGCCAGATGCCGGTGATCGGCGCTCTGGACGGTGATGTTCGAGCCCGGCTTGAGGCGCGGCGTGTGGACTACAAGGCCTCGGGGCTTCGGCCCATCGCCTGGGTCGACGGCCTCGCCCACGGCGACAAGATGGCCTTGCTGGCGGAACTTACCGCCATCACCCTGAACCTTCGGGAAGCCCGCACCAGCAACATCCGCAACTCGGCCCGGGCCGAGGCCATCGAGCTGGCCGAACTCTGCGCCGCCGACATCTCGGCGCACTGGACGCCAGACCCCGACTACCTGGCGGTCCACTCCAAGAAGCAGCTGCTGGTGCTGCTGGCCGAGATGCAGGTGGACGATCCTCGGGCCAAGACCCTGAAGAAGGACGAGCTGGTCGTCCTGGTGGCTGACGCCGCGGCCGAGCGCCAGTGGGCGCCGCGGGTGCTGTCCTGGGAGGGCGCCACGGTTGAGACGCCGGCGCCGACCGATGAGGACGAAGACCAGGACGAGGGTGATGAGGCCCTGGCTGACGACCTGACCCCAGGCCCTGCCGCGCCTTCCACGGAGGCGCCGGTTCAGCACGCCGCCTGATCGGGGCCGTACTGGATACGTCCAGGCAGCCTCGGCTGTGAGAGGACCTCGCCGGCAGCGCCGGCGGGGTCCTCTTGTTGTTTCCACCTTCGACGCGGCTGGATCCGGCGATCTTGCCCTCGCCGCCTAAAGGAGGGGGGAAGGGAGCGGGCTTGGTGAGCCCGATGGGACTGGAGGGAGGAGCCCTCCGCCACGGGTGATCGGAAGATCTCCGCCATGAACGCGACATTCCCCCTCTTCAGCGCCCTTCAGACCCCAGGGGCCGCCCAGGACAAGGCCGCCAACACGCTGGCCGCCGCCCGGGCGCTCACCCCGCACCTCAATCGGTCGCGGGCGCTGGATCGCAAGCTGGTGGCCAGCACCATGACCATCTCCTTCGGGGGCTCGGACGCCGAGGGCGCCTGGTCGTGGCGCGACGCCTATGACGCCATCGAGGCGGCTCTGGTCCTCCAGCTGCGTCGGCTCAGCCCGCAGATTGGCCGGCTCGAGGACGCTCCGGCCGAGATCGCGGCTTTGCTGGCCAGCGTCACCGACCTGACCTTGACCCACACCCGCCGCAGCGAGGAGCAGGTCGCGCTCGACCAGTTCTCCACGCCGCCCGCCTTGGCCGCCTTGGCGGTGCTGGCCGCCCAGGTCCGGCCTGGCGACAAGGTGCTCGAACCGTCGGCCGGCACCGGGCTGATGGCGATCATCGCCGAGGCGTGCGGGGCGACGCTGGAGCTCAATGAGATCGCGCCGCACCGTTCGGCTCTGCTCGATGGCCTGTTCCCGGCCGCCTCGCGCACCCGCCATGACGCGGCGCACCTGAAGGACATCCTGCCCTCGTCGGGCAGCTTCCAGGCCGTGATCGCCAATCCGCCGTTCCAGCGGCTGGAGGGTCACCTCCACGCCGCCATCGACTGCCTTGCGCAAGGCGGACGGCTCAGCGCCATCGTGCCCACGCGCGTCTTCGAGGACGCCGGGGCGATGCAGGCGCTGTCCCGCCGCGGCCGGGTGGTGGCGTTGATCGCCTTCCCGCCGCGCGCCTATGCCAAGCACGGGACCTCCGTCGAGACCGGCCTGCTGGTGCTGGACCGCGTCGATGATTGCGCCGTCGGCGGCGCGGTCAAGGTCGTCAGCGGCGAGACGCTGGCCGATATCGCCAAGCTGACCGCCGCGCTGGACCCGCGCCCGACCGCCCAGCCGCGCCAGTTCCGGTCGGTCTCCAACGTCGCCTTTCTGGCGCCGCGCGCCCGCGCCCTGGCCACCCCGTCGACCCGCCTGGGGTTCCTGGCCGGGGCATCGGCAGTGGCGTTCGAGACAATCGCCTGGTCGGGCGAGGGCCACGATGTCGGCCTCTATCAGGCCTACAGGGTCAGCCGCCTGGCCTTGCAGGGGAGCCGTCCACACCCCTCCGCGCTGGTGGAATCCGGCCCCATGGCGTCGGTGGCGCCGCCGGCCCCGACCTATCGCCCGCTCCTGCCGACCAACATCGTGCAGGAGGGGCTGTTGTCCGACGCCCAGATCGAGACCGTGATCTACGCCGGCGAGGCGCAATCGGGGCTGCTGCCGGGCTGGTGGATGCTGGGCGAAGCGCCGCACAAGCTGGTGCTGGTCAAGGAGGGCGCCCCCGGCGCCTTCCAGCTGCGCCGCGGCTTCTTCCTCGGCGACGGCACCGGCTGCGGCAAGGGTCGCCAGGCCGCCGGGGTCATCGCCGACAACATGGCCCAGGGTCGCCTGAAGGCGGTGTGGATCTCCAGGAACGACACGCTGCTGGAGGACGCCCGGCGGGACTGGACGGCGATCGGCGGCTCCGCCTCCGACATCACCCCGCAGAGCGCCTGGAAGCAGGCCGACGCGATCCGCATGGACCGGGGGGTGCTGTTCACCACCTACGCCACCCTGCGTCAGCCGGCGCGGGGTGACCGTCTTTCGCGCCTCGACCAGATCGTAGGCTGGCTGGGCGCGGACTTCGACGGGGTCATCGCCTTCGACGAAGCCCACGCCATGGCCAACGCGGCGGGCGGCGGCCAGGGTGGTCGTGGACCCAAGAAGGCCTCCCAACAGGGGATGGCGGGCCTGGCCCTGCAGAACAGGCTGCCCAATGCGCGGGTGATGTATGTCAGCGCCACGGGTGCAACCACGCCCGAGAACCTGGCCTATGCCGCCCGTCTGGGCCTGTGGGGCGGGCCCGAGGCGCCATTCAACACCCGCGACGCCTTCATGGACGCCGTCGAGAAGGGCGGCGTGGCGGTCATGGAGCTGATCGCCCGCGAACTGAAGGCGCTCGGCCTCTACATCGCCCGGTCGCTGTCGTTCGACGGGGTGGAGTATCAGGCGCTGCGTCATGTGCTGACCGGCGACGATGTCGAAATCTGGAACGCCTGGGCCGACGCCTACCAGCTGATCCACCAGAACCTGCGCGCCGCCCTGGAGGCGGTCGGCATCACCGAGGACGGCAAGGCCAAGAGCGGTCAGGCCGCCTCGGCGGTCATGTCGGCCTTCGAGGGCGCCAAGCTGCGCTTCTTCGGCGCGCTGCTGGCGGGCCTGAAGTCGCCGACCCTGATCGCGGCGATCCGCGACGACCTCGTCCAGGGACGTTCCAGCGTCGTGCAGATCGTCTCGACCAATGAGGCGGTGATGGAGCGCCGCCTCGCCGAGATCCCGCCCGAAGAGTGGAACAACCTGACCATCGACCTGACCCCCAAGGACCAGGTGCTCGACTATCTGATGGGGGCCTTCCCCATCGCCGCCATGGAGGCGATCGAGGATGAGGAAGGCAATGTGACGATGCGCCCGTTGATCGTGGATGGTCAGCCGGTCGTCAGCCAGGAAGCCTTGCGCCTGCGCGAGGCGCTGGTCATCCACCTGGCCTGCCTGCCCGCCGTTCCGGGTGTGCTGGATGCGGTCCTGGGCGCGCTCGGCCCGGACAACGTCGCCGAGATCACTGGCCGCTCGCGCCGGGTCGTCCTGCGCGATGGCCGCCGGGTGGTGGAGCGTCGCAGCGCGTCGAGCGCCAAGGCCGAGACCGACGCCTTCATGAGCGGCAAGAAGCGGGTGCTGGTGTTCTCCGACGCCGGCGGCACGGGGCGCAGTTACCACGCCGACCTGAACTGCCGGAACCAAGACCGACGCCGGCACTATCTCTGCGAGCCCGGCTGGCGGGCCGACGCGGCGATCCAGGGCCTGGGCCGCTCGCACCGGACCAACCAGGCCAGCGCGCCGCTGTTCTGTCCGGTCACGACCGACATCCACGGCGAGAAGCGGTTCACCTCGACGATCTCGCGGCGGCTGGACAGCCTGGGCGCCCTGACCAAGGGCGAGCGCCGAACGGCCGGCAACGGCCTCTTCCGGCCCGAGGACAATCTCGAAAGCCCGTGGGCGCACCGCGCGCTGCAGGCGTTCTACGTCGCCCTGCATTGGGGGAACGTGCCGGCGATGGACCGGGTGACCTTCGAGCAGAAGACCGGGCTTCAACTCCTCGACAGCGATGGCCAGTTGAAGAAGGCCGAGGACCTGCCGCCGATGAACACCTGGCTCAACCGGCTCCTGGCGCTACGGATCGAGGATCAGAACGCCCTGTTCGAGACCTTTGACGCGGTGCTCACCAGCATCCTCGAGCGGGCCGCGGCCTCGGGCGCTCTGGACAAGGGCATGGAGGACATCGTCGCCGACGACCTGACGGTGACGTCGGAGGAGGTGATCCGGACCGACGCGGTGTCGGGCGCGCAGACCAAGGTCGTGACCTTCGCCGTCCGCACGCGCCGCGTGCTGGCCTCTGCGTCGGACGCGCTGGCCGGGCTCGATCCGCAAACGCTGGAGTATGTGGTCAATGCCAAGTCGCAGCGTGCTGGCCTGGTGGTGAAGGGCCTGACGACGACCGACGACGATGACCGTCTGGTTCAGGCTGTCCGGCTGATCCGCGCCGAGAAGCGCACCGTGCTGCCCCTGAAGACCTACGAGGAATCGGCCTGGGAGGCGGTCGCCGAGCCCATCTGGCGAGCGACCTGGGATGCCGAGGTCGCCGGCGCCGATCCCTGGCACACGCGCGAGCTGGCCCTGGTCACCGGGCTGCTGCTGCCGGTGTGGAGCAGTCTGCCGAGCAAACGTACCTTTGTCCGCCGGCTGAAGGCTCCGGACGGGCGGCGCTGGCTTGGGCGGGTTCTGGACCCCACGGATGTCACCAAGCTGAAGATCGCGCTCGGGATCAGCGACGTCGCCACGGCCGTCGGCTCCGGCGACAACGCGGCCAGTATGGTCCTGGGCGAGAACAGCTCCATCGCCCTGACGGGCGGGTTCTGGCTTCGGCGGGCCAAGGTGATGGACCGCTACCGCCTTGAGGTGGTCGGCGCCGGCTCCCAGCGCGCGATGTTCCAGGTGCTCGGCTGCTTTGTCGAAATCATCAACTACACCCCTCGCGTCTTCGTGCCTGTCGACCAGCCACAGGTGCTCTCGGCCGTCCTGGCCAAGTGGCCAGCCCAGACCATCCTGCCGGCGGCGGCGTAGCGGTCATCAAGAGCCGTGGGCTTGCGCCTGCGGCTCTTTTTGCGTGATGCGCTGGGGGCGCCTCCGGCGTGGGGGAAAGGCGGAGGAAGGGACCGGAGGGTTGAGCGACCGGGAATGGATCCGGCGCGAAACCGCCGGAGGACCTGATGTCCAATCCCCTTGAGCCGCTGTTGAACGAAATCATCGCCCGCTTGGAGCGCGGCGTGCCGCCCTGGCGCCAGCCGTGGGCGAACGGGGGCGACCCGTCCACGCCCCTGCGGTCAGACGGCCAGCCGTTCAGCGGTTCCAACGCCTGGCTCCTGGCCTTCGCCGGCGCGGAGCGCGGCTATACGAGCCCCTTCTGGTTCACCTTCCGGCAGGCGCTGGCGATCGGCGCGCCGGTCGCCAAGGGCGCCCGAAGCGCGTTGGCGATCCTCTACAAGACCCGGGTCGTCGATGGCCGCGACGTCGCCGATTCCGGCGACGCCGGCGAGGGCGATGCCAAGACCCTGCGCTACTTGAAAACCTACGCGGTGTTCAACGCCGAGCAGCTGACGGAGTGTCCGCAGACCTATCTCGAGGCGCCGAAGGTGGACCCGGTCATCCGGGCGGCGGCGCGCGAGGCGGTGCTCGATGCGATCCCGGCCAGGCTGGAGATCGGCGGCAACACCGCCTGCTATGTGCGCGCGGCCGACCTTATCCGGATGCCGCCGCCCGAGGCGTTCGGATGCGTGGAGGACTGGAAGTCCACCTTTGCTCACGAGGCCATCCACTGGAGCGGCGCGGAGCATCGCCTGGGCCGCACCTTCGGCCAGCGGTTCGGCGACGCCGCCTACGCGTTCGAGGAGCTTGTCGCCGAAATCGGCAGTGCGGCGATCGGGCTGCGGATTGGGCTAAGGCCCCAGCTTCTCGACAGCCACGCGGCGTATCTCGGTCACTGGGTCAAGATTCTGAAGGACCGGCCCGGGGCCCTGCTGGAAGCCTCCGGGCACGCGCAGCGGGCCGTCGATCACCTGCTCGCCTACAGCCAGCCGGCGCAGGCCAGGCAACCCCTGGCCGCGTAAGGGCGCCAGGCCCCTCAAACGGTACGTTGGGCGCGAGGGCCGCGACCAGCGGCCTGGCGGGCCTGAGCGAAGTCGAGGCGCTCGAACTCCTGCCCTCGCGGTCCCTGGCCAACGGCGCCGGAGCCACGGCCGCAGCACTTCTGACCCGGCCGGGTGGCTGATTCACGTTCTGCGGGTAATATCCCCATGGGACGGGGGAGGCATATGCTCGAGAAAATTCACCTGACGCCGACGATTTTCGCGCTCTACACACTCTGCCAATACGCGGCCTTCTGGCATCACCGGTGGGCCGCCGCCCGGAAAAACGGAGTGCAAGGAGGGTGGCCGATAGCGGGGCTGGTCATCGACATTTCTGGCTTTCTATCAGTGCTATTTGGCTGGGCTGTTTTCGCCTTCGTGTGGTGGCAGCGCGGCTTCATCAGTGCCGCCGCCTTGGGTTTGGTTGGGCTGAGCGTGAGCTTCATCATGATCATGGCCACCGCACCGATCATGCGCGGTCGCAACGAAGCAGTGTTGTGGATTTCGGGAGCGTTGGCGTTTTGGCCGCTGGCTATCGGCGTGTTCGTCAGCGTCCGCGCCCTACCGCCGATTTCGTAGCGATCAGTTCCACGAAGTCTCGCTGCACCCGCTCGATGTGATCGGCGTCAATGTAGAGCGGGACGGATTGGCCGTCTGGCCGCGCGAAGTTGAATGGCCCCACCACATCCTGCCCTTTGCTCTTCTCCCAATGGCAGTGAGGGTTTCGGTTGAAGAAGCTCAGGGCGTCGGCAGGGTGGACCGACACCAGTTTCCAAAAGGGAAGGCTCTTCTGTGAGAGCGTCCACCACCAATAGCCCCCGACAATCGCAACCGTGAAGACGATCCAAATCACGGCCTCACACCTTGATCTCGGATTTCTCGGCGAACCGCTTCCAATAGGCTTGCGCGTTCAGCCTAAGCAGGGCGTCGGCCAACGGCAGTTGCCAGATCGGGTGTCCAATCAGGGCTTTCGTTTCGTCGTAGGCATGAAAGCCCATGTCGGTCAGCAAGGCTGACACAACGGGCTGATCCATCATTGATCGCATGTTCGCCTGAAGCTCGATGTAGCGGTCAACGGTGGGCGGGAACCATCGGTTGTGGGGCTCCACCTTCGAGACCATGTTGTGGCTCAGCGCGGCGCGCACAGCCGCGCCTGAACGCTCATCGAGACACACCCGGATGCCCTGCGCTTCCTGTGCCAGCACCGCCGCGAAATAGAGGGCGTAGGTGTCGCGACGGGAGTCGGACACCTCGATAAACCGCTTTGCCCAACCGGCATCAACGCCGCACCCCTTGGTCATGGTGTCGATGAGCGCGGCTATCCACTGGTCATAGGTGGCCGATGCCACCTGAGCCATGTGGGCGAAGAAGGCGTCAGCCGCCTTGTCAACTGCAACCTTTGGTTTGCCGAAAAGCCCCAACGCCATCCCTCCCCGATCCAGACGCCAACCTAAGCGCGGTCCCGTGGGGGAACAACGGTAGGTGAGACTCGTGCTTTGGCGCGCGATGCGGGCCTGTCGTTCGGCCAGAGCCACGTTGGCGAAGGCGCATCAGGTCTCTGAAGGCGGCGGTTCGGGCCGAAATCCCGGATAGACGAAGGCTCCCGATATCAGCTCGCAGTCGGGCGCGCTCACCCCGGCGCCGCGGGCGACATCGTACCAGGTGCTGGCCACCCGCTGCTCCATTTCCGCGACGATGGCGGCGGCCTCCTCGGCCTTGAGCAGGAAGCGTGCGCTTTGTGAGATCAGGTTTTCCGCCGTGGCGATGCGGCCAGCGTCTCCGATCACCAGCGCCAGATCACGGTGTTCCAGGCTGACCGGGGTCGATGGCGTCAGGTCGTAGGCCGGCGACAGCCGCCAATCCCTGGCCTTGGCGATCATCGCGTGATTGCGCGGGTGATCGTCGGCGTTGGAGATCAGGGCGTTGAAGGTCATGCGGCGGAAAAGCTCGCGCGCATCCCTGGCGGGCTCGGCGCTGACCCGGCGCAGTTCCTCGGCCAGCAGCACATAGGACCAGCGATCCCGCGCCCGATGGCTGTCCTCCGTCCGCAGGAGAGTCAGGGCGCTGATCATCCGGGCGCGGGTGTAGCCCGCCGCCACGCGCTCGCGGTCAAAGCGGCGGACCATCAGGACGTCTCGCCTTCCCGCAAGGACCACCTTGCTGTCGGCGGCTTCCAGACCGCAGGCCCGGGCAAGCGTGAGCATGGCGTGTTCGACCCGGGCGCTGTTCCAGCGGTCATCCTGGCGATTGAACTTGGCGATCCAGAGAGCGCCCTCGTCCTCGACGACGGCCTTGGGCCTGGCCCCGCCCATGGAGGTGCCGACCAGAAGCAGATCCTGGATCTGTTGGGTGGCGGCGTCCGGCGCGACCTCTTCGTCGGCAATCAGGGCGTCGGCGATACGCTGCAGCTTCTCCAGCGCGACGGTCTGGTTGAAATCGCGGCGCGGCGCCGGCGGCTCCGCATTGAGGCCGAAGCCCAGCGCGCCGGCGCGGTCGTCGGCGGAGTGCAGCAGGTAGTCGATTTCTCCGAGCTGCGGCTTGCCGGCATGTTTGTCGATGACGCGGCGGCCCCAATAGTCGGGGCTGGCGTCGCGCAGGGCGCCGAACACGCCGCCGAGCGCGGCGGTCTCGTAGGTGCGGGGTGCGAGCTTCAGCTCGACCGGATCGATTTCAACGGCGTCTGGATGCGCCAGGTAGCGACGGCCATAGACGAAACG
>Ga0075444_10002778_pt1 | contig 10513 bp, 9 predicted proteins | sample CoawatmetaG01DNA_FD_76836 | JGI IMG/M metagenome (GOLD analysis project Ga0075444, IMG submission 76836) | Marine microbial communities from the West Antarctic Peninsula - Coastal water metaG017-DNA | ecosystem: Environmental > Aquatic > Marine > Coastal | place: Atlantic Ocean: West Antarctic... | reverse complement strand
GTTTTTTTGGTTTTAACAGATTTATTAATAAAGGTATGCAAAATATTAGTATTTCCTCTGATTCAACTGTGGATTATTATTATGGCTTTAATGCAATTAAATTTTATCAAAAAATACTTTTCCATATAAATCTTAGAAACATAATTGTTGAAAAGCAAAATTTAGTAAGTCTATTTAACAAATTTTTTAATGGCAATCCGACATACAAACCTTTGTTTTCTCCAGAGATAATGAATCAAAACATTCTTCAGGCTTATCCTATTCTTTTTAAGAATAAGGGCCAAAGAGATTTAATGCTAAATCTATTAATTAAGAATTGTATCGATGCGTATACCTGGCCAACTTTTCATAAAACAAATTGTGATGATTTTTTATGGGAAAGAATATTGCTTTTGCCATTAAATAAAAAAGTAATAAGAGTCCTTCAAAATGTTTGATTATCTAAGAAATAAATATAATCAATCCCCTTTGTTTTTTTTAGAAGATAACTTAGATAAAGACTACTTGTATGTTAAATATACTGTAGCACCATATTTTGTATTACCTAAAACATTAGATGACTATAAGGCTCTTCATAAGAGGAAATTTTGGTATAACATAAGAAGAAGTGAAAAAATGTTTAAAAGTGAGTTTAATAATCTTAACTTTGAAGTAGTTAAAGATGAGAAAAATTTAGATTTTTTTTTAGATCAAGTTTTTGTATTATTTAATAATCGATGGAATAATAAATACACTTCGTCAGTTTGGAAGAGCAAAAAAGGATTTTATAAGTATAAAAAAGCAATGTTTGATCTAGCTTCAAGTGACAATGCTTTTTTGGCAGTCTTGTATGATAATGATAGGAAGCTTCTTTCCTATGGTTATTGCCTAAACCAGGATAATACAATTTTTTTTTATCAACATTCAACAACTTTAGAATCAAATTACAGAAAATATAGTTTAGGTAAAGTTTTAATAAACTATCTTTTGAAATATGCTATTAGAAATCAATATTATAAGTTTGATTTTATGGCTGGAGATTCTTCATATAAACATGAATGGGCGAAAGATACTAAAATAATTTATCGGTCTATTGGTAGAAAAAAAATAATCAATTATCTGAAAATGTATATAGTTAAGTCTAGATATTTTTTTCAGTTTAATTACTATTCTAGAAGAATTCTAAAGCCAATATTTAAGTATTTGGAGAGAGTATATGCAAAATCCTAGATTAATCATTAGTCTTGATTTCGAATTACATTGGGGGGTATTTGATACTTATGGAGAAAGTTATAATGATAATATTATAGGAGCCAGAGTAGCAATCCCAAAGATTCTAGCATTATTCAAAAAATATAATATACATGCCACATGGGCTATAGTGGGCTTTTTATTTAATGAAGATAAAAATGATTATGCAAGATATAAGCCTATACTTAAGCCTTTATATAATGATCAAAAACTAAATTCTTATGATTGTACTATTGGTGAGAATGAAGATTCAGATAAGATACATTATGCTCATAGTCTAATTAAATTAATACAAGAATGCCCAAATCAAGAATTGGCAAGTCATTCATATTCGCACTATTATTGCCAAGCTGAAGGCCAAACTATTGAACAATTTGACGATGATATTAAATCTGCAGTAAGTATTGCTAAAGATAAGTTTAGTTTAGATTTGAATAGCTTTGTATTCCCTAAAAATCAAGTAAATTATGAATATTTAGAAGTATTAAAAAAGTATTCTTTTAGTATATTTCGAGACTCACATCCAGCAAAATTTGAGTCAGTTTTTTTTGAAAGAGCATTTAGGTTAATAAATACGTTTTTCAAATTATCCAAATATTCCTTAAACACCTCTAATGAGCATCATGGTTTAAAAGCAATTAAGGGTGATAGGTTCTTAAGACCATATACTTTCCCATTTTTAAATTATTTGATGATAAGAAGGGTTAAAAATGAAATGACCTTTGCAGCAAAGAATAATTCTATTTACCATTTATGGTGGCATCCTCATAATTTTGGAAAAAATTTAGATAAAAATCTAAATAATTTAGTAGAAATTTTATTAAAGTATAAAGATCTTCAAAAAAAATATAATATGGATTCAGTGAGCATGAGAGATATATGATTAATAAAAACTTCATCCTATATTTGTTTTTGTTAACTGCCCCTTTTCTCAGTATTGTTAGTTTCAGAATTAATAGTAAAGCAGTATTCATATTTGTTGCTTTATTTTTAATTTTTAATTTTTTTTTTTATAAAATAAGGCTTCCAAAAGAAAGTTTAAAAGAATTATTTTTTATAATCTTTTTCCTTATTTCTATTCTATTTATCTCCGAAATACACTCTTTAATTTTTACAAATAACTCTAATTTAAAATCTATACGTTTTTTTGGTTTGTTTTTACCAATTTTTACCTATTACCTTTTAATGTATGACTTGAGTTATTTTTTGAAAAAATATCTTACTAAGATATTGACTTTTTATATTTTAGTTTTCTCTATATCTATTTTTGTTGACTATTTTATTCTGCATTCAATGATAGATATAACTCTTCAGCCAATGTATGATAAAAATTCATTAACTTACATAACGAGACCTTTTGGATTAACTGGCCAACCTAGTGTCAATTCAGTTCTACTAGTTTTTTTCTATACTGTTTTACTATCTATTAAAAGTAAAAATAATAGTAAAATTCTTTTTATTTTTGTTACAGTTGGTGTTGCATTACAAGGTAGTGGTAGTGGATTTATTTCGTATTTAATGTTGTTATTTTGTATGCTTAAAAATGTAAATTATATTTATAAATATCTACTTTATTTAATAGGCCTGTTTATTTTCTTACTATTACTTGATAATGGATTTTTATATAAAATATCTGGAACGTACATTCTAGAAATGGTCAATGTTGTTTTTGATAGAACTCAAAGCTGGCTAAATGGATTAGACTCTTATTCGTATATTTTTTTTGGAGGATCTCCTGGTAGTATTGATTTTGGAATGTTATTTATCATATCGAGTGTTGGACTATTTTATTTTCTTGCTATTTTATTGTTTTTTTTGTATCTAACGTTGAAGGCTGATAACCATTATGATAGAACAGCTATTTATATAATCTTAATTGGAAATCTCCATTATCCTGTTATATTTTATTTAATTATGGTATTTGTACTTCCATTATTTATATATAAAGTGTTGTATGCTAGAATTAATTCAAACCAGCCTAGATTAATGAGATACTCATAAGATTATGAATTTTTACTACCATTTCCTTATCTCATTTTTGCTTTATTTTTCAGCTAAGTTTAGGCTTTAAATGAAGTGTTTAATGTTGAGGTTGTTTCTAGTTCAGATTTTATTCATGGTAGTATACTGAAAGCTGGATTTTTCTCAAGATGAGATCACATTGAAAATTTTACAACTGTATAAAAGTTTAATTCAGGAATGAAAAGATTATTTGATTTAACGATTACTTTATTATTTTTACCATTCATATTCATAATGTGCCTTACAATTGTTTTATTCGTAAAAATTAAGATAGGATCTCCAATACTATTTAGACAGCCACGCCCAGGCTTGAATGGTAGGATTTTCAATATGATTAAATTTAGAACTATGACTAATGAGTGTGACTTAGATGGTGATTTATTACCTGACAGCGTAAGATTAACTAAATTTGGAAAATTTCTTAGATCGATGAGTTTGGATGAGTTACCTGGATTATGGAATGTAATTAAAGGTGACATGAGTTTGGTGGGCCCACGTCCATTGTTGGTTAAATATTTACCACTTTATAATAAAAAAAAAGTGCGTGGTCATGAAGTGTTACCAGGTATTACCGGATGGGCGCAAGTTAATGGGCGCAATACAGTTGACTGGGATGAAAAATTTGATTTAGATGTGTGGTATGTTGATAACCAATCAATTTGATTAGATGTAAAAATATTATGGTTAACAGTAAAAAAAGTAATTATGCGTGATGGAATAAATCAAGATGGCCAGGCTACAACAAAACATTTCAAGGGTAATAATAGTGAAAATTGATAGATTTACTAATTGGGAATATCCCAATATTGAAGATGGCAAACCTACAAAATATAATTGGATTGTGCAGAACTTAGATGGCCTTAAGTTGGGCTTCAAAACTGATATTGGTGCTTTTTCTTACATTAATGCTAAAAAAGGCGTAATTATTGAAAATGAGGTTCAAATTGGATCTCATTGCTCTATTTATTCGATTTCTACAATTGATGATACGGCTGGTGAGGTTGTATTAAAAGAAAATTGTAAAATTGGTAGCCATACCACTATTCTTCCGGGCGTTACAATAGGTAGGAATTCTATAATTGGCGCAAATAGTTTAGTTAACAAGAATATACCTAGCAATGTAATTGCTTTTGGCGTTCCTGCAAAAGTAATAAAAAAAATTGAAAATGTAAAGCTGTAATTTTATTTAAAATATACTTAAACATTAGGGTTTCAGCAATGAACCAATCATCTTCTTCATCTATTTCAATTAAATTATAATCAGCCAGTTACTATCATTTCAACTTTGATGATGGCCCTATCCTTGTCGATTTTTTGGCCACCGCTGTGTTTAATTTTACTAGACATAACATTAAGGTTATAATTAAACTATTAGCAGTTTGTAACTGGATTTATAAAATTATATGAGTGCAAAAAAACCTTTTTTACGAAACGAGCTGACCTTTGATAAATGTCCTTATCAAGTGTAAAATAACTCATTTAAACTGACTTAGAAACCGTGTTAGATGCACTCATAAATTTGTCACGGCGTAACAAGAAGCTTGTCATGCTGGGTGTTGATTCTGTGCTGACTGTGTTAGTTCTTCTGGTATCGTTTTCAATACGACTAGAATACCTGTTCCTTCCAGATGGTGACTTGATTTGGGTAGTATTGGGTGCACCTATAATTGCCATTCCTGTCTTTGTTCGCTTTGGCTTTTACAGCTCAGTGATTCGTTACATTGGCTTTAAGGCGTTATGGGCCATTGTTCAAGCGGCAAGCTTGTATTCCTTGCTGTGGGGTACGATTGGGTTTATGTCCGGGGTTGATGGTATACCACGTTCAGTTGTCTTAATTAATTGGCTTTTGGTCATCGTAGCCCTAGGCGGCTCTCGGATGATTGCGCGCTGGCTTCTCTCAGGGGCTGATGCTATTCATAATGCCGCAGAGTGCACTCATGTGGTAATTTATGGTGCTGGTTCAGCAGGCAGGCAGCTGTCGATTGCTTTAACGCAGTCGAGGGAGTACAAGACGGCGGCTTTTATTGACAACAACGCTGCACTGATTGGCCAATCTATTCATGGTATTAATGTTGTTTTAAGGGATGATTTAGAGCAACCGATTAAGACAAAAAACGTCACCGAGGTGCTACTAGCGATTCCGTCACTGACTCGCGCCCAGCGTAATGAGATTATCCATTTTTTGGAGCCTTATGCAGTGCTGGTGCGCTCACTGCCTAGTGTGGCAGAGTTGGCACAGGGCAAGTTAAGAGTTGCTGATCTAAGGGATATAAGCATCAAGGATCTGCTAGGGCGTGATTCTGTTACTGCCAATAGTAAGTTATTGTGCCTTAATATTACCAATAAAGTGGTCATGGTGACTGGTGCTGGCGGCTCGATTGGTGCTGAGCTATGCCGTCAGGTATTAGCTTTAAAACCCCAAGTGTTGGTGCTGTATGATCAGAGTGAGTTCGCCCTGTACAGCATTCATAAAGAACTCGTAAATGTCGTTATGCCCAATGTAGAGATATTGCCAGTGATGGGCTCTGTTACCAACCGTAAACGCTTAAGTCATATCCTGAGGTACTTCGATGTAAATACAATCTATCACGCTGCGGCTTACAAGCATGTTCCGATGGTTGAGTCGAACAACGGCGAAGGGGTAGTTAATAATATTTTAGGTACTCTTAGCTGCGCCCAGGCTGCAATTGAGAATGGGGTGGATACTTTTGTGTTAATTTCAACCGACAAGGCGGTGCGCCCAACCAACACCATGGGGGCAACAAAGCGCGTGGCTGAATTGGTATTGCAAGCCTTGGCAGTAGAGTGCAAAACACGTTTTAGTATGGTGCGATTCGGCAATGTGCTCGATTCCAGTGGGTCAGTGGTGCCGCTGTTCAGAGAACAGATTAAAGGGGGCGGGCCGATTACGGTGACCGATCCTAAAATCCAGCGTTATTTTATGAGTATACCCGAGGCTGTTGAGCTGGTTATTCAAGCAGGCGCTATGACTAAAGGTGGGGATGTGTTTGTGCTTGATATGGGTAAACCTGTTCAAATTTTAGACCTGGCTAAAAAGATGATTCATTTGAGTGGCCTTAAGGTTAAGGATAAGCTTCACCCGGATGGCGATATTGAGATTGAGTTTACCGGTCTGAGGCCAGGTGAAAAGCTTTATGAGGAGTTATTGATTGGAGATAATGTTTCTGAGACTAACAATCCAATGATCATGCGCGCAGAGGAAGAGATGATGCCTTGGGATGATTTAAAGCTAATTATCGATGAGCTTGAAGAGGCTATTGATAGCTGCGATCAGGTTAAGCTTCGCCAGTTGCTAGTAAAAGCAGTCCCTGGGTTTAAACCGCAAAGTGGGATTACTGATATTTTGTATGATCCTTGAGCGCTCAGTGATGAGAAATACCTAAGGATTAACTACACCTTTTCTGCAGATGTGCAGCCTTATAAAATCGCAATTGCCCTAGGGTTTAATTGCGATTTTTTTTTGCTTGATTCTAGACAATACCTTGTTTTTTGGCAAAGTAATTTGAGGCCTGCAGGTAGCCTGAAATACCACCGCAGTCAAAGCGCCTTCCTTTAAATTTATAGGCAATCACCTTGCCTTGTTTTGCTTGAGTGAGAAGTGCATCGGTGATTTGAATCTCACCATCCTTACTCGGCTTCGTGTTTCGAAGAATATCAAAAATATCTGGCGTTAGGATATAGCGACCAATAATTGCCATGTTGGTTGGCGCATCTTTTGGCTCTGGTTTCTCAATCATATCGGTTACATGATAGGTATCCTCCATCTCATCAACTAAGTTACCAGCGATAATTCCATATTTGCTGGTTTGGTCCATTGGAACTTCTTTAATGGCCACGACTGAGCACTTATGTTGGTTGAAAATTTCAATTAATTGCGAAATAACTCCTCTTTCATCGCAATCACAAAGGTCATCTGCCAGAATTACAGCAAAAGGCTCATCCCCAATAAGGGGTTCACCTGTAAGTATGGCGTGACCAAGTCCAAGCATTTTTTTCTGGCGAACATAGGTAAAGGTCGAGTTCTTAATTATCTCTTTGATTTCCTTTAGGTAGGATTCTTTTGAAGTACCACTTAATTGCATTTCAAGCTCAAATGCATTATCAAAGTGATCTTCAATAGCTCTCTTGCCCCTGCCTGTAACAATTGCCATGTTGGTTATGCCGGCAGAAAGCGCCTCTTCGACTCCATATTGTAATAAAGGTTTGGTTAGTATTGGAAGCATTTCTTTGGGTACCGCCTTGGTAGCAGGCAGAAATCGAGCTCCATAGCCAGCCGCAGGGAAAAGACATTTTTTAATCATTTATTACTACTTTTTGATTTTTATAAGGATGTTTTACCAGACAAAACATCATGCTGTTATAGGTATTGATATAAATTTCATAACTCGTAAAACTAAATAATATAAAGATCAAAAGAAGATAAATATAGGATTTTATTCAACGATAATTGGCTGAATTTGCATGGAACCATGTCAAGAATTCTTCCATTACATTTCAATCCAAAGTACCCATATAGAAAAAAATACCAAAATACTTTAGAGTATTTATATTCTTATTATAAATTTTTATATTTAAAAAAAAGTTAATTTTCGAAAGAAATCTGCATGGTTGAATAAGTTATTAATTAAGACTTATTGAGGCAGAAATACTTTGATTAATCATTCAAGTATGAAAACCTTTCGCTTTTTAAAAATCTATGATAGAAGTGGTGTCGAGATATGAGATATGCAATAATGATCAAATGAATGAATCCCAGATTCACTTTTCTGGATTTGTCTTTCACTAAAAATATTCGCTGGCTAAATAAGTTATAATATATGCTCTGTTTTTGTAACGCCTAATGAAAGAGAAGTTAGTGTAACTAGTTATAACGATTATGATTTATCGACAAATTTTTAGGAGTTCTTAGTGCAAATAATTATACCAGCGGCTGGAATGGGAAGAAGACTTGGTAGTGAAACTTCTGATAAAACTAAAGCAATGGTTGAGGTAAATGGGAAAACTCTTATTGAGCGATGCCTAGATTCAGTTGTAATGCATCCTATAGAGAGAATTATTTTAGTGGTTGGTTATCAGAAAGATAAGCTTAAAAGTTTCCTTGGTAGTAGCTATAAAGGGGTAGAAATTGTTTATGTAGAAAACAATGACTATGCTTCGACAAATAATATTTATTCTGTGTTTCTTGCTAAAGAATATCTACTTGAAGACGATACAATATTGATTGAAAGTGATTTAATATTCGAGCCGAAAATTCTTAAGATGGTTATTGATAATCCAACCGATAATTTAGTTTTGGTAGATAAATATAAAGCTTGGATGGATGGTACTGTTGTTAAAGTAGATGCTAACTTTTCGATAAGTCATTTCATAGCTAAATCTGACTTTGATTATGCTCAAGTAAATGAGTATTATAAAACGGTTAATATTTATAAGTTTTCGGCGTCATTCCTAAGTAATGTTTACATCCCTTTCTTAGAGGCCTATGCAAAGGTCCTTGGTAATAATGAGTATTATGAGCAGGTTCTGAAAGTCATAGTGAATTTAAATACTAAATACTTAAAGGCTCTGCCTCTCAACGGTGAGAAATGGTACGAAGTAGATGATGCTCAGGACCTCGACAATGCTAATTTAATATTTGCTGAACCAAATGAGCGTTATAAATTACTTTCTCAAAGGTATGGTGGTTATTGGCGCTATGATAATCTTAAAGATTTTTGTTATTTAGTGAATCCTTTTTTCCCCCCAGAATCCTTAAAAAATGAGCTAAAATTTAGTCTTAACACGCTAATAGGTTCATATCCTTCTGGTGAGAAAGTCCAGGCAATGCTAGCAGCAAAAATGTTTAACATCCCGGATACATATATTGTTGTGGGCAATGGTGCTGCGGAGTTAATCGACATGATAACGAGCACGCTAAAAGGTAAATTTGGGTTATATGGGCCTACGTTCGAAGAGTACACATGTAGATTTAAGGATATAGATTTAAAGGTCCCAAAAACTACGGGCTTTAGATATGGAAAAAATGACGTTATTTATCTAGCAAAAGAAAATGATGGCGTAATACTTATTAATCCAGATAATCCCTCAGGCAATTTTATTCCTTATCAAGATATAATTGAGATATTGGAAAGCCTTCAATCTGAAAATAAGTATTTGATATTAGATGAATCTTTTTTAGACTTTGCTGAAAATGGCTTTGATTCTTCTATGCTAAATACAGCTGACTTAGACCGGTTTCCAAATTTGGTTGTCATTAAGAGTATTGGAAAAAGTTATGGTGTTGGAGGATTAAGATTAGGAGTCCTGGCAAGTTCAAATACTGAGCTTGTAAAAAATGTAAAATTAAACATACCTATATGGAATATTAACTCGGTCGCTGAGTTTTATTTACAAATTATTGGCAAATATACTTCTGATTACCAGGCGGCATGTTTAAGGCTGATTCAAGTTCGAGGTGAGTTGATGGAACATTTGCTAGAAATAGACTATTTACAACCCTACGAGTCACAAGCAAACTATATATTTTGTAAAGTAATTGGAAAAGATGCAAGCCAATTGGCCTCTGATCTTTGTGATCAATATTCTATCCTTATTAAGGATTGTTCAGGGAAAGGTAGTATCGAGGGGCACTATATTCGCGTTGCAGTTAGAGATACTCGTGATAATGAAGCTTTGGTGAGTAGTCTTAAAGCCCTTTCTTAACTTCTTATGTTTATTGAGTAAGTACTTATGCGTCATATAGAGTTAGTAAGCTTGGAGCGGTTGCAGGAAACTGAAGAGCATAACTCTGCTGCTGCCAGAAAACTTGCTGATACAATTTTTGCATTGGGATTTTGGAAAGTCCCAATAGCTATTGAACAGTCCACTTTTGCGATTATGGATGGTCATCATCGGCTTCAAGCCGCTAAACTATTGAATCTTACAAGAGTTCCTTGTTGCCTTATAGATTACCAAAAAGGTGGCGTAGTATTAAAGTCGTGGAGGAGTGAAGTTGATATTGGAGTTAGTGATATATTTTTGATGATAAAGTCTAATAAAAAATATCCATATAAGACTACACGACATTTATTTGACCCTCCAATTCAAGAAATATCAATACCTTTAGGTTTACTTTATTAAGCCTATAGTTCTCAATCCTTGTTTTAGAAAGGCCTTATCAGTTAAGATATTCAGAATCCCATTTAGTGAAATATAGAGTCCCATATTGTTCAATGCCAAAGGCGAAAAACATCTAATTAAT
>Ga0075444_10002776_pt1 | contig 10515 bp, 13 predicted proteins | sample CoawatmetaG01DNA_FD_76836 | JGI IMG/M metagenome (GOLD analysis project Ga0075444, IMG submission 76836) | Marine microbial communities from the West Antarctic Peninsula - Coastal water metaG017-DNA | ecosystem: Environmental > Aquatic > Marine > Coastal | place: Atlantic Ocean: West Antarctic... | reverse complement strand
GTAGGAGAATATAAAAATAAAAGAAGTTTAAAATATTACGAATGCTACTATCAAATGAAACACAATGTACTGTCTTCTGTGTTAGAAGGTACAGATGAACCCGCCTTCTATAACAACTACGTAGGAGGTAAATTTTTTAGACCTGTGGAGAGTTATGAAGAAACATTATAGAAAACTACTAGATGATTTCATAGATAATAAATCTATGAGGGCATCTGTTACTTATAATAAAAGCCATTCCTTATTCATGGGTGTCATACTAAGAGCCTTATTAGATGCTACTAAACCTGAGTTAATAAGAGAAAGCAGTAGAATAAAAGTAGATAGGCAAGCAGCTAAAGCCTGGTTCTTTGCTTCATCGGGAGTAACGTGTGATAATTTTGAAATGATATGTGATGAAGCAGGGGTTACACCTAATGTAATGCGTACTATTACTAAAGAAATTTTAAACTATGAAGACGTTAAAGAAGTAAGAAAAAAAATTAATTCATTCTTTGGAACTGAGGAATAAGGAAAATATACAGATGTCACCAGTAGCTAGCAGTTATCAAGTAGGTGGTACTCATTATAAAGATTGTAAGATACAACCTGTAGAATATATACATGCAAATGATCTTGGATTTCTCGAAGGAAATATAGTAAAATACATTACCCGTCATCGTGCCAAAGGTGAAGGAGCTATGGATATTTATAAGGTAAAGCATTATGCTGATCTTATTCTACAGTATCATTATAATTTAACAGAGGAAGATGGTATCCTCCTATCCCAGGAGTCAACGAATGATTAGTAATCAAGCAACATTACCTACAAACTATCAATCTTTCATACACATGTCACGCTACTCTAGATGGCTAGAAGAAGAAGGCAGGAGAGAAACGTGGGAAGAGACCATCGATAGGTATCTTTCCTTTATGATAGAACATCTTAAAGAAAATTATTCTTATTCTCTATTTGGTACAGAGTTGTCTGACATTCGTAATGGTATGCTTAATCTCGAAGTATTAGGTTCTATGAGAGCATTGATGACTGCTGGCCCTGCATTGGAACGTGAGCATGTCTCAGGTTACAACTGTTCTTATCTTCCTGTTGATTCTCCTCGTTCTTTTGATGAGTGCCTATACATTCTTATGAATGGTACAGGCGTAGGCTTCTCTGTTGAGCGTCAGTATATCAACAGTCTTCCCACTATACCTGACCAATACTTTGAGAACAGTGATGATGTTATTTCTGTTGCTGACTCCAAGGAAGGCTGGGCCAGGGGACTACGTGATCTTATTTCTCTTCTGTATACCAACCGTGTACCCAAGATAGACACTAGTAAGCTGCGTCCTGCTGGTGCAAGGCTGAAGGTCTTTGGTGGTAGGGCATCTGGTCCAGCACCTCTGGAAGAACTGTTTGACTTCACGATACAGACGTTTAAGAAAGCCAAGGGGCGTAAGCTTACCTCTATTGAGTGCCATGATATCATGTGCAAGGTCGGTCAAGTGGTGGTGGTAGGGGGTGTTCGCAGGTCTGCTCTGATCTCACTCTCTAACCTTACTGATGAGCGTATGCGTATGGCTAAGTCAGGTGACTGGTGGGTGGACAATCAACAACGTGCCCTCTCTAATAACTCTGTCTGCTACACAGAACGCCCTGACATGGGTATCTTTATGAAGGAGTGGCTCTCCCTCTACGAGAGCAAGAGTGGTGAGCGAGGCATCTTTAATCGTGCCTCTGCACAGGTGAAGGCAGCTTCCAATGGTAGGCGTGACGGGAACATAGAGTTTGGAACCAACCCTTGTTGTGAAATTATCTTGAGACCTTACCAGTTCTGCAACCTGTCGGAGGTTATCTGTAGAGCAAATGATACCATTGAAACTCTGAAGAATAAGATCAAGCTGGCCACTATGTTGGGTACATTTCAATCTACACTGACAGACTTTGGGTATCTCCGTAAGCGTTGGAAGGATACCACAGAAGAGGAGAGACTACTGGGTGTGTCTCTGACAGGTATCATGGATTGCCCCGCTGTGTATGATGCTTCTCCAGAGGCTCTTCAACAACTAAGAGACGTGGCTATTAAGACTAACAAGAGACTGGCAGAGAAGCTAGGCATCAACCAGAGCACCGCTGTCACCTGCGTCAAGCCTTCTGGAACTGTGTCTCAGCTTGTAGACGCTGCCTCTGGTATCCATGCAAGGCACCACCCTCACTATATCAGAACTGTCAGAGGAGATAACAAAGACCCCCTGACCATGTTCTTGAAGGACAAAGGTGTACCCTCAGAGCCTGACTTCACAGCGCCTGACAATGTAACTGTGTTCTCATTCCCTATGAAGAGTCCCGAGGGAGCAGTGACTAGATATGACATGGGAGCCCTGGCACAGTTGGAACTCTGGCTCAAGATAGCAGACAACTACTGTGAGCACAAACCTTCTGTCACTATCTCTGTCAAGGAGAATGAATGGTTAGAGGTAGGGGCATGGTGCTGGGAACACTTTGATTCTCTCTCTGGTATATCTTTCCTCCCGTTCTCTGATCATTCTTATAAGCAAGCACCTTACCAAGACATAGACAAGGAAGCGTTTAAAGACTTGACAGAGAAGATGCCAGCTGCTATAGACTGGTATGACCTACAGGAATATGAACAAGGGGACACCACCACTGGATCACAAGAGCTTGCCTGTGCTGGTGGTGTATGTGAGATAGTAGACATTGGAGTATAAAACAAATGACATATCTAATAGACATTGATGACAACGTAGCAGATAAAATTGCCAAAGCTGTTCTCGAACAGATTAAAAATAATACAATAGATAAAGGAGTAATAAATTCTTGTAATATAGTACTAAATTATATTGATCCTATTCCTTTAAAAGAGTTTAAAGATTCAGGCTTTACAGATGATTTTGGAGTGAGTATGGAATAGATGACTAAACAAAGAATCCCAAGGTATCTAGGAGGTTCTCCAAAGGAATCCGTCAGTTTTAAAACTTATGTAAACGCTGTTCTAAAAAGAATAAGGAATTATTTTAAATGAAAGTTACACTGATAGATCACATGGGTACAGACCTCTCGGTGGTGAATGCTGCTAGGGTTTCTTTCTCCAAGGAATCTGAGTGGGAAAGTATCACACCTGCTGGTCCTGTTCCTAACCTGCTAAAAGGATCGGATGAAAAGCTGATTGCTTACCTTGCCAAGCACAAGCACTGGACTCCGTTTGGCCACTGCTCTGTCTCTTTTAGGATCAAGGCACCTGTGTTTGTTTCCAGACAACTAGGCAAACATCAGGTGGGCCTTGTATGGAATGAGGTGAGTAGAAGGTACGTGGACAACGAACCAGAGTTTTATTATCCTAAGATTTGGAGAGGTAGGCCTACTGATAAGAAGCAGGGTAGTTCTGAAGAGGAGATTGACATTAATCCTTCCACAGAAAATGGCCCTGCCATGGTAGATGACTATCACCATGCTGTGAAAAAATGTTTGTGGACCTATAAGCATTTACTAAGGAAGGGTGTGGCCCCTGAGATGGCACGCATGGTACTACCCCAGAGCATGTTCACTGAGTGGTACTGGACAGGTAGTCTTATTGCCTTCAGTAGGGTGTGTTCTCTTAGGATTAAGGAAGACGTACAAGAAGAGACCAGAGACATTGCACAGATGCTAGACGTAGAGTGTGAGAAGCTCTTCCCTGTGTCCTGGGAACAACTTATGAAACTCTCGTAGCTCAATTGGATAGAGCAACAGACTTCTAATCTGTAGGTTGCAGGTTCGAGTCCTGCCGAGAGTGCCAAAAATAAACTTGACATAGTTTAGCTAACCTGTTATAATTCCTCCATATAAAGAATGCTAATTGGTTCTTTATTTTCTTGCTAATAAAGGAGAGTACAATGCAAAATAATACTTTTAATTTTCCATCTCATGTGTGGAATGATTTCTTTCAACAGTCGATAGGATTTGAAAGACTACTCAACAAGATACAAACTAGCCATACTTATCGAAAAGAAAATAGTTCTTATCCACCTTTTAATATTACAAAAACAGACAGTTCATCTTATGAAATTTCTGTGGCTGTGGCAGGGTTTAAAGCTGACGACATTGAAATAATGCAACAAGACAATCTCTTGACTATCGTAGGAGAGGTTAAAAAAACTGATGATAAAGAATACCTTGTAAAAGGTATAGCTTCCCGATACTTTCAAAAAGGATTCTCTTTAAATGAATATGCTATTATAGATAAGGTAATATTAAAAAATGGTATCCTATCTGTTAGTGTTAAAATAAAAGTTCCTGAAGAACAGAAACCAAAAACATTTAATATTGAGGTATCTTAATGCACAAGACATATAATATTTATGTAGGCTATGATTCTAAAGAAGAACTTGCTTATCAAATTCTCAAGTGGAATCTAGAACGTATTGCAAAGTATCCTTTAAATATAATTCCATTAAAGAAAGATATCTTAGAAAAGATTGGAGTATATTCTAGGCAGCATACAGAAATTAAAGGACAGAAGATAGATAAGGTTGATGGTAAACCTTTTTCCTCTGACTTTTCTTTTAGCCGCTTCTTAGTACCTGCTTTAAGTATGTATCAAGGATGGTCCTTGTATATGGATTGTGATATGTATCCGAGAAGTGATATCTGTGAATTGTTTGATGAATACAATGATCCTTTCCATCCACTGTACTGTGTTAAACATGACTATACTCCTGATGATTCTACTAAAATGGACAATCAAAAACAAGAACAATACTATAGAAAAAACTGGTCAAGTTTAATGTTGTTTAATTGTGAGCATCCTCAAAATCAAATGCTTACTCCTTATGTAGTTAATACACAGACAGGAAATTATTTACATAAGTTTGGATGGTTGCCTGATAAGCCAGCAGATATTGGTTCTATTAAAGAAGAATGGAACTGGCTTGATGGACATTCTCCAGAAGAACTAGAACCTAAGAACGTACACTTTACGACGGGCGGTCCTTGGTTTGCTAACTGGAAATGTAAACGTGAGATGGATGGTAAGTACGCAGCAGAGTGGAATAATGATGCTGTGTATTTAGAAACAATAGGGTTTCTTGAGAAAGACCTGATTAAATATTTTTTATAAGGAATAATAATAAACATGACTAACGTAAACTTTGTAACTTCCTTTAATGAAAGCTTGTTTGTAGATACTTCTTATAAGTTTTTAGAATCTGTTCTTGATAAATGGGAACCTTCAGTAAATCTTAATTGCTATACTCATGATGTAGATTTAAATAACTATGCAGTGCCTGATGTATCTAATATTAAATTTAAATCTCTACATGATGTTGAAGACTATTCTAATTTTCAAAAAACTTTTAAGAAACATAACGGTACTGAAGGACAAACAGTAGATTATAATTGGAAGCTTGACGCTTTACGTTGGTCACATAAAGTTTTTGCACTAACTGAATCTGCATTTAATCTAGTAGCTGATGAGGATAATCCTGGTTGGTTGGTCTGGATTGATGCAGATTCTTATACCCTTAAAAGAATGACACATAAGGATATCCTTTCTCTTCTTCCCGAAGGAGCAGACGTAGTCTGTCTAGAAAGAAAAGATAAAGAGTATATTGAAGGAGCCTTTATAGCTTTTAATCTTAATAGTAAATCTGCTGTTGATCTCTTGGGAGATTTACGTGGAGCTTACATCGCAGGAGAAGTATTTAACTATCGCGAGTGGCACGACTCTTTTATTTTTACTAGACTACTTACTCTTTATAAAGCACATGGTCTTAAAGTTTTAAACTTAGGAATGAATGCTGATACTAGTAACCTTACAGCGTTTGAACAATCTCCTCTAGCCTCCATGTTCTTACATTTTAAAGGAGCAAGTGCTGCATCTTTAAAAAATATTCGAGATGAGAAGGGAGAAAGATTTGTATCTTTGCCTGAAGAGACCACACATGACATACTTCCTAGCCGTTATACTCTACTATCAGATATTATTAATCATTACAAACCGACAGGTACAGTAGTAGAAACAGGAACTTGGAATGGTGGTAGAGCTATTCAAATGGCAATGACCATGTTTGAGTACACAGATAAAGTACACTACGTTGGTTATGATTTGTTTGAAGAGGCTACCCCACACACAGACGAAGAAGAGTTTAATGTTAAAGCTCATAATAAAATGCAAGCTGTCGAGAAAAGGTTTACAGACTTTGCTAACATCATGCTCAAACGTAAGTCAAAGTATTTTACTTTTGAACTTATCCAGGGTAATACCAGGGACACTATGAAGAAACAAGATGCTGACTTGGTATTGATGGGTGGAGGTAATAGTTTTACTACAGTAAACAATGAGTATGAAAAACTTAATCATAATAAATTAATTATATTTGATAATTTTTATATGACAGATAGTGCTGATAAAAATGTAATAGAAAAGTATCAAGGTGTAAATAAAGTATTTGATTCTATTAAAGAAGTTAAAACTAAAAAGGGAAAAGAGGATGAAGAAGGATGGACTAACTTTGATGAAGACGATACTGGAGTAAGGAAACTTATTCTTCCTTCTTCAGATGATGTAAGAGGTGGTGGGGTTTCTCACATATGCCTAATCCTTAATGATCCTGATCTGCCAGAAGTACCTAAGAAATTCAAACAAGTTCCTATCATTGTTAATCCCAGAGACTGTGTGTCTAAAGAATACATTAGAGATAATATTAAATCTAACTTAAAAGTTATTGAACACAATAGATTTATGAATCGAATTAGTCCACATAATAAAACAGCATTGATTGTATCAGGTGGCCCTTATCTTAATATTAAAGAACTAAAAGATACCATCAAGAAAAACCCAGGATGTAAAGTAGTATGTGTTAAGCACAGTTATAATAAACTTCTTACTAATGGTATTAAACCTTGGGCTTGCATCTTACTAGACCCTCGCCCTATCACTGGTAAAAGTACACATGGTATTACTCGTAAAGAACTGTTTAAAAAAGTTGATCCTTCTACAAAATTCTTTGTAGCTTCTATGACTGATCCTTCAGTTACCAAACATTTAATATCTAAGAAAGCTGATATCTATGGATGGCACGCCTTTACTGAATCTCTTAGAGAAGAAGATGAACGTGGTGTACAGATTGTAAACAATCAAGTACATCTAGTTGATGAGCTAGGTATTCCACAAGGCTCTACTCTAATTACAGGAGGAACCTGTGCAGCAATGAGGTCTATTGGTATTATGAATACAATGGGATTCAGAGAGATGCACCTGTTTGGGTTTGATTGCTCGATGAAAAAACCTAGTAAGAAACAAATGAAAGAAACTACAGGTGCTGAAGACGAAGACCCTAAACCAAAGTACATGAAGGTTACTGTTAATGATAAAGATTTTTGGACTACAGGAGAACTACTAGCAATGGCACAAGACTGTGAACGTAGCTTTCGAGATGCTAACTCAGCTATTAATTTTACTTATCATGGTAAAGATACAATGGTTTCTGAGCTATGGAAAGTTATAGAATCAGAACGTTCGCTTCCTAACTTTGAGGAGGTGTTCGATGATTAAATTATCTAGAGAAAATCCATCAGAAAGATATGAAGAACTAGTAGAAAAATATAAAACTATACATGATAAAGGTCTTGGTTATTTTAATGGCAAGAGTTTACTAAAATATATATCACATGTACAGCAAAAGCTTTTAGTACATGAGTGTAAATCTTTACTAGATTATGGTTCAGGTAAGGGTCTTCTCTATACAGATCAGTGTAGTGAAGTATATCCTTTACTCTCAGGAGGAAAGCCTATTAGTAGACCTCTTCAAGAACTTTGGAATTTAACTAAACATCAATGCTATGACCCTGCTTATGAAGAGCATTCAGTAAAACCTAAAGGAAAGTTTGATGCAGTTATTTCTATTGATGTTCTTGAACATGTAAATGAAGATGATCTTGAATGGGTTCTTAATGAAATATTTTCTTATTCAAGTAAGATGGTCTTCCTTAATATAGCTTGCTTTAAAGCTGCTAAACATTTTGAAGACGGAGAGAATGTACATATCAGTGTATTCAATCCTGAATGGTGGTTCGTCTTGGTATCTGATATTATGAAAAGTTATCCTGGTATTACTACCTACCTGCTGTGTGAAAAAGTAGGACATCTATCAGACTATGTGATTAAAGGAGGAAAATAGTATGCTAGGAATTGTAGACTCGGTGATAGGAGTAGCTGGTAAAGTACTTGATAAGTTTGTCGAGGATAAAGACCTACGAGCTAAACTAGATGCTGAACTTAAAGCACAGCTTATTAATCTTGATACTCTTCAAGCACAAACAAACCTAGAACAAGCCAAGCATCCTAGTGTATTTGTAAGTGGAAGTCGTCCTGCTATCATGTGGATATGTGCCTTTGCTTTAGGCTGGCAATTTATACTAGCTCCTATTTTTTCATGGGCTTTGATCATCTGGTATCCTGTCATCACCCTACCTAGCCTTCAAACTGAAGAGCTTACAGGACTGGTCATGGCTTTGCTAGGACTTGGTGGTATGCGAACAGCAGAAAAATGGAAGGGTGTTGCTAGAAATAGTATGAAATAGTAGGGATATTTATTATGAAAGAAGGTAAAGTATGGGGGGCTACAGAGAATATATTTTCTAATAGTTCTTTTGAGTTTCATCGTATTAATTTTAAAAAAGATAGTGAGTGTAGTAAACACAAGCACCAGTATAAATGGAATGGATTCTTTGTTGAACAAGGAACATTGCTTATAAGGGTATGGAAAAACTCTTATGATCTTGTAGATCAAACTGTTCTTAAAGCAGGAGATTTTACTAAAGTAAAGCCTGGAGAATACCATCAATTTAAAGGACTTGACGACGGCATAGCTTTTGAATTATACTGGTCTGAATTTAATCATGATGATATTGAAAGGGAATCAATTGGAAAAGGACCAAGAGGCTACGTTGAAGAAGATAACACCGCTACATACGAAGGATTGGTACATCAAATGGACAGCTTCATCAATCCTATTGATTGGAATGTTACTGACAAGCAATAATATTTTTCCTATCAACTTATTCTTTCATGTAGTGGGGTTATCAGGATGGCTAACAGTAGCTTTTATGTGGAATGACAGAGCATTAATCATTGTTAATTCTGTATCAATAGCTATCTTAACAAATGGAATAATAAATTATTATGTCACTTAATGCTAAACAAGAAAAGTTTTCTCAAGCTTATGTCCTTCATCGTAATGCTACAGAGGCAGCTAAAGCAGCAGGATACTCAGATAAATCTGCAAACAATCAAGGATACAGATTGTTACAGATGAATGAAGTCGTTGAAAGAATTGCAGATTTAGAGAATGAGTTGGTTACTGATATTGATGTAGTAGATGAGCTTGAATCTCAATACGCATTTGCTGCTACGAATGGTCATACTAACAGTGCTATCAAGGCTCTTGAGCTACTATCTAGAGTCAGAGGTGCTAAGTCAGATAGGACTACACATCTGTCTACAGAAACAATAGAGCATGAGATCGTAGGTTACATGGAAGCTCTAGGTAAAGATAAGATAGATGAGCTAATTAAGAAGTGTAAGTTTTAAACTTCTTATCATACTCGTCTTGCATACTACCTTCATATGCATTAGTATCTCCTGCTAGATATTCTTCTGACCACGCTCCAGACTCAGCCGCTCTTACTGCACGCCCTCTAATCGTTCTCATTCCATCAGCTATGTAAGTATAGTTATCCTTTGTTTCAAAGTTATAGATAACTTGTTTCTTTAGATTTCCTTCAGCAGGTTTAACTTGCGTAATTTCTACTAGGTTATTATCAGGGCCAAGAACTATGTCGCCTACGTTTAACCACTGTACGATAGCTGCTGTTCCATCACCTTTAATCATCCATTCAGTACCTGATACCATAGAATCATTTAGGTGCCATATTTCAGGATGGACATCAACAAGAAGAGATACAATTGGTTTAGCTTCTAATGGTGTATTCCAACGTCTTGTTTTTTTAGTCTCTGGATAAGACATGACCATACTACCTATTGTTAAATCTTCAATATTACAATAGGTATTATCTGCCATTAATATTTTAGTACCCGCCACCCAACATGATGGATCACCTGCATCACCACCATCACTATCAGCATCACCGCCAGGAGCACCACCACTTGGACCCCCATAGTATCCATCATAGCTATCTATATCTAACTCAGCCCCTTGATTATCTATGTCGGATGTGTCAGTAGCCCAACCGCCATGGGACGGCGAGGGGTCCCCTGTATTTGGATCGTCATAGGCATCTTCGTATCCTAAATCAGCAGCATTTAAACCAAAGTTTCCAGTTACATTAGTTGAATCTGAATCACCAGTAAATGCATCATATATCATCTTTCCTAATTTATATATCATAATAGGAATAGCTGCGGGAGGAAATAACATTATCAAAGCGCCCTGTGCTGCGTCCCAGGCGGCATCTTCGTAGCCATACTTTGTACCAGTAAACTTTGACTCTACAAAATTAGCAAGAACATTCACAAG
>Ga0075444_10002775_pt1 | contig 10516 bp, 5 predicted proteins | sample CoawatmetaG01DNA_FD_76836 | JGI IMG/M metagenome (GOLD analysis project Ga0075444, IMG submission 76836) | Marine microbial communities from the West Antarctic Peninsula - Coastal water metaG017-DNA | ecosystem: Environmental > Aquatic > Marine > Coastal | place: Atlantic Ocean: West Antarctic... | reverse complement strand
TACAACTAGTGCGTGGACAGAATACACAGAGACAGCTTCACTTTTTCTGGAAGAAGCAGATGCTACTAAATTCGAAAAGCGTCTTAATGTAAAGGTAACTATGAATTTAAGTTTGGTAATAATCTTAATGGTAAGCAGCTTGGTGCAAATGATAGTGTGTTAGTATTCTATGTTGTTTCAGATAATGAAGCTGGTGAAATTGGTTCAGATGCTCTCGGTGGTGCTTCATTTGTATTATATGGCTCATCAAACTTCGAAGCTATTAAGAGTGTTATATACAATTCTAATGAGATATTCATTTCTCCTGCTCAACTTACTAGTATATTTGCTAATAATTACAATAGATCATCTCCACCTAAGAAGGCTGAGACTGTTGAAGATATTAAGAACAGTGCACCAAAGGTATTTGCTGCACAGAACAGACTTGTAACAAAAGATGATTATGAGTATCAAATCAATAGACACTTTAATAACATTACACGTGATGTAAAGGTTCTTTCAAATACTGATTACACTTCTAAGGTGCTTTCATACTATGATAGTATTGGACTAGCACAAGGTAATGATGATGCTCGTATTCTTTACTCACAGGTATTGTTCTCAACTTCAACATCATTTAACAATGTATATGTATATACAGTACCAACTGGCGACGCTACATTAAATGGAGTAACTCCTAAATATCTCAACCCTGCACAAAAGCAGCTTATTACAGAATTTAGTGAGAATAAAAAAGACATTACACAAAACGTAGTTATCGCTGACCCAATCTTCAAAGCCTTTGCGTTTGGAGTATCTAACGTTGGAGGTAGCTCGTTTGGGTCTGACGATACAGTTGATGAAATAGTAAATGATACGTATCTCCGTGTTACTATCGATAAGAACCAAGCTCTCAATGATGGTGCTATAAAGACGACAATATACAACACTATTAATAAATACTTTGCTAATATACAGCTCGGAGATGTTATTAATGTAGCAGATCTTACAAATAATATTATTAACATTCAAGGAGTAACAGCTTTACATACTGTTAATGGTAATAGTGAGATCGCTAACTTAAGCTTTATTGTATGGAACCCTGATTATAAGGATACTGATAGAGTTATTCAATCTCTTAACTACCAGCTACAAGATTTCCAATTTGGATACTTCTACAATCCACAAAATATTACGAATAAGATTGCTATACTACGACGCTAGTATTAAATATGTTATATGTCGTTAAGCTCTCTCCAACTCGATTCATCAGGTGAATTCGATTTGCTATACAACTTCTTTTACGTTAAGAATTATAAGGGTGTAGAAACGTATGAGAGTTATGCGTTACCTTTCACACCGTTAACATTTCAACCAAATCTTGAAGATAGTATTGCTGATTTTGTCTCTAATAAGAGAATTGTCTGGGATTTTGGTGATGGTACAACAACAGAGAGTATTACAGCAACTCACAGCTACGACAAGCCTGGTAGTTATACAGTTAACTGTTACTTATATGATTCAAAAGGTACAGGTTACTTCGACACCTACTCTGCTAAAGTAGATATTACAGACTTTATTACTGATAAGCTTACTATTAGTGCTGCTTCAGAACTAACACACAAGACTAGTCAGTTACTTAACCCTATAGCAGTAGAGAGATATAACTCTTATAGAGCTCTCGAGAGTGGTATACCTTCAATTGTAGCATATTCCTCAGCTGGATTGGATAATGATTATTTTAGAACTGGGTTAGTAGATGAGACATATGGTCACCTCAAACCTAGCTCATCATTTGTTCAGATTCTAACATCAAATGGTGTAGAAGAGACAGTTCAAGTTAATACAATTACAACTACAGATACCCCACTTTATATTAAGCTGAGCAGTAATGAGATTGTATATACTGATGCAAATGACGTAGATGGTTTCTATGCTGGGTTAACAGGTACTAGTGATGTATATTTCAAGACTGATATTCCTGGCAGGTATAATCTACTACTTGGATTTGAGCAAGGTAGTATCTTTGATTATACTAATACAACAACATATGGAGTTTCTGCTGATATTGGGATTAACTTTAATTATAACAAATTAACCTTTTCTTCAAATGGTATAGATGGTGAGGGGTTAACTACACTATCAACTTTTAATATTGGTAAGACAAAGTTTGCCGGATCTAAAGTTTCATTTGTTGTTAAAGTAAAGGATAGTGATCTTTTTACGCAAAAGAATATGCCACTTCTTAGCTCAGATGGTAGTACTCGTCTTGACCTCTACCTTACTGATGGAACCACAACATACGATGTTGATTATACATCAAACTTACAATCCCTTTCAACACTTAGTAGAGGTGGATTTTATAAGGGCTACTTTGTAAGTAATACATCATCAACACTCGAAAATGTATATCTGTCTGGGTCTATGATATATAATGGTAGTACTATTGTTGGTCAAAGTAATACTTTTACTGTATATCCAAGCAGCTTTTATACTGTTTCAAAGGTAGGTGAGAACATTGACTTTGAAGCTGCTTTTAAGGATATTGCAATTCAACCGCTCTTTAGTGATGCAAAGATATTAATGAGTGACTTCATTGGTTCTATTTTCGGTGACTTAAGCGCTGCACAAGATTCTATTGGTAAGTCAACATATGAGAAGATTCAAAACTTCTTTGATAACAATACTACAATTGATGAAAGTAATATTGAGCAACTAGATGGTATCTTGCAAATGCTTGATCTACCAGAGCTTACCAAATATTCTTTACCACCAAAGTTAAATAGAATAATGGATATTCTATCTATTAGTAAATCAAAGCTATTCGGTAGTCGCAATAGAGATAAAACCCACTACCAATCGTACGGTTATCAAAATAATGATTATTATGGATATAACCTTGGAGATAGACTTAGTGTAGGTAGTGAAATTATTGCTGGTGCACCAATTGTTGCGAGTGAAAGGTATAGTGGTAAGTTTATTACCCTCAACACTACCTTTCCACTAAGCGCACGTATCACACCTATAATTGAAGTAACAACAGGGTTTGTTTATGGTACATCTACAGGTCAATTAATATCAGCAGCTACAGAAGAACTTTCTGATGGAGTACCAATCACACGTGAACGTTTGGAAGGGTGTGAAATCTTAACTGAGCAGGGTATTAATATTCTTACCCAACCATTATCATCAAGCTCAACTTACTATAGATTGAGTGATTATAACTCAACATGGGGTTGGCCGCTACTATCTGGCGGTGGTAGAGAGATTACAGATATTTATAACTTCTACTATCAGAAAGATTCAGTAGGAGATATTGAAAACTCTATTATAGACTTTACTGATTCAAATAACACTATTTCATATAACCTTACATCATACAGCGATTGGTCAATGGATAATGGCACAATGTCTAATATATTTGCTCAGTCATTATATGAAGGCCTCGAGCTTTTTGAAGATTAAATATTAACGAAGATGGCAAACCAATCACTACGAACAGTTCTTGTTAAATACTCTATAACTAATCCTGAGATTACTAATGAGGATTATAGGGATACTATTACACCATTATCATTTCTAGATTTTATTAACAATACTCAGGCAGATTATACACCAGAAGAGTATAGCTCATCCTATAGCTCATATCTACAAGTTTGGTACTCTAAACAGCAAGGATCTGAAAAAGAGCAAAAGAAGCAATTTAAAGATTATTATAGACAGTTCATTAAAGAGATTGTCATTAACTACACTACTGAGACAGAGAAGAGATTCCTTGAGAAGATTAACTTCAATAATCCTACTGACTTGGATGTAGCTATTCCATTCTTTGCTAACAGACTTAAAGACATTGCTCTCTTCTATAAAAAGAAAAGGGATGAAGGTAAGTATGTTATTGATAGAAACAAAATTAAGGGGAGTAAAACTGGTCTTGAAAAGGCTATATTTGATAACATCTACAACTTTGCATTCAATACAGAAGATGCACTTGATACATCAAACCCAGATGTTATTACAGCTGTAACCGGACTCGGTGTTGAGATTGAAGAGTATGTTGATGTGTATGGTGATTACTTTGATGTTCCAGATAGTGGTGAGAGTGATAATATCAATAATATCGATACTAAATACTGGCTTGATGCTGCAGGTATTAATGCTATTTCTGGTGAACAGAATTTCTTAACTAATCTCAGAACATTCAAGATTAACCCACCTGCAATTACTCCAGCAGAGTTTGATGCTATCTGCAATCCTGATAATGCGCTAGTTGAAGTGGATAATCAATATAAAAGAGGAGGGCTTACAATTGCTGAATTTTATGCATTGAAGAGAGCTCTTATTACCAAGTATATAGGCACAGATATCTATTATATTGATACTACTGTTACACCATGGGATACAGGGCGTTTGCTTACTGCTGATAATCCATCCAGTAATGCACTCAACTTACAAAGTGCTGATACAGCTACTGTTGAGAGTAATCAAACAAAGCTGTTAAGAGATATTGGTCTCAACTTCAAAGCTGATGATATTGGCTTGTTCAAGCTTCAAGCTGAAAACTTTAACTATAGAGTTAATGAAGATAGTCTCGAACTTAATCAATTCTACATTTTCCCTGATCCAGCAAGGTTTGGTAATGTATCAACAAGTCCTAAAGCCATTTACCCTATATACTATCAGTTTGATAATAGAGGTAATACAAGAAATGTTTCAAGTGGTATTGCTGCCGGTGATCCAAAGATTACAAATAAGGTTACAACATTTGAATCTTATACAACTAAGGAAAGAAACAACTCACAACTTGCTGAACAGAATGACATCAGCTATAAGCTCAATTTTACAGATCTCTTTAATCAGGGTCTTGTTGATAAGTATCAAACAGATATCTTTGGCAATGAGTATGCTCTATTTAAAGATGAAGCGCTTGCTCCTATTAACGAAGAAGCGTCAACAAAGGTTAAGAACCTATTACTTAATGGTCATGTTTTCTTTGACACTTTTGAAGGGTATAACTTTAACTACTCATTAACTGGTGTATCTGGTAATACATTTAAATCTGGACTAACATCAACTACAAATGGATTTAGTGACTTACTTGGACCTTTAACATTATACATGCGTGAGTTTTATCCTTATCAGGAATTGATTGAGGACACAAGAAATATTATTCCATTCTGGCGTGATGGTGGTGCTTTTACTTTCCTTGATGGTAGTAAACTTCCTGATCCTCTTTCAGGTATTGGACCAGGTTACCCTGCTTCTACTAACTACTACTATACAGTGCTTGCAGAGGGTACATTCCCTGATGCTGTATCATTAACAACAGAGCAAGTAGTACTCTCTGATATTACAACAGAAGCTGACTTCTTAATTATCACTGAAAATAGTTCTCTTGATTTCACACAGGATATTAAGTATCACCTTTCTGCCGGCAATCCGTATATGACCTATAATGGAGGATACTTTACAGATGAAGTTGTTCTACCTAATGACTTTAACTATACAGATAACTTCAGATTTCTTGATACAGCTGACTCTAATGGCTCAACTGTTCTCTCAGATCTATCTTCCTCAACTGTAATACTTACTAGAGAAGAGAAGAAGTCACTTGATGGTAGGCTATATGTTAAGAATGGAACTTACTCAACATCAGAGCCTGTTTCAGCTGCTCTTAAAGGATTATTTAGTAAGTACTCTGCAGCAGTTCAAGATCAAATCAATTATGATCTTATAGACTTTGATATCATTCAAAATACTATTTTCCTCGAGACAAGATCAAATCTTATTATAGATAAGATTGTACATGCTGATGGTAAGTTTGCAGTTCCTACTACTGTTAATACATTGTTTAGTGTTAACAGTGCAAAAAGTATTGAGACATTTACTAATAGATTCTACGTAGAAGAAACAGGTAAGGTATACTTTGCTAGATTTAAGAATACTGACACATGTGAAGGTATCGCAGATAACTTTAAAGCAGTATATCCTGAAATCTACGAGTATAGTATTGCTAACAACACTTCAACAAAGGTATATCCAGAGAGTATTACTGATATATCATTGAGTGCATTCAAACTTAATGTTGTTAATGAAAATATACGAAACTACACTCCTGACTCTATACATACACCGAAGATTGCTTATAATAGTAGAAATGACCTCTTTAAGGTGACATATATTGTAAATGACAAGAATGACTTTACTCATATGGTTGATGTATCGTTCAAGATGTCTAATAATAAGCTAGTTGTTATCGATTCAAATAGATATGAGACATTAAATAATATTACTAGAACATCAACGTTTGGACCATCTTCAACCTTCAGTCAGATTTCTGCTACTAGTGGTAATTTCACAAAAGACACTGACAACTTTACACTTACTGTATAATGAGTAATATCTTTATTAACCTTTCAGCTATATCAGAGAATACAACAGTGCTTAAAAGCCTCTACTCTTTTAAAGGTAGTCCATCTATTAACTTCATACTCTCCGGGATTGATGAGTCAATTAATGCTGCTTTAACTCTGGGCATTAACTGGGGTGATGGTTCCGCTACAGAATATAGTCAAAAGGATATTGTTTTTAACTATAAGAAGGAGTCTATCTTTAATGAGGTGCTTTATGGTAAAGTAGGTGGTACTATTCTTGATACTTACGATCATACATATGTTCCATCAACTAACTCATTATTTACAAACCTTACAGCTCAGTTTGTTATCCACTTTAATAATGGCTTCTATGCTAACATTAAACAGCCTATTAAGTTGATCAAAGAGAGTTACTATGATAATATCCAAAAGCTTGGTATTACATCTACACAAATGACAGGTGCTTCTGGCTCTAATACAGTAGCTAACCTTCAAAGCAAGTTCAACAATAGTACATATATTACTTTTCTGAATAATTGATTGTGTTCCTTATTTGTGCCATTAAATATGTATGTCAATGGCTACTACAACTACATATCATATAAGCTCGGTTGCTTTCCCTACGGCAGAATATGATGATAGGTATACTTCTGTAGATCAAACTGCTTCTACACTCGAACAAGGCTTCCAGGTTAACAGTATCAACGCACTCTCTGGAGCACGTGATAGTAAGATTAATAACTACTCAGCATTCTACATGACTGATAGGAATAAGCTTACTAACTTCTTTTCTGTATCTTCGCTTGCAGAGAGTCAGTCAACTTCATTGATTACAAAACTCGGGTTCGAAAGACCTGGTATAGAGCCATCAAAATACTTATATATCTTCAAGACTAACCAGGATGCTACTGATGATCAGAAAGCACTTGGTATTAAGACACTTAATACAACTGGCCTCTTTGATAATAACTTCTTCTTCGAGATTGAAGCTCTCAATAATAACCTATGCCGCATTAAACATAACAATGGGTTATTTGACTTCTACCTCAACTATAACACAACTCATAATTCCTTTGTATTCTATCAGAATGCAGACTACTACAAAGGTATTACACAAGAGCGAAATGATGTGTTTAGATATATTCTAGATGATGATGGATATATGCAGTTGTTCAAGTTTCACAATGATGTGCTTAATATTGTTACCCTAAGTGGTGATAATGTAGTTCTTGAACCTCTAAGAGCTGGTAGCCTTAATAGAGGGCTTGCAAACCTAATTCATATTGATTATAACCTTGATCAAAACAAGCAGTTCTTGAATAAGAGCTTTGCTAGTTATAATAATCAGAAGACAACTAATTTAATTCTTAATACAGCAGATAGCAATTTTGATGAAAACGGTCAGTATATGTTTGTTGCTAACTACAATAGCATCTCAGCTGATAAGATGCCAATTAACTATATTGCTCTAGATACTAATAGATCAGAGTTTAACTTTATTAAGAGAGGTTCTAGTATGGTTGAGAGTCCGGTAGGCGTTGGTCAAGATCCACGAGAGTATTATGGTATATATGCAGGTAATGATCAAGAAAAAGGTCTTCCAAAGCTTAACCTAACCTACAGCTTTTATGATAAGGATGTATTCATTGTAAATGGTACTGATACACACTTTACAGCACCTTCATCAATGTATCCCTATGAGAAGTTAAATCTCAATGATACACAATTCGCCTTTAATGGTGCTTTTGCTGGTCCAACACCTAATCTTGCTGATAAAATCTTTGTAAAGAGACAGAACAGCACACAATATGATAATGGTAGGTATCTTTGCACTTGGCTATCTGGTGGCACACTCAATACACAAGGTATATGGGTAGATAGATACTATTACCCGGATAAAATTTCTAAGGACGCTGCTCTTTCAGCTGCAGCTTTATACTCACCATCATTTTTTGATAGTGTTGATAGTGTTTCACTTGCTGTAGCTGATGCTGTTATTAATAGGGAGAAATTCTTTGATAAGAAGAGTGATGCATCTATTGTACCAAATGCATCTATTAAATATCAGAGAATTGGTAATGCAGATATCGCAGAAATTGTTAATAGCTCAGCTCCTATAGTTTCAGCATTTGATAGTTATACAACATCTAAAATCGTAAGAGGTGAGGTAGAGAATATTTGTAATGAGTTTAGTGGTAAGGAGTTTTTATTCGACGGTTCTAGTTATTCAAAGTTTGAAGTTATAGAGCAGATTGATACTGCAAGGAACTTCACATTGAGTTTTGACATGTATCTCGACCTAAGTAATCAATATGGGTTCGCTCTAATGGGTAACAATACCAATAAAGGATTTGGTATTTTCCAAGATCAGACAGTAACACCGTTTATTCATGTTGTAAGTGAGAATACTCTATACATATATAATACCGACTTTACACTACTTAATAGAATAGACTTCAAAACTAAGATTAAGCATGTATTTAAGAGAAGTGCTCTTGACGACTTTATTATTACATGTGCAGGTAACCTTTTCTATAAGGTTAACACTCAAGGCAATAAGATTAAGCTTGAGTGTGGTTCAGATATCCTTGATTACTATGGTGCTTATCAGAAACATGATCACATTGACTTTATATCATCAGATCAACGTGTAAGGAGAATTAATACCAATACATTCTCTGTATCTACTCTATCTGCTGACGAGTTTGATGTATATAAAAATGAGTTTCCCTGTGGTTATGACAATGTTATTGAGTATAATGATACAGTTTTCAAACTTCCAGGTATTAAGACAGCGTGGGAAAATGACTCTACTGCATTCTACCAGGTAAGTAGCTATATTGTTAAACATAATTTTGATAGTGCTCCAGAAGCTTTCCTCAAGTCAGATGATATTAAGGACTTTACAGTTATTGATGATAAAATTTATATCCTCAAAGCAACTGAGTTCTTTATATTCAATACAAGTGGTGTATTTGATCTATCTGGATCAATCGATAACATCACTATACCAAATCCAGTAACACAAACAACTGTAGCTCTTTCAGGTGGTGAGTTTATATCAATTGATTTTATTAATGAGTATGTTAATGGTGAACGACGCATAAACACAGTAATGCTTGCTCAAGGTAATGATGATAAACTTTACCTATCTAAAGGTACTACTGCAGTTGCTCTTTCAGGTGTACCTCTTGCTTCTAATACAAGAGATACAAAGTTAACTAACTATAATGTTCTCAATCATATATATGATGCTAAAACAATTGACTTTAAGCTATCCTTAAGGAACTATCTTAATACAGAAGATGTTCTAAATAAGACTATCTCATTCTCACAAGATGATTTTGAACCTGGCTTCTATAACTTTACATATAGGCTTGATACCAAGCAAGGTAACTCATCACTTTACATTAATGGGGAGTTATATGAGAATCAAACATTCTCACCTGGTAAGTACTTAATTCAAGATATATTTAGCGATGAATTCTTTATTGGAACTGCTGGGTTTCAGAGTAACTTAGATCTATCAACTTACTTAAGACAGCCTGGTTATTATTATACAAAAGACTTAACTATTAAGAATCCGTTTATCTATAACAGAGCTATTGATACAGAACTGGTTTATGCCATATACCTATCAACAAAACAGGTTGATGATCTTGTACTTTCTATACCTGCAGGTCAAAGAACATCTAAGACAGAGATTCAACAGTTCTTCAAATTTAACAGAACAAACTCTTCTAACCATATTGATATTGTTGTTAGAAATCTTAACATTACAAATGTCGCTGTAAGAGATCAGATTAAAACATCTATACTTGCAGAAGCTAAGAGCTTTGCTCCTGTAGGAGTTAAAATTAACGACGTCGTATTCAAAGACTATTAAAGATGATTGATTATACCTCATATAAAAAGATATACACTGCTGGTGATATGTTCACACTCACGGCTTCTGATTTTCACGGCTTTGTTGAAATTGATGATTTTACTGGTGTAGCTACAGAAGTCTCTACAGGTAAAGCATTATCATCAAAGAATACATATGCTACAGATCTATTCTTTACCAACTTTTACACAGACCGTGTTATTGCTGATGATGGTTTAAGACTTCCAAATACAGAGAGTGAATGTAACTTTAACCTCAATGATAACTTTGATTATAAGCT
>Ga0075444_10002769_pt1 | contig 10531 bp, 9 predicted proteins | sample CoawatmetaG01DNA_FD_76836 | JGI IMG/M metagenome (GOLD analysis project Ga0075444, IMG submission 76836) | Marine microbial communities from the West Antarctic Peninsula - Coastal water metaG017-DNA | ecosystem: Environmental > Aquatic > Marine > Coastal | place: Atlantic Ocean: West Antarctic... | reverse complement strand
GCTTCGCCGAGCCCCCCTACACCGGCATCGGTTTCGGTCTGGGCTTCTCGGTGATGCTCGCCCCCGCCCGGGCCCAGATCCTCGGCACGCCGGGCGGGGTCGAGCATCACCGAGAAGCCCAGACCGAAACCGATGCCGGTGTAGGAGGTCTCGGCGAAGCGCGGCGTGCCCATCGCGGCGAGATCGCCCGGCAGATGATTCGCGAGCATCAGGTCGACCGTCTTGCGGCCCAGGAGGCGTGCGCCGTCGAGGGTGCCCCGGTTGAGGATCATCCGGCAGAAGCGCTGGTAATCCGTCGCCGTCGAGACGAGGCCGCCGCCGCCCGACGCGATCGCGGGCGGGCGCGCGAAGGCCGTCTCCACCGAATCGTCGAACAGGCGCAGCTGCCGCGCGCGATCGTACGCGTAGGTGGCGCAGAAGCGCGGCATCAGCTCGGGCCGCACGTAGAAATCGGTATCGACCATGCCGAGGGGCCCGATCACCGCCTCGCGGAGGTGGTCGGCGAAGGGGCGGCCGGTGAGCGCCGCCACGTACTGGCCGAGCACGTCGGTGGCGACGCTGTAGTTCCAGGCGCTGCCCGGCTGGGCGAGGAGCGGCAGCTTCGCCACCCGCGCGGTCATCTCGGCGAGCGTGCCCTCGCGCGCCAGGAAGTCGACACCCTGCTCGCGGTACTGCGCGTCGACCAGGGTCGCTTCCATGAAGCCGTAGGTCAGCCCGGCCGTGTGGGTCAGCAGGTCCCGCACGGTGATCGCCCGGCGCGCGGGCTCGGTCTCGAGCTTCGCCCGGTTGCCGCCCACGGCGACGCGCATCTCGGCGAACTCGGGCAGGACCCGCGAGATCGGATCGTCGAGCTGGAACAGGCCCTGCTCGTAGAGCTGCATCACCGCGACCGAGGTCAGCGGCTTGGTCATCGAGTAGATCCGGGTCACCGTGTCGAGGGTGAACGGCGTCGCCCGGGCGAGGTCGGCCTGCCCGCAGGCACGCGCGAAGGCGATGCGGCCGCGCCGCGCCACGGTGACCGACAGGCCGGCCAGCCGACCGTCGCCGACGAGGCGGTCCATCCACGGCACGATCCGGGCGAGCCCGTCCGGGCTGAACCCGGCACCCGTCGGATCGGTCTCGGTCAGCGCGCTCATGCGGTCTCCTCGTGGTGGCGGTCCGGAAGCGTAGAAGGGGAGGGGAACGAAATCACCAGCCCATTGTCCCGGCCCCACCCTTGAACGGGCCGACGATGCCGGGCGTGATCCAGCCGCCGTAGAAGTTTCCGGGCTGCGGCGTCACCTGGGCCGCCCCGACGAAGCAGGCGTCCATCGGGCCGGCGTAAAACGCGACGTAGCCGGCGATCGCGCGGAAATCCGGCGTCGGGTCCGGGTAGGCCCAGGCGGCCCCGGGCACGAGGCGGTCGCCGGCGCGCACGTCGAACAGGACGGCCTGTCCCTTCCACTCGCAGATCCCGCCGCGCCGCCGGTTCACCAGCGCCCCGTCCGCGATGTCGGCGGGCGGCAGGTAGTAGGTCGGCGGGTGCGAGGTCTCGAGTACCCGGAAGCCGGAACCGGTCTCGGCGATGACGCGGCCGCCGAGCACGACCTGCAGCCGGTCCGGGACGGATTCCAGCCGCGGCGGCCGCGGATAGTCCCAGACGCTCTCCTCGCCCGGCCTGACGGGATCGGGGACGGGCCGGAAAGGCGATCCGCGCATGGGAAACCTCGTGCTGTGTCAGTGCGGATCCAGATAGGGCGCCGCGGCCGGCGTTTGTCGTCCGGCGCGCCCGTGCTAGCCCGTCGCCGACACTCGAGCCCGGGATCGCCCGCGATGGACATCGCCCTCTTCCTCGACTTCGACGGCACGCTCGCCGAGATCGCTCCGCGGCCGGATGCCGTGCGGGTCGAGCCGGGTCTGGTGGAGGATCTGGAGCGTCTCCGGGCACGCCTCGACGGCGCCCTCGCCATCGTCACCGGCCGGCCAGTCACGGTGATCGACGGCTTCCTGACGCCCGCGCGCCTCGACGCGGCCGGTCTTCACGGCGTGGAGCGCCGGGTCGACGGCGCGCTCACCGGCGGCCGCGCGGAGGATCACCCCGACCTGCGCCGGCAGGTCGCGCGCCTGCAGGCCGAGACCGCCGCGCTGGCGCAGGTCCTGATCGAGGACAAGGGCGCCTCAGTGGCGGTCCACTGGCGGCTCGCGAGCCCGGACGACGCGCTGCGGGCCGAGACGCTGGTGAAGGGCGCGGCGGAGGTCCTCGGCGCCGATTATCGCCTCCAGCTCGGCAAGGCGGTCGGCGAGATCGTCCCCGCGCAGGCCACCAAAGCCCACGCGATCCGGGCCTTCATGGCGCAGGCGCCCTACGCGGGACGGATTCCCGTCTTCTTCGGCGACGACCGCACCGACGAGATCGCCTTCGCGTCGGTGAACGAGGACGGCGGCGTCGCGGTGCGCGTCGGGGACGGCGAGACCGTCGCCCGGCGACGCCTGCCCGACCCCGCCGCCGTCCGTGCCCTGCTGAGCAACTGGGCCGCCGGCGGTGCGATCGACCCGGACGCGCTGCCGCCGGCCTGACGCGCCGCGCCGTCCAGGGGAGATCGCGATGACGGGGCGTTCCGTCACGGGCTGGCCGCGCCTGCTGCTGCGGCTGGAGGGAGCCTGCATCCTGGTCGCCGCCCTGCTCGCCTATGGCTGGCTCGGGCCGTCGTGGTGGCTCTTCGCGGCGCTGCTCTTCGTTCCCGACCTGAGCATGCTGGGCTACGCGGCCGGTCCCGCGGTCGGCGCCGCGCTCTACAATGCGGCGCACACGCTCGCGCTGCCGCTCGTCGGCCTGCCCCTGGCGATCGCCGTCGGCCATCCCGAGGCCGTAGGGTTGGCCTTGATCTGGTTCGCCCATATCGGTCTCGACCGCGCCGTCGGTTACGGTCTCAAATACGGCAGCGGATTCGGTGATACGCATCTTGGCGTCATCGGCCGGCCGCGTGACAAGACGATCGCGCCGTCCTGAGCGGTGCAATCGCCGCCGAATGGGACTTGCCCGCGCGGGGTCGCGGGGCCGATCAATCGCCGGAGCCGTGCCGGGCGCGAGTCCCGTCGCGGCGGGCCAGAGAGCAGGGGCTAGTTGCGATGTTCGAGTTTCCGGTTCTGGTCGGCGACATCGGCGGGACGAACGCGCGGTTCGGTCTGATCGAGAAGGCCGGCGACCAGCCCCGCCTCCTCGCGCACGAGGCCACCGCAGACCATCCCGATCCTTCGAGTGCGATCAGGGCGTCGCTGGCGAAGGGCGGCGGCCCGGCGCCGCGCGCGGCCATCCTGGCGATCGCCGGCCGGGTCGACGGGCCGGAGATCCAGCTGACGAACGCGCACTGGAAGATCGCGGGCCAGCGCATCGCCGAGGATTTCGGGCTCTCATCCGCGACGGTCGTGAACGACTACGTGCCGGTGGCGGCCGGCGCCGCCGATATCGAGCCCGACGACCTCACGCCGGTCGGGCCCTGTCCGCCCGTGCCCGGCGGCGCCCGCGTGGTGCTGGGCCCCGGAACCGGCTTCGGCGCGGCGGCGCTGGTCCCCTACGCGGCGCATCTCGCCATCGTGTCCACCGAGGTCGGCCACACCGATATCGGCCCGGCCGACGCCTTCGAGGAGAAGGTCTGGCACGCGCTGGAGCGGGTCGAGGACCGGATCACCGTGGAGACGGTGCTGTCGGGGCCGGGCCTGTCGCGGCTCCACGCGGCCGTCGCCCATGTCCGGACCGGGCAGCCGCACGAGAAGATCGAGCCGGCCGCGGTCACCGAGGCCGGTCTCAGCGCCACCGATCCGCACGCCGCCGAGACGCTCGAGCTGTTCGGCCGGGTGCTCGGACGCGTCTGCGGCGACCTCGCGCTGACCTTCCTGGCGACGAGCGGCGTCTATATCGGCGGGGGCATCGCGCCCCGGATCCTCAAGGTGCTCGAGGAGAGCGGTTTCCGCACCGCCTTCGAGAAGAAGGCGCCCTTCGCCGAGATGATGCGCCGGATCCCGACCAGCGTGATCACCGTCCACGACCCGGCCTTCCGGGGCCTGGCGGCCCTGGCGAACGAGGGCGCCAAGTTCGTCTACCACGGGCAGGTGTGGCGCAGGGAAACGTGACGGACCGCGACGGCGAGCGCTGTGCGGAGCGAGGCCCGGCGGCCTCGCTCCGCCCGCGCGGACGGCTGTCGCCGCGGGCCTGCCCTCAGGCCGCTGCCAGCGGCTTCGACACCTCCTCCAGGGACTTGCCCTCCGCGGCCGTTCCCCAGATGCCTCCGACCACCGCCGCGATGAGCATCAGCACAGCGCCGAGGCCGTAGCCGAACAGCACCCAGTCGCGCGAGCCGGTCTCGACCAGCGTGCCGAACAGGAGCGGGCCCGAGACGCCGCCGATACCGGTGCCGACCGCGTAGAAGGCCGCGATCGCCAGGGCCCGGATCTCCAGCGGGAAGGTCTCCGAGACCGTGAGATAGGCCGAGCTCGCCGCCGCCGAGGCGAAGAAGAACACCACCATCCAGGCCGCGGTCTGGCCGACCGGCCCGAGCACGTCGAGGCGGAACAGCAGGCCGACACCGGCGAGCAGCAGCGCCGAGATGCCGTACGTGAAGGCGATCATCTTGCGCCGTCCGATCGTGTCGAAGAGCCGCCCGAGGAGCAGCGGGCCGAGGAACGAGCCGAGCGCGAAGGGCAGCAGGTACCAGCCGACATGGTTGCCGGGGACCTGGTAAAAGCGCTCCAGCACCAGCGCGTACGTGAAGAACAGGGCGTTGTAGAAGAAGGCCTGCGCGATCATCAGTGCGAGACCGACCATGGTCTCCTTGCGGCTCGTCACGAACAGCGCCTTGAACACCTCGGAGAGCGGTGTGTGGTCGCGGGTGCGGACCTTCATGCGCTTGCTCTCGTCCACCGGCGGCAGGGTGACGCCCTCGTCGGTGAAGCGCTTCTCGATGCCGGTGACGACCCGGTCGGCTTCCGCCGCGTAGCCGTGGGTCGCGAGCCAGCGCGGGCTCTCGGGGATCCAGGTGCGCAGGAGGAGGATCACGAGGCCGATGGCGCCGCCGGTGAAGAAGGCGACGCGCCAGCCCCAGGCCGGGTCGATCACCTCGGGCTTGAGGAGCACGATCGACATGAACGAGCCGAGCGCCGCGCCGATCCAGAACGAGCCGTTGATGACGAGGTTGGTCCACCCGCGGACCCGGGCCGGGACCAGCTCCTGGATGGTCGAGTTGATCGCCGTGTACTCGCCGCCGATCCCCGCGCCCGTGAGGAAGCGGAAGAAGCAGAAGCTCCAGATGTTCCACGACAGGCCGGTGGCGGCCGTGGCGACGAGGTAGAGGGCGAGCGTGATGAAGAACAGCTTCTTGCGGCCGATCCGGTCGGTGAGCCAGCCGAAGCCGATCGCGCCGGTGACGGCGCCCACGAGGTAGCAGGAGGCGGCGAGCCCGACGTCGAACTCCGAGAACGACATGGGCGGCTGGCGCAGCGCGCCCACCAGGGAGCCGGCGAGCGTCACTTCGAGGCCGTCCAGCACCCAGGTGATGCCGAGCGCCACGATCACCAGTACGTGGAAGCGGCCCCAGGGCAGCCGGTCCAGGCGCGCGGAGATGTCGGTGTCGATCACGCGGCCGATCTCCGCGCGTTCCGGCGTCCCGGATCCCCCCTCGACCTTGCTCGCCATGTCCGCGTATCCTCCCGGTCCAAGTGTTTACCCTGCTGAGACAGCCGGCATTTACCGCGACTGTAGGCAGGTGTTGGGAACGGGTTGGAAATCGATTCGGTTCGATTTCGTCTTCACGCGCGCCGCGCAGAACAGGGAGGTTCACGCGGTGCTCCTCCCATGTCCTCCTGTGCTGCCCGTTCCCGCCGATCCTGGCCCCGGTACGTCCTGCTGTCCGCCATGACGCTCGGCGGACTCGCCACCGCGCCCACAGAGGGAGCGGACCGGCACCTCGAGCGGCCCAAGCCCCGCGTCGCGATGCAGGCGGCCGAGCGCTGGCGCCTCCGGCCGACCGAGCCCGCAGTCGCGACGACGACCGGCAGCATCCGCCGGCGGGCCGAGACCGCGATCCCTGAGGACCGTCGCAACGTCCGTCTCGTCTACCCGGCGCTGATCGAGGCGCGCTGAGAACGCCGGCGCCCGGCCCGTCTCGACGATCCGGGTCCTGTCAGGCACAGCGCCTGCTTCGCCCGCGCGTGGACGGGTGGAACGGTACGGTGCGGAGGACGCGGATGGCTGAGGCAATCGCCCTGGTCGGGTGCAAGGGGCCGGATCAGGAGGCGGAGTATCTGCGCATCCTGTCGGCGGCCATGCCCGAGGAGCGCCTAATCCCGTTCCGGACGATGGACGACGCGGCCCGGGCGGCGGCCCGAGTCGCCGTCGTGGCCAACCCCGATCCGGCCGAGGTCGCGGCGCTGCCGGGGCTGGTCTGGGTGCAGAGCCTCTGGGCCGGGGTCGAGAAGCTCGTCGGCGCCTTCGACCGGCCGCTGCCGATCGTCCGCCTCGTCGACCGCGAGATGGCCCGCACCATGGCGGAGGCCGTGCTGGCCTGGACCTACTATCTCCAGCGCGACATGCCGGCCTATGCCCGCCAGCAGCGCGACCGGGTCTGGCGCCCGCACGCCTACCGCAAGCCGTCCGAGACGACGGTGGGCCTGCTCGGCCTCGGGGCGCTCGGGACCGCGGCGGCGGAGCGGCTCACCGGAGCCGGCTTCCGCGTCGTCGGCTGGAGCCGCAGCCCCAAGGCGGTGCCGGACCTCGAGACGTTCCACGGCGCCGACGGCCTCCCGGCGATGCTCGGCCGGTGCGACATCCTCGTCTGCCTCGTGCCGCTGACGCCGGAGACGCGGGGCCTCGTGAACGCCGAGCGCCTCGCCGCCCTGAAGCCCGGCGCCGCGCTGATCAACTTCGCCCGCGGACCGATCGTCGTCACCGAAGATCTGATCGCCGCTCTGGACACCGGCCATCTCGCCCACACGGTCCTCGACGTCTTCGCGGTCGAGCCGCTGCCGACCGAGTCGCCCCTGTGGTCCCATCCCCGCGTGACGGTGCTGCCGCACGTCTCGGGGCCCACCGACATGGATTCGGCGGCCGCCACGGTGGCGGCCAACCTGCGGGCCTATCGGCGGACCGGTCAGGTGCCGGACGGCGTCGACGCGGCGCGGGGGTACTGAGACGCGCGCGTCACAGCTTCGGGAATGTCGCCGCGAGGTGGTCGATCAGCACGCGCACGGCCGGCGGCAGCCCGCGCCGGGTCGTGAAGACGATGTGCACGATCCCGGGCTGGCCCTGCCAGTCCGGATAGACGGGCACGAGCCGACCCGCCGCGACGGCGTCGGTGCAGGCGTGGTCGGGCAGGAACGCGACCCCGAGACCGTCAGCCGCTGCGTCGGTGAGCGCGGCGAAGTCGCCGCAGGTCAGGCGCGGCTCGTGGCGCAGGGTGACGACCGTGCCGTCACGGTGCTCGAGCCGCCACTCCGCCTCGCCCGGATCGTCGCGGGTGCCGAGCGTCGGGACAGCGCCGAGCGCGGCGATGTCGGGACCGAGGCCGCGCGCCACCTGCGGCGCGGCGACCAGGATCCAGCGCGAGGATCCGAGCGTGCGCATGGTCAGCGACGCGTCGCTCGTCAGGTCTCGCCGCACACGCAGCGCCACGTCGATCCGCTCCTCGATCAGGTCGACGGGCCGGTCGGTCACGACCAGCTGCAGCCTCACCTTCGGGTAGCGGACGAGGAAGCCGCGGACGCGCGCGGCGACGATGTCGGCGAGGCCCGACGGGCAGCTCATGCGGATCCGCCCGTGCGGCTCGGTCTGCGCTTCCGCGACCAGCGCCTCGGCCCGCTCCGCCTCCAGCATCATCGCCCGGCAGCGCTCGTAGAAGCCCTGGCCGACTTCGGTCACGCGGAAGCGCCGGCTCGACCGCTCGATCAGGCGGGCGCCCAGGCGCGCCTCCAGGGCCGCGACGCGGCGGCTCAGCTTCGATTTCGGCTGGTGCAGCGCCCGGCCCGCCGCGGCGAAGCCGCCGTGCGCGACGACCTCGGCGAAGTAGACGTAGTCGTTCAGATCGGCGCGGACCATCGTTCCTCCAGTGGAACGCTGGGTGCCACATTCGCGGGCTACCCGCATCATCGTTCCGGCGGCATCTCTCCGGCCAGCGGCGCATACGGGGCCGCAGCACGGAGAACGACGATGGCTGGCAGGTTTCAGGACAAGGTTGTGGTGGTGACCGGCGGCACCAGCGGCATCGGCCTCGCCACCGCCAAGGCCTTCGTGGCCGAGGGGGCCTCGGTGTTCATCACCGGGCGCCGCCAGGAGACCCTCGACGCGGCGTTGAAGCAGATCGGCGGCCGGATCACCGGTGTGCGCGGCGACATGGCGAACCTCGCCGACATCGACCGCCTGTACGATGCGGTCCAGCAGAGGCACGCGCAGATCGACGTGATCTTCGCCAACGCCGGCGGCGGCACCTTCGCGCCATTGGGCGCGATCACCGAGGCGCACTACCAGAGCATCTTCGACACCAACGTGAAGGGCGTGCTCTTCACCGTCCAGAAGGCGCTGCCGCTGCTGCGGGACGGGGCCGCGATCGTGCTCACCGGCTCGACCGCCGGCAGCTCCGGGACGCCCGGCTTCAGCGTCTACTCGGCCACCAAGGCGGCGGTGCGAAACTTCGCCCGGAACTGGATCCTCGACCTGAAGGACCGGCGCATCCGGGTGAACACGATCAGCCCGGGCGTGACCGAGACCGCCGGGCTCGACGAGCTCTTCGGCGGCGGCGATCAGGCGGCGGCCACCAAGGATTTCCTCGCCGGCCAGATCCCGGCCGGCCGCGTCGGCCGGCCCGAGGAGATCGCGCAGGCGGTCCTGTTCCTCGCCTCGGACGCGGCGAGCTTCATCAACGGCGTCGAGCTGTTCGCCGATGGCGGGCAGGTCCAGATCTGAGGATCCGGGTCGGCCGGGACGCGACACCCGGTCCCGGCCGCCGGGGTGAACCCTAACAATGGCCGGCGGTTAAAGGCCCGGCCCTCCGGTCCCGCTTCGTCGCGGGCGGGCGCCGGGAAGGACAATCGGGTCTCATGGGTTGGCCGCGCCGCATCCTCATCACCGCCGGGCTCCTGGCCGTCGCGGCCGGCGCGACGCTGAGCCTCGGCCGCTTCAGCTACGCGCCGATGCCTGACCGGGCGGACCTGCTCAATCCGGACCGATACCCGATCCAGACCGCTTTCGACATTCTCGGCCGCCGTGTCTCGCGCGCGGAGGCCGACGGGCTCGAAGCCACCGAGGACGGACGGAAGGCGCTCTCGCCGAGGAGCGGCGCGGTCGCGATCGATCCGGCCATGGTCGAGCGTGGACGCCAGGCCTTCTATCAGGAGACGTTCGGCAACGAGGTCTTCCTGACCGACGTCATGGGCATGCTCGACGGCGGCCTCACGCCCGGCGCCGTCGCGCTGGCGGTGGCGAAGCTCGGAGGTCAGGGCACGACCAACCTCCAGGTCGCCATGGCGAAGGACGTGCGCGTCGGCGACCGCGTCTACCGGACGGGCGAGCTGGTCCCGACCGGGCTGGACGTGCCGAAGGGCGGCGCCTTCATCATCGGGATCAAGACCTTCTCCGACCGCGGTCACCTGCGCATGGGGATCACCTGCGCCCTGTGCCACGCCGCAGTCGATCCCGGCACCGGCAAGGTGGTTGAGGGCGCGCCCAACACCGACCTCAATGCCGGGCTGCTGATGGCGCTCGCGAGGAACTCCTCGGCCTACTTCATGCACGCCAGCGTGCCAGAGGCCGATGCCCGACCTTCCGCCGACCCGCAGCATACCGGCTCGACCGACGCGGGACCGGCGCTGCCGGACGCCGCGGCCGTGGAGGCGGCCACCAAGGTGCAGGTGGCGAGCTGGCCGCCGGGCAGCTTCGACTCGTCCGCCGACCGGGTCACCAATCCGACCTCGATCCCGTCGAGCTTCTCCGCTTATGGCGAGCCCTACAGCTGGAGCGGGCGCGAAGCGATCGGACCCTTCGCCGGCCTGTCCTCGCTCAACAACAACGTCCACGCGGCCAATTCCGACACGACCCAGCTCGCCGCCGCCGCGCCCTGGCTGTTCGGCATGGATCCGGAGACGTATCTCGGCATCGTGCTGCGCGGGGCGGCCACCGAGGCGTTCCGCTACAAGCCGAGCGGCGGCCGCAGCCCGTCGGAGGTGCTGCGCAGCGTCGATCCGACCCCGGCCTCGCCGGGCCTGAACAGCTACGCGGTGCTGCCGACCTATCCGGCGACCAACTACGTCACCGACAACGGCCTGTTCACCTCGGTCCCCGGGGAGCCGGTCAACCACGCCAACAACGCCATGTCGGCCTTCCAGAACCTGCTGCACCCGCCGGCCGCCGGGCAGGATCCGGACCGGGTCCGGGCCGGCCGGGCGGTGTTCGAGAAGGCCGGCTGCGGCACCTGCCATTCCGGCCCGGCGCTCACCAACCACCGGGTCGTCCCGGAGGCCGAGATCGGCACAGAGCCGACCCGGGCCCGGGCGGGCGCCAAGATGGAGG
>Ga0075444_10002766_pt1 | contig 10534 bp, 11 predicted proteins | sample CoawatmetaG01DNA_FD_76836 | JGI IMG/M metagenome (GOLD analysis project Ga0075444, IMG submission 76836) | Marine microbial communities from the West Antarctic Peninsula - Coastal water metaG017-DNA | ecosystem: Environmental > Aquatic > Marine > Coastal | place: Atlantic Ocean: West Antarctic... | reverse complement strand
CTTATGCGGTCTGGAATTAATATCGACATCAACGGCAACGGTTTGGCCGTCAGCAATCAAGGGCTGATTGTCAGAGGAATTGCGTCCGACCATATCAGCAGCCCAGCCCATTGCTCTCTTCTGCTGAAACTGACTTGGTGCCGGGGCGGTTAGCATGTAGGCACCAGCTAAAGCACCAGCATCGGCAGCAACCTGAAGCTGCTTTCGTATATGAAATCCGTGGACAAAATCTACTGCAATAGAGCCAAGCACTAGCAAACCAAAAATCAAAGCCAACAAGAAGACTGAGCTAAGAGCGCCTTTCTTACTGCGCCCAGCCCTGTTCTTTCTAGTAAGTTTGATGGCAATGGCCTTTGGCTTGGTACTCATTTTTTCTTGCCTTCTTAACAGCATTCACTCACTTGACCAAGGTTTCCATCACCATCATGCATATTTACTTGGGCCTTTTGATGGCTTCTTTGGTAGTTCCTCTAAAAGTTTTTTCTCTAAAAGTTTTTACTCTAAGCGACAAGTTGATTCAGCCACAATTTCAAAGCCTTTACCCAAGCCAAGAATATCGGGCTCAGGAAAATGCCGACAACCATACTCATCAGAAACGAAGTGCACTTTTACAGTAACTGTTGGCGGGTTGGCAGATTCATTAAAGCCCTGGCCACCCAGCTCAAACTGCTTGTAGCTGTTAACCACCCCGGGATAATCTATTGAAGAAACAATCTCGCACCAACGAGCCACAGTATATTTAGGGTCCATTCCGTATGACATTGCTAATTTACGCGCAGCAGTACTAGCCGCTTGCTTCAGAGTGCAATGAATGACATAGGCTTCGCTGGCCTCAATCATCACATAAATGGCGATTACGATTAACGGCACAATCATGATTAGCGAAGCCGTAAATTCAGGCATCATCTGAGCTAACTGAGAGCGATTACGGCGGCCTTGTCTCAAAATCTATACCTATATATAAGTACGCTCAGTAAATGAAGGCGGTGGCTGACGAACTGATGTTTACCTGAGAGCGCAAATTGAGCGGGTCAGGATTCGGAAACTTTGGCAGAGGCGGATCGCCTTGCTCTGGAATGTAAGTACAGATCACAGTGACCGACTCAGGAGCACTAAACATGGCTTTCTTGATCTGCCAACCACCTTCGGGAATAGTGAATTGGGCATTGCTCGCCACCATATTGTCAATGCGAATGCGCGACAGCACTCGATTTTGTTTAGCTAAATCACGTGCGACCGATGGGTCACGAAAATACTCAGCAGCGAGCGCTCGAGAGGCAAGATTAGCGGCCTCAGTCATATTCATACCAATGATGTAAGCGTATGAAATCTCAAGCCAGGCCCAGATTGTCAAAATTATGATGGGCAGCAAAATGCAGGTTGAAACCACAGCTTCAACTAGCACAGCCCCTGAAGAGCGACGCTTCTTTGGCTTTTTGCTTTTACTGGCACCACAAGAGTATCTCAATAAGCACTCCCCCATAACCAGTAAAGATGCCTAGAAGACCATTAAACTCTGTAGGCCGTTGACCCACGACTTACCTTGAATATGCCCACAAAATCAAAAAAAGAACCGAAAGCGACTAGAATAGCTCTCTATGAATAACGAAAAGCAGGCCAAGCCCCACTTAATTCTCCCGGCGGGTACCCAGATAGTCACTCTAGTCGAGTGCCGCGGCTTAACTGGTGAAGCCCTTCGACGTAAGGGTACTGTCGGCAAAATAATCAAGAGTCCAAGCGATAGTACCCATGCCTACTTGATTCAATTTCCTGATGGTGGTCAAATCGGCCTGCACCGCCAAGAAATAGCCATTCGCAAACAGGTACAGAGTCTCAATTTTGATCGCCCGCAAAGTTTAGAAGATGACGCTGACTTGAGCAAGTATGTCATTTACCGCTGCGTTGTTGGCTCAAGGGCGTACGGACTTGAAGTCGACGGCTCGGATACAGATAGGCGCGGAATATACTTACCGCCAGCCGATCTGCACTGGTCACTCTATGGGCTGCCTGAGCAAATCGAGAATGAGGAAAATCAAGAATGTTTCTGGGAACTACAGAAATTTTTGATCTTAGCGCTCAAAGCCAATCCTAACGTACTTGAATGCCTCTACACTCCTCTGGTTGAAGAAGCCTCACCAATAGCCCAAGAGCTGCTCCATGAGCGTTCGCGCTTGCTTTCCAAACTTGTTTATCAAACTTACAACGGCTATATTCTTTCGCAGTTTAAGAAGTTAGAAACTGACTTGCGAGCCCACGGCGAACTTAAATGGAAGCATGTAATGCATCTTGTCCGGCTGCTTTCATCCGGCATTACCATTTTGAAAGAAGGCTTTGTTCCGGTAAAAATTGACAGCAATCGCGAGCGCTTACTGGCTATTCGCAATGGCCAGACTTCATGGGAAGAAGTGAATAGTTGGCGTCTAGAACTACATTCGCAATTTGCTCAGGCTTTTGAGCAAACAAAATTACCAGAGCGACCCGATTATGAGTGGACCAACGATTTTCTCATCCGCGCTCGCCGCGAAATGGCAAAGGATTAAATGGAACCATGCAGTATCCAGCAGAACTATCAGCTGCCGTCAAAAACCATCCTTACAAACTTTTGTTTGCCACAGTTAGTGGAGCACATTTATATGGATTCTCTTCACCAGACTCTGACTTCGATCTAAGGGGAACACACATACTACCGATTGCAAAATTGATTGGGTTTGAAGTACAGGATGAAACTATAGAAGTCTCAAAAATCGATAGAACAATAGAGCTAGACCTGGTGTCCCATGACATAAAGAAATTCTTCTCGCTCATGTTAAAGCCCAACGGCTATGTTTTAGAACAACTCTATTCACCATTAATTGTGCACACAAGCCGCGAGCATGATGAACTGAAAGAGCTTGGGAAGGGCTGTATAACTGTCCATCACAGTCATCATTATTTAGGATTTTCAGCAAATCAATGGAAGCTCTTCGAAAACCTTGAAACTAAGAAGGTTAAGCCATTGCTTTATGTATTCCGCGTTCTTCTGACCGGCATCCACTTGATGCGTACTGGTCAAATAGAAGCTAATTTGAGCATTCTCAACCAACAATTCAAACTTTCATACATTGACGAACTAATCAACTACAAAGCTAATTCGCGAGAAAAAGCGACCTTACCGAACAACGATATTAAGTTCTATGGGGGCGAATACCAGCGTCTGCGCAAGATTCTAGAAGAGGAAACTGCCATTTCAAAACTGCCAATTAGCCATGACCTTAAGCCAGCACTCGAAGATTTATTGATACGACTGAGACTATCAAGTTAGACCATTAAGCGTTCTGTGATTTCTCATAGTTAGCTCTAACTCTGTTGTAGACAAGGTCTGTAGGTTCGTTGAACTTAGAAATTGAGCTCATAAATTCGCGTTGAACATGAAACGGTAGTCTTTCGATGCTTTCGCAAGCTCTGTCAGCAACCTGAAAGGCATGAGCTTTGATTTGTTCAATCATCAGTTCGTTAGCTGCAAGCATTTCGCGAATACGCATTGCTTCAGGATTATTCTTTTCAGATGCTGCTTCTGACCTGGTATCTGACATGGGTTCGGCCTGCAATTCTTGGTGAAACTTGTGGTTGTGGGTAGACTCAACTTTGCTAACTTCGATTTCGTTGTTTTCGATCGCCATGATTAGTAATTCCTCTAGAAATTTGGGGTGTCGCCCTCGCGTGCATAGGTCTATCGACATTAGCGAATTCTTCGACAAGGCTTTTCGTAGAAACCCCATGCTTTTCAGAAAAAACTTTATTGATCTCATGTCGAAGGCTAATGAGTACAATTGGCAGTGCTTTCTCTCGCCTAAGGCTCCGAAGTAGTCAAAATGACAGCTATCGCCCCTGACATGTCTACAATGCAACTGCTCAAGATCGCCAACGACAACCACGTTGGGGCCGTCCAGCTTTCGGAGCAAGATAGGGCATTCTTAATCACTTTGCTCAAAGAGAAAGCCCAAGACGAGCTTGAGTATGGTGAAGAAATCGAATTTGAGAAAGTTCGCCTAGTTCGGCGGGTTACCGGGGCAGTCTCAATTTTCTTTGAAAAAGATGAACCACCTAAGCCAGCCAAGAAGAAAGCATCTGCTGACAAAACCAGTGACTCGACTAGCGAAGGCTAGACCTTAAGCTCTTAGCTTTTGATTCTAGTATTATGGTCTGCGACTAGTCAGAGGGCCCACGACAATGCACACAGCCGAACCAAAGATATCGAGTAAGCGCAGATTGAATATACTCGACTACGGTTTAGTAGTTGTCACCTTACTTTCCGCTGCTGGCTTTGGCCTAGCAAGAGCTGGACACGCTGGGGTTAATCAAGTAATTAAAGGCACTCACAAGGTCAATATTGAGGTCTTCATCACCGGTTTGAAAACCAAAGACATCAATCTATTTAAGGTAGGCGACAAGAGCTCGATCACCATTCGCAACCAACCAGTTCAGCCGCCGATGACCATTGTTAAAGTTGACCATCAACAGAAGCAAGTAGCGTTCCTAAGCCCCGACGGCAAGAAAGCCATGGCTTTTCCTGACCCCGCCAACAGCATCGCCCACGATTTTTATGTCACGGTGCAAGATGAAGCCGACGCTACCGATGACGGTTATGTCATTCGCGGCAACAAAATTAAACTGGGCAATCAGATAGAGCTTGAGGCCTTCAAATATAGGGTGCAAGGGGTGGTGGTAGACATCAATCAGGCACTCTAAATAATGCTTACACAACTCGCTTCTTTTTTTAGTTTCTCCGCTCTCGACAAAACCTGGGGCCAAGCACTAAGCAACTCAGCTCTGCTTGGCTGGTTAGTCGCCTTATTCGATCGTCTCAGGCAAAACTTTGCTCAAAGTGCCATAAGCAAAGCTGGCACCACCTTGCAACAACTGGCTTTTGCCTTAAGCTGTCTGCTCTTTCTCGTGCTCGCCCTCCCTCAATTTGCTAATGACAAAGGCGCCTTAGCTCTTCTTTCAACGGCAGCAATGTTGTTGTGGATTGTCGGCAGGCTGGCTGGAGGCAAGGAGGAGAGACAATTCTCTGTGATTGATGGAATTGTTCTGGCCTACTTAGCGGCTAACATTATTGCCACCTTTTCGTCTCACTATCTGGTGCAGAGCATAAAAGGATTAAGCAAAGTCGCTGTCTATATCATTAACTACTTTTTGCTCACTAGTATTTTGAGCAAGCCCAATAGGCTAAACAAACTAATTCTTTCTGCTGTCCTGGCTGGTTTTGTTGTCAGCTTATATGGTCTATACCAGTACAAGATCGGGGTAGCACCGCTGGCAACGTGGGAAGACCCTACAGTTGAGTCGAAAGGCACTCGCATTTATTCCACCCTCGGTAATCCCAACCTATTGGCGGGCTATCTCATTCCGCTCTTTCCACTAGCACTGGCTCTTGCAGTCAACTGCTGGAAGACTAAAGAGAATAGTGAAAAACTAGGATGGCTAAAGAATACATATATAAGATTGCTGGCGGCATTATTTTGTTTGGGCATGGCTCTAACGATTGCTTTGGCGACAGTGCTAACTGGTAGCCGCGGAGCCTTTCTTGCCCTAGGTGGAATGGCCGCTGTCATTGTCGCAGCCTTATTTTTCTATGTGGTGGCAAAACACAAGAAGTTTATAGCGCCGATTGTTTTAGCACTTGCGCTAAGTGCCGTGGCCGCTGCACTGTTGGTGCACTTCAAATTTCCCAGTTTCGAAAGCCGCATTCTTTCTATCTTTGCTGGCTCAGAACATAGTTCTAATGCTTACCGAATTTATGTTTGGCGCGCCTCGGCCAAAATGTTTATGGACAACTGGTGGTTTGGTGTCGGACCGGGCAACTCAACTTTCCCTTTAGCCTACGGTCTATATATGAAGAGCGGCTTTGACGCCCTTGGTACTTATTGCGTGCCCCTGGAGATTGGCGTGGAGTGCGGCCTACTGGGCCTGCTCTCATCGCTCCTATTGACTGTAAGCCTTTACGCCAGGGCTCACCTCACCTTCTGGCAAAATCCCAATCTTCGCTGGATAGCCTTGGGCCTAACGGCAGCTCTGACAGGTCTAATTGTGCAAGGATTAGTAGACACAGTCTTTTATCGCCCCCAGGTACAGTTTTTGTTCTGGCTAGTGGTGGCTGGCATAACTTCGGTCTCTTTAGCTTCAGAATCATTAACTCCTACACATAAAACCACTTGATTTCATTGGTGGAAGTTAATATTCACCGAGCAAAAACACCATTAAATCCCCCGAAAGACAAGCCCTGAAAAGCATACCAAGCTTTCAGGGCTTTCATTAAGTCGCGCTAATTTAATCTATAATTTCCAGATTAATTGGGAATATAGATAGAAGCCAAAGCTTGGAGATGCTCCAATTGTCAGGCGCTATGGATAAATAGTCTAACTTTCGCCTCATCTTGACGACCGTCAAACATTAGACGACAATAATATAGAGAGATTACTAATCCAGTTCATTCCGTTCCAGTCCAGGCAACCTCGACTAATCTTCAGCGCCAAAGACGAATAAGTCTCCGGGCAATACTCAACAAAGCCGACGAGTCGGCTCCAGGAGGACAGCAAATTATGAAACTTCGACGACAACGAGGGGCCACGCTAGGACTAGTAGCGGCGTGCGTATTCCTCGTAATTCTAGTGGGGGTCGGATTCTTCTTCCTCTCCAAAATCATTGGTGGTGGCAGAGAAGTCGCCAACGCTACCGATGCCGGTGTCTTGAATGTGGCTAAACAAGCCGTCAGAAGAGGTGCTGTTCCACTAACCGGCGGTCTCATTGACGAGTTCGGCGAGTTAACAGAGCCAAAAGACAGCAAAGTTGACCTCGTCACTTACAACCGCCTCGTTGCCCAGGCACTGATTGTAGGTAAGAACGCAGAGACCCTAGGCGGAACTGCTATCGGCCACGCCAACTCTCTCAGAGCCGACGTCAGAACAATCGGTTTAGCCCTCAAAAATAATTTGGCTACAGAGCCTAACTTTGCCGGAGACTTTTCCAGCATTGCCAGCCAGAACAACACAAAAATGTGGGATGGCCCAGCTGTTAAGCTCGTTGGTACAGTTAGCACCGGTTATATGAAAACCGGCAGCTCAACTAACGTCTACTTTGCCAAAAATACTTTAGATGCTTTAGGTGGATGGACTCCTCCGCTGTCAACGCAATCAGCAAAAGGCGATCCTACAGCTAAGTACTTGGCCGGTTACACTCCCTTCAACGTCAACGGCAACCCTACATTCTTGTATGGTGTTCCAGTATTGCCACAAACCAAGCCCCACTTGGTTGACCATGGTCAATTCGTGACAGCTGCTGTTGATGCCGATACTCCGCCAAATGCTTTCCGCACTAACTCCCAAGCCCTTGAAGGCAAATCTGCTGCCATGGGTACCTCAGTTGCTTGCGCTATCGTAGGCGTGATCAACAAGGAGTTCGCTGCAGTTATCCCTAGAGGATTCGTCCGCATCAAAAACGGCGATGATGCTGAGTTGGCTAACGGTGTGATCACAAGCCCAGTCAGCAACGGCAACAACGACATTTTCAACAATGAACTTTATCCTCCAAGCTCTGGCATCTATACTGCCAACTATGGTGGTAGCGGTACTGGTGCCAATGGTGGTGCAGCAGTATCCTCAACCAATCAATCTGAAGTGACCACTGCTCAAGCTAAGTGGAAACAATATGTAGCGACGATGGGTGCCCATCCAAAAGGCAGCCCAATGCTAGATGGTTCGGGTAATCCAGTTCTAGACGGCATGGGCAACCCCCGTGTCAACAACCTCACTGACGAGTCAGGAGCTAACTACGGAGCTGGTGACCCTTATCTCTGGGAAACTCTTAACCTCGCTAGCTACTTGAAACCAGGCACTGTCTGGGGTTCCTCGACCCACGACCTCCGTTCCACAGATGGTCTCAGCACTCCTCACGGCCAATATGCCAGTTTCGCAGACCTCGTTGCCCTCGGTAAGAGCAGTGGCGGTCAGAACTGCTTCTACACAATGTACGATGACACCATGGATAACGGCAGTTCCCCATATGTAGTGCCATGCGCAGGCAACATCGCAAACTGGATGGACAACTATGGTCGCGGACCATCCTTCGGTTCGACTACTCAGCCTGGTGGATTCAGCAACGTTGAGTACATGAAAGCTGACTTGCTCCAAAAAATTGGTGGACGCAAAGGTGGTAAGTTCTGTGCCTCTGCTGGTGGATATCCTGCATCAGGTCTGAAAGCCTGGCCAACCAACGGTTCGCATGTTGAAAAATCAGGCGCTTCTGGTTCAGGCAAGCCATACACCGGTGGTAACAACATCAACTTCATGAACGTTGGTACAACACTCACCTACCTCAAACAGCTCAATGCCCCAGGAGGCGGCGGAAGCACCACATGTGACGCTAGCAACATCATCGATATGATGACCAAGCGTATGCAACAAGTAGAACCAACCGTGACACAAGCAGATGTTGAAGCCGCTCTCGGTGACAACAACTTCCCTCTCACTCTCAACGGAGCAGCCGCATCCAAAGGTGGTAGCAAACTCTACCTGTATGTTGATCCAGGTTCCAAGAAACCAGTAGTGAACACCACCCTTCCATGGAAAGATGTTGCCACTGCTGATGGTCCTGCACCATCCGGAGCCAACAAGTGTGAAAGCACCTATCCTCTGAACGGATGGGCTGTCAACACCCAGAAGAATCAAGGTGGAGCTTCAATCGGAGATGGTAACTATCACGAAGTGCCATTCACTCAAGTGAACAATTCACCTGACGGTACAGATTCTGCTCTCTGGCAACCATCCTCTGGATACAACAACTTGCTCGGAGAACTGAAATTCCAACAAACAGTTGAAGGAGCTACATTCTGCAAACCTAACTAATAATCAGCTAGCAGACTAAAAACCGATGCATGAAAAAGCGGCCACCTCTATAATTAAAGAGGTGGCCGTTTTATATACCGAGAAGAATGGAATTAGAGATTGTAAGCCTAGTTTATAAGGAGGAAATCCCAGTGTTTAACAGCTCTTTTGCAAGAGGGCGAACCAGCATATTTTCAATAGCTACTGGTGCAGCCGCATTGCTTCTGTTATCGGTCGGTCAGCCGGCGATTGCTCAACAGGGACAACAAAGACAAACAACGCCAAATGTGACTGAAGCAGTAGCATCTGCGCCAGATACTCTTAAAGAGAAAGTTTCATTACCAAACATGCCCGAATACACAGGAAAGGCCAAGTTCCTCCATGGTCTTATTTACAGTCACATCAAAAATGAGAAGCAAGGCCCGGCCTATGTAATGTACTTCAACGCTAAAGAGACTCAAGCTCAAGTTCACGAGTGGTGGCTCAACAGCCTGCGTCAGTATCGCTGGAATATTACATACACATCGAAAGACGTTGTTCAGGGAACTGATAAAGATGGCGCTAGCTGCATCATTCAGATTGGTTTTCCCACACCAGGTGTTGCCAAAGATGACAGATCAAGCTTTGTCGTCAGATATCAGTCACTGAAGTAATTAGCTAGCAATTGCCAAGAGAAAAATACCAGGAAAAACCCTGTAGTTTCCTCCCAAGTAATACGGCTAAACTGTCTATTAACTCGCCGCCGTATCTCGCGAATACCGAGAAAGATTAACCACTTGCACGGCGGCAACCTTTACGAAAGACAGCTGACAGCCGTAGCTAATCTTCGACAAAAGCCACAACTCGAGCAGGTGCCGCACTGGCACCAACGATTTTCAGTGGAAAGAATGCAACTTTGAAACCAAATGGTGGCAATGCCTGAAGGTTGGCAAGCTGCTGCACAACATAAAAACGATACTCGCGCATAGCGTAGTGGGCATCCCAGATACGAGCTTTGTCGCGGCTTTGCTGATAGTCAGCAATCATTAGATGAAAAGGCCTATCAAAACCCAGGGCATCGGTACCGCCAACAAGTGCGCCGCTCTCCGCCAAAAAGGTCGCGGAATCAGCTGTTAAGCCGGGATAGTTATAGCGTATAGGCGAAGTCAAGGGCATCAAGTCGTGGTCGGTACGCAATAGCACAGCGTCACCCTCTTTTATGGTGTAGTCAATGCGTGAGAGTGCCTCTTTAAGATGCTCCCTGGTGATTGCCGCTCCAGTTCCCTTTAGGGCCGTTAAATCGAGCACAACACCGTTTAAATAGAGCTCTTCAAGAGGAATTTGATCCACGGTCAAAGCCTTTTCATCCCCTGTTTTACTACCGTAATGCCATGGTGCATCAACATGGGTGCCAAGGTGAGTGCTGATATTGATATTCTCTTCCGCCCACCCTTCACCCTCAGGCAAATCATCGGGACAACAGCCAAAAAGCTGCGACATTATTTGAGCACCATGAGCATGACCAACATATTCAATTTGCGGACAAATAATGCGATAGAGCGGCTTGAGTAGATCAGGAAATTCGCTGATATCAATTTGCTCAAGGGGACGGGTGAGATCAACTAGTTTCATGGCGCCTCAAAGAGAAAGAGAGAAGATTAGTAAGTAAGTAAGTAAGTAAGTAAGTAAGTAAG
>Ga0075444_10002763_pt1 | contig 10538 bp, 8 predicted proteins | sample CoawatmetaG01DNA_FD_76836 | JGI IMG/M metagenome (GOLD analysis project Ga0075444, IMG submission 76836) | Marine microbial communities from the West Antarctic Peninsula - Coastal water metaG017-DNA | ecosystem: Environmental > Aquatic > Marine > Coastal | place: Atlantic Ocean: West Antarctic... | reverse complement strand
CTGAAAGAGTAGTGACGTAAAGAATCGGGCGATCATCTTTCTCTTCTCCGGCATGATGAAAAACCAGTTGCTCAGCAAAAATTGTTTTGCCTGTACCTGGCTGGCCCATAATGATATTTATGGAGTTGCTGGGAAAGCCCCCATTGAGAATTTCATCCATCTGAGGATTGCCGGTGCTGATGCACTTGTAATCACTGTGCGTCATGGCTGCTTTCCTCTTTTGCTATGGGCTTCCTCAAGAATCTTGAGGAGGCGGTTTTTTTCTAGTGGCTTCTGCATAAAAGCATCAGCTCCGGATTTAATTGCTCTATCTTCGGCAGCAAGCACACTCAAGACTATGACGCTGGTTATATTCTCGGTGGCAGAATCACTCTTTATTAGACGACAGAGAGCAAGTCCGTCCAATCTTGGCAGAAGCACTTCAGCGAGAATCGCCATTGGCGGTGCCAGGCGAGCACTATCTAGAGCTTTGTAGCCGTCGTCTGCGCACGACACTTTATAGCCGGCGTCTACGAGAAAACGACTGATGAGATTGCGGACGTTCTGGTCAGAGTCGGCAATCATCACTATTTTATTTGGAGTTTCCATTTAACCTAAAAAAAGACCTTGGCGTCGCCTGCTCGCGAACTATAGCAGACGGGGGCTTCCGGAGAAAGTTCCCCAATCAGTCTTAAATATCAAGAGATAGCAGGCAAGTCTGTCCAAAAAAACTGGGGGCTGTGTAGATACTTTCGTGCAGGCAATCTCACTAAAGGAAGCGCTAGATGGCAGTATCTAATTCAACTGAGCTTGAAGTCGAACGTAAACCTAGTACCGAGCGCTCTAATGAACGCAACGGTATTAATCTCCTTGGAATTAGCTTCGATTTTATGCCTGGTCGAGGCCTAGAAAGGACTGCCAACACCGATGCCACACCCAAGAAGATTGAGTGGGAGAGTGATGTCAGCGGCGCTTTGACCAAAGCTCAAAGAGAGCACAAGCCCTTGGTAGTTGTATTCAAGGAAGACCGCTGTGGTTGGTGCAAGCTCTTCTCTGACGAATTGCAGAAACCCGAAGTGGGCGCAATCGCTAAGGACGCTGTCTATTTGCAAGTTACCCCTTCCAGCAATTCTGAAGCTAAGCAGTTGGCCAATTTGGTAAAAGTTGAGGGCTATCCTACGGTTTCAGTACTTTCAGTGGAAGGTGGAGTAATTAGCCCGATATCCAAAGTGGCTGGCTTCATGGACAGCAATAAATTTATCAATCATATGCGCGTTGCTTTCGCCGCAGCGCGTAGCAAGAATCAGACTGTTTAACTATAATTGCCACTGTCAATTTTGGAGTGGCAATGGAAGTCAAATGTGATTCGGATCAGATCGCTGCATACATAAAAGCTCTGCGGAGCGAATACGAAGCCAATCTGAAAAAGTTCGTTGATTTACCCAGTGTGAGCATGGAGCCCGAGCGGGCCGAGACCATGCTAGCTACGGCGGCAATGGCTATCGATTTGCTGCAGTCACAAGGGGCCACTGCCAGACTGGTTAAAACTGCCGGACAGCCAGTGGTAATTGGCGAGTTTCACAGCGGCGCTGATTGCCCCACAGTTACTGTCTACAATCACATAGATGTGCAGCCGGCCGATCCATCGGAATGGCTTACCTCACCTTTTGATATGCAGATAGATGATGGCGTCTACCGTGGACGCGGCACTACTGACGATAAAGGTCCAGCTCTGGCGGTCTTGTATGCCGCCTCTTATGTGCACAAGCAGGGCGTGCCTATCAATATTAAGTTCATATGGGAATTGGAAGAAGAAATTGGCAGCCCCTCATTTGAGCGCTTTTTACAAGATAATATCTCTGATTTGAAGACCGATTCGGTAGTGATCTCCGATACCATCTGGGTTTCGCGCGAAAGGCCTGCCATACCTTATGGCTTAAGAGGTTTGCAATGCTGCTTGCTTAAGCTCAAGACCGGCGTCAAAGATGTACATTCTGGTACAACTGGCGGCCTGGCTCGCAATCCTATCGCTGAGCTAGCATTTTTGATCTCCAAATGTTTTGACGCTAAGACTGGAGAAGTTAAGATTCCTGGTTTCCTTGATGATGTGCGGCCAATAGATAGCACAGAGTTAGAAAATTTTGTGGCATCTGGTTTTAATGTTGCCAATTTCAAGAAAGCTCATGAATTGCACTCTACTCGCACTGATGACGCTTCTGAAGCCAGTGCCCGTATCTGGGCTACTCCTACCTTTGAAGTACATGGTATCACTGGCGGTTACTCAGGGCCGGGTGTGAAGACCATCGTGCCGCATCAGGCTGAAGCAAAAGTTAGTATGCGCCTGGTGCCTAATCAAGATCCGGCCAAAGTATTGGCTATGCTGAAGAAATTCGTAGCAGAGCATGACCCAGATGTTGAGGTTGTGGCTGAAGGTTCGCTCAAACCATTTCTTGGTGAATTCACCGGACCCTTTGCCCAGGCGGCTAAAGCAGCAATGAAGACTGGTTTTGGCAAGGAAGCGGCCTTCACCCGTGAAGGTGGCTCGATTGGTGCGGTTGTGAGCATGCAGGAAATATTGAAAGTGCCATTGGTATTTCTCGGACTTTCCCTACCCGAACACGGCTACCATGCCATCAACGAAAACTTTGACTGGCAGCAAGCCAGCGGTGGTATGCGCATGTTCGTTGACTATTTTGAGCGACTGGCCAAAATTAAATAAGAGTCTCAGCTAAGTTGCTTCTTGTCTATTTTGCCTGCAGATGTGCGTGGTAGTGGGTGATCGCAAGTATAGAATTCCCACTCCATTGGACGCAATTCGCGCTTCAAATGCTGGGCACAATATTCGCGCATTAGTTGAACAAGCTTTTGGCGGTGTTCTTTCTTTTCTTCGCCTTCGCTGTTAAGGCTGTCTGACCATTGACCTGGTTGCAGCACTGTATGAGCCTTGACGATTTGTCCCAGTTTACTGTGGGGCACACCAATCACAGCAACTTCTTTAATGAGGGCATTGGCACGTAGTACGTCTTCAACTTCTGCAGGAAAGACTTTGTTGCCAGCAACAATAATTAGTTCTTTAGCCCGGCCTGAGATGTAGAGATAATCGTCTTTGAGGTAGCCGATATCGCCAGTAAAATAGCCGCCATCATGAATTACTGCATTGGTGGCCTGGTCTTGGCCAATATAACCAAGCATCAGAGTATTGCCACAAATAACAATTTCGCCTGACTGACCTTCCGCTTGCTCAGTACCATCTGAGCCTATTATTTTGACTTTAGCAGAGGGTACTAGTTTGCCCACTGATTGGTCTGGACCGCTGAGATTGACAGCAATAATTTTTGATTCGGTAGAGCCGTAGCCGTTGTTGAGGCGACGACCGAATACTTTATGAAAATCTTCTGCTAGAGAAGCGGGCATCGGTGCGCCACCACATAGTAGAACTTTGCCATTGCTTAAGTCGATGGCGCCCTTGGGTAAGGCTAGAAATGCACCATATATGGTGGGAACACCAACCATGAATTCTGGCTTGAATTTGTTATTGGCAGCGACAATGCCTTCTATGGTCATTTCTGAAAAGACTACGGTGCTGCCATCAAGTAGAGCAATCAACATTACTTCAAGGCCCAGCACATGCGACACAGGTACTGGCAGAAGAACATTGAGATCTTTGTGAAAATCAGCCATGTCTCCCAGTTCGCTCAAGTTATTAATCAAGCTGCCTAGGTCATGGAGGGCACCTTTAGGTGTGCCCGTTGTGCCTGAGGTGAGGATCAAGAGGGCTGGGTCAGCGAGGCTGGCAAAGTCACTGATGTGATCCGCTGAGCGCACAGTGGCTTCAAAATTATGAAGTTGAGCAATATCGCAGAGGGCAATTTTGCCGCCGCTATTGAGATTGGTCTCTAGGGCGGCGTAGTCTTTGATCAAGGCGGGAGCGACCAAAACGATTTTTGCTGAAATAGCTGGGGATTGCGCTACGTTGGCTAGCTCGCCTTCAGTCAGGCGAAAATCAACGGGTACAGCTATGGCCCCAAGACGCCAGGTTGCCAGTATAAAGGCTGCTAATTCTGGACAATTGGGAGAGGTCATGAGCACTTTGTCGCCAGCGCAAACTTTAAAGCTTTTAAGTAGGCTCTCAGCTTGGCCAATTAATTGCTCTAGGGCTGTGTGGTCGATTTCCCTAATCTTGCCGCCAGTCAATACTTGTATTAGCGCGGGTTTCCCGCCATTGGCATGACCGCTCTCGGCCGCACCCGGCCGTAAGATGCGATCTAGCTTATCTTGGAGGTTAGAAGTAGCCTGCATAAATACCTCAGATACAATCTGCGAATGACGATTGTACTTTCTATTCTTACAAATTTGATCTTCTTTCCATTCTTCTGCCCGACAGCTATAGAATTGTTTGGTACTCAAAATTCGTTTGGTACTGAAAATAGGAATCTTTCGTGACTGACTTCTTAACTACTTGGCCTGAGCTTGATTACCAATCCCTATACGCCGTGCCCATAGGCGGTCAGGGTGAGCTGGGGCAGGTGATGTGGTTATTTATCTACCAGGGCGAAATGATTGTGGTTGATGCTGGAGCAAGCTATCCAGCTCGTGAGCTGCCAGGCGTTGACCTCCTATTACCTAATACTTCGTTCTTAGAGGCCAATCAAGACAAGATTACGGCACTCCTGCTTACCAATGGTCATGAAGAGCATGCTGGGGCAATCATGTACCTCGCCCACCATGTTAGCTTGCCGCGGGTTATGGCTCCGCGCTTTGTCGCCGAGCTGATCAATCAAAATGTATACGATCTATATGGCACTAGCGAAGCCACTGAGTCTGCTAGTTTGCCTGCCATGGAAGTGGTAGATGTCAAAACCAAATATCAAGTAGGGCCCTTCGAAGTTGAATGGATTGTCAGTAACAATGCCATCGCTGATGCTTGTGCCCTGCGCATTAGTTGCAATGCCGGTACTGTCATCTACACATCGAGCTTCAAGTTTGACCAGACACCAGTAGATGGAATATTGCTTGATGTTGGTCGCCTCGCCACCATTGGTGATGAGGGTGTCACCTTACTAATTTCAGACTCGGCTAATGTTGAAGCTGGAGGTTACACACTTTCGGAGAAAGTGGTGGCTGAAGCTATGGAGAAATTAGCAAAGACTGCTAGCGGTCGAATGATTGTGGTTATGCCTGGCACCAACACTCACCGCCTGCAAATTCTTTTTGATGCTGCGGCAAAGTCTAATCGCAAAGTCATTCTTTTAGGCGACACTCTTCATAAAATTGCAGTGAGCGCAGCCATTACCGGCAATCTCAATTTCGATAGAGCAATTGAAGGTTCTATCAATGCTTTGGCTGGTATGAATGAGCGAGAAGTGATGGTGATTGCCAGTTCCACCGAAGCCGATCCGATCAATGTTTTGGACGAAATGGCATACGACAATCATCCTACCGTCACTCTAAAAGAGGGCGATACTATTGTTTTCTCTAGCGATGTCTTACCTGGCCGGGCTCGTCACATGGCCCATATTCTCGACCAGCTCCTGCTTAAGAATGTCAGTGTTGTCTGGGGCCAGCGAAAAGGTGTGCATGTCTCCAAGCATGCTTCAAAAGAAGAATTGAAGTTGATGCTCTCGATTACCAATCCTCGCTATTTTGCTCCAGCCATTGGTGAGGGGCGGCATATCACCCAACATGGCGAAATGGCTACAGCCTTCGGTCTTGATGAAAGTGCTATTTTTACTTTGAGCAATGGTGATCTGCTTGAAGTTCGCAATGGCGTCGCTTGTGTCGCTGGCTCAGTAGCTTTTCAGCCGGTTTTGTTTAACCGGGAACAAGGTGAGCGCGTTACTACAGCATCTGTGAACGAGCGCCGCGCTCTCAGCTTAGAGGGAGTGGTGACCATTGGTTTGACTGTCACCGCCGGTGGTGAGATAGTTACCGGCCCTACCGTTGAAGTTGGTGCTTCTGGATTTCTTCGCTCTAGTGAGTGGGCGGCCATGCGCTTAGAACTTGATGGCATTGTCAGAGAAGCTGTCTCGCGGACGAAAAAAGATTCAAAGAATGATGATGTTACGGTTCAACTGCGCTCATCTGTGCGCGAAGCTGTTGTAAAAGCATTGCGTTCCAGGCTTTCAGCAAAGCCCACGGTGCAAGTCTTAGTGCATCAAGTCACCAGTTGATTGTTTTTAGAGCTTTACCAACCGCCGGTGATTAGCATTGAGTTGGCATCGTTTAGCACCAGAGTAAGTCTATCGCCTGGATTGACCTTGATTTTTTCTTGCCAATAATAAGTCAGTCCGGGCGTCTTATGTTGGCCCGTGGCGTACCACTCGCCGGGCTTAAGTGAGACGACACCTTCCATGGCCGTGCCTTTATTAGCCGATTGAAGAGTTATCGGTGTTGGTTCTAGACCCAGTCTCAGCGCTTCCATCTCTTCGTCTTTGTGGCTGTCTTCGTATTCTTCGACGGCTTTAAGATAGCGATCATTGCGCGCTTCTTCGATTTTGTTTATGCGCTCGACTTCAGGTTTGACATATTTCAGCATGTTGTCAGCCCAGCGGTAGAGCCCAGCTACTACTTTAGGTTCATCTCCACCGGCGCGCTTTTGGGCATTGCGATAGGCATAATGCCAACGCCAACCAATATCTGGATACGGCTTAGTCAGTGATTGCCTGCTGAGATAACCAGAGCTGATCAGCATTTGTTTGATTTGCTTGTCTTCTTCAGGCAGCGGTTGTGTAGGCACCTTTACTTTTGGTGGCTTGGTTGAATAGGGGTAGAAAGTAATTTTATCGACGCGGTCTTTCATTTGCGGCACACTAATGCGCAGCTTTACCCAGCCTTTTGCCTGGGGATCAACACCGTCGGGTGGTAGAGCCTCAACGTTATTGCCTGTTTCGTTCTGATTTTGGGCGGCACCGGCATAGTTAGATAGGGTTGTGGCAATGGTTAAAGCAATAGATAGCGCCGCGAGGCTGCTACCAAGCTTTCGTAAGTCGCTTGATACCATGAGGCTCCTAGTCGAGTGGTTTGTAATCTTTGGGCAAGCCAAAGTTGTACATGCGCTCAAAAGCTTCTTTTAGTCCTTCTTCTCCACGCTTCGCGCGCGAGCCAGAAACTATTTCAACCAGTCGCTTCCAGCTTACTTGTTGAAACGGACTAATATCTTCGGAGGTATTGCGATCCCGTTCGCTTTCCATTACTTTCAAGACCCTGTCAGAAGGGAGCTTGTCGAAAGCATCAACACAACGGATGTCGAAATGGTTGTCGCGGCCGGCATCAAGAATTTCAGCTACTTTTTCAATGGGCATACGATTGCGGTAATGTCTTACTGAAGTAAGAGCATCGAAGACGTCAGCTACAGCAATTATGCGAGAGAGAAAAGGAATTTCTTCGCCCTTTAAATTGCGATAGTAACCAGTACCATCTAATTTCTCGTGGTGGCACGAAGCAACAAAAGGCACAGCCCCAAGGCGTTTGGTGAAAGGCAGATTATTGAGTAAATCAAAAGTGATGCTGGCATGCTTTTGCACAGTGGCATACTCTTCGGGAGTAAGGCGGCCATTTTTCCATAAAATCGCTTCCGGCACCCCAATTTTGCCGTAGTCGTGCATCATGGCGGAATAGCGCAGCACGTCTAAATCTTCAGCAATGACATCAAGGCCAGTGCCAATCAAGAGACTATAGTTGGTAACCCGCACAGAGTGACCGGCAGTGAGCGGGTCACGCTTATCAATGGTCTGGGCCAAAACTTCTAGGGTCTTATCAACAAAGCTCTCAATTTCAGCGTAGGCTTGGGCTTGTTCAATCAAGCCAGAAGCAACAGCTGTTAAGGCTTCTAGCCAATCTTCATCTTCAGAGGTGAAGGGGCCAGCTAATTTGTTCAATACTTGGAAGACACCAATAATGCTACCTTCGCGGTTGCGCATGGGTACGCATAAGACACTTCTGGTCTTATAGCCAGTGTGTTTATCCACAGCAGGGTCAAAGCGTTCATCTTTGTAGGCATCTGGAATATTGATAATTTTGCCGCTGCGAGCGCAGTGACTGACAATGGCTGTTCCCGACATTGGGATGCGAATGGTACGAGCGCCAACAAGGCCTTGAGCCACTTGAGTCCACAGTTCGCTTTTTTCTTGGTCGAGCACAAACACACTGCAGCGATCGCACTTGAGCATATTCTGCGTTTCGCGGGTGATTGTTTCGAGGAGGGCATCGAGTTTGCGCTCGGTAGCCATCGATTTGACCACGCGATAAAGACCAGAAAGTGGACGGAGGCGCTCTAACTCTTCTTGTAGTCTAAGAGATTTGATCTCACGTTCAATCAAGGCGATCTCACGCTGATGCAGCTCAGATTCTAAATCGCGCAAATCTACTGCACTTAGAGCCGGCTTGGTAGCCGCTTGGCTTTTCGCCGAATCAGGCGCTGTCTTCTCGGGGCTGGGCTGAGAGTGATCATGCTCGTGCCCGACTCTTTGAGATCCCTTTGCCATACGGTTAGCCTCTTGCTTTACTAACTTCTATATACCCTTTAGTTTTTCCAGCCGGTTACTTTTGCCTGCCCTTTACTCTTGAGCTTGCAGGCTTGGAGGATAGGCTGGAGCCTCCAGGCGGCGCCAGATCAAAAGCCAGGCCCGGCCAATTACTCGTTTCTGGTCGAGGAAGCCCCAAACATGGCTGTCTTCTGAATTATTGCGGTTGTCACCCATCATAAACAGGCGTCCAGCTGGCACAATGATTGGTTCATTGGCTTTCGCCTTGTCGCCGGTTGGCTGAATATAGTTGCCTTTAGCGTTGCGCCCTCTGATATCAGAAAGAACATTGAGATTGTAGGCTGGTACTTCTTTTATGTAGGCCGATTCGTCTAAGAGTTGACCGTTGACGTATACGCCCTGGCCGTCTTGAACGCGAATTATGTCACCGGGCAGACCAATTACTCGCTTAATGAAAGCCGGGTCATTAGGGAAAAAGGGCAAGCCAGTTAAACGCCCGAGCCAGTGCAAGGGATCATTGGATAGCTCTTCACCGCCCATTTCAATCGCCGGGGGATAAAAGACAAGAATGTCGCCCCGTTGAATCGGTTTGCCCAGGTGACCGGAAATCTTTTCCACAATCAGGCGGTCGTTGATTTGCAGGGTCGGTTCCATCGAACTTGATGGAATGTAGCGCGCCTCGGCAATTCCCCAGCGAATACCGATGAGTAAAATCAAGGTAACGACAATTAATTCAATGGCTTCTTTGAGGAAACCCTGAAAAAATCCTTTGGGAGAATTGTCGGGAGATGAATTCTCGGTTTGTTGGGGTGCTGAAGTGGTCACAGGCAAATTATCTAGTCCTAAATAAAGAAGTGATTATACAGTCAAAACCTTTTTTTTGACGGCCTTGGCCGCTAAGGTCGCTGCTAGCACTTCGGCAAAGTGATCAAGCTCTGCCACTGGGTTCATCTCTGTCACTGCCACTAGTATGCATGAGCCCAATTCTGGATAGGCTGTTGATAGGTCTATGCCACCTAGAATTCCTTTGCCTTTCAATTCGTCAAGCACTTCTTCAACTTTGACACCTTGAGGCAGAGTCAGAGCAAATTCATTAAAGAATGGTTGGTCGAAGGTGAGTTTGACACCGTCAATGGCAGTCAACTTATCGGCCAAATAGTGCGCTCTCTGCAAGCTGATATCAGCTAACTCACGTAGACCCTGTGGCCCCATGCATGTCAGGTATACCAGCATGGCTAAGGCATTTAAGGCTTGGTTAGTGCAAATATTAGAGGTGGCTTTAGCTCTTCTGATATGTTGCTCGCGAGTTTGCAAAGTGAGCGTGAAGGCTCTTTGGCCTCTATTGTCTACAGTCATTCCTGCCAGTCTGCCAGGTAATTGGCGAATGAATTCTTTGCGACAAGCCATGTAGCCGGCTGATGGGCCACCAAAGCTAAGGAAGTTGCCGCAGCTTTGAGCGTCACCAACGACGATATCGGCGCCAAGATCTCCTGGTGCTTTCAATAGACCAAGGCTAATGGGATCGCTGATCACAACTAGCAAGGCACCGTGTTTGTGCACGGCTGCAGCAATTGTTTCAAGCTCTTCAATACAGCCAAAGTAGTTGGGATATTGCACGACAAAGCAGGCCACATCACTGTCTAGAACGTTTTCTAAATTGGAAGTGCCATTGTCATTTTTGGCGATGACAGTTTCGATACCAAATGCTTTAGCGTAGGTCTCAGTCACCATGCGGTGCTCGGGGTTAACCCCGGCGGCCAAGACAACTTTCTTGCGCGCGGTAGTGGCTAGACGAACTGCCATCATGGCGGCTTCAGCTGTAGCGGTCGGACCGTCATACATAGAGGCGTTAGCGACGTCCATACCAGTAATCAGACAAACTGCTGTTTGGAATTCGTATATGGCCTGGAGGCTGCCTTGTGATACTTCTGGCTGGTAGGGCGTGTAGGCTGTGGCAAATTCTGAACGAGAGATAATGGCTGGTACCACTGCTGGTACAAATCTTCTATACGATCCACCGCCGAGAAAAGAAGCTTGTTGGCTCGCTGGTTTGTTCTTCGCAGCAAGCTTTTGCAT
>Ga0075444_10002754_pt1 | contig 10551 bp, 11 predicted proteins | sample CoawatmetaG01DNA_FD_76836 | JGI IMG/M metagenome (GOLD analysis project Ga0075444, IMG submission 76836) | Marine microbial communities from the West Antarctic Peninsula - Coastal water metaG017-DNA | ecosystem: Environmental > Aquatic > Marine > Coastal | place: Atlantic Ocean: West Antarctic... | reverse complement strand
TGAGCAATGGGTAGAAAAAAATGTAAGATGTAGAACTATTGGAGATATGACTTGTACAGGAGTTACAGAGTCAAATGCAGTAACTTTAGAAGAAATTATTGAAGAAGTAGCAACAACAAAAGTGACAGAGAGAGGAGGGAGGGCTGACGACAAAAGATCAGAAGCAGCTATGGAAGATCGAAAAAAAGAAGGGTACTTTTAAAAAAGATTATGAGTGAAAAAAAAGGATATTTAGATATGGAGCTTCTACGATTCACAACTGCAGGAAGTGTAGATGATGGCAAAAGTACTTTGATTGGTAGATTACTTTATGATAGTAAAGCAATTTTTGAAGATCAAATGGAATTATTAGAAGAAACTAGTAAACAAAGAGGAGAGGAAGGCGTAAACCTTGCACTTTTAACAGACGGATTAAGATCAGAAAGAGAGCAAGGAATTACTATTGATGTAGCTTACAGGTACTTTGCAACTCCAAAGAGAAAATTTATTATTGCAGATACACCAGGACATATCCAGTATACCCGTAATATGGTTACGGGAGCCTCTACTGCAAACTTGGCATTACTTTTAGTAGATGCTCGTCATGGAATAATTGAACAAACTAAAAGACATGCTTTTATTGCTTCTCTTTTACAAATTCCTCATATTGCTGTTTGTATAAATAAAATGGATTTAGTAGACTACAATCAAGAAGAATTTGATAAAATTAAGTCTGATTTTGAAAGTTTTTCATCTAAACTAGAGATAAAAGATATTCACTTTATTCCTATTTCGGCTTTGAATGGAGATAATGTTGTTGACCGTTCTAAAAATATGGATTGGTATGAAGGATCTACGCTGATGCACCTTTTAGAAAATATTCACATTGGTTCAGACCAGAATCATGTAGATTGTAGATTTCCAATACAATTTGTAGTTCGCCCTCAATCCAAAGAATATCCTGATTATAGAGGTTATGCTGGAAGAATTGAAGGCGGAGTTTTTAAACCAGGAGATAATGTAACAGTTCTTCCTTCAGGATTTACCTCTAAAATTAAATCTATCGACACTTTTGACGGTTTGGTAGAAGAGGCTTTTTCTCCTATGTCAGTTTGTATGACCTTAGTAGATAATATTGATATTAGTAGAGGAGATATGTTGGTAAGAGAAAACAACAAGCCCAAAGTTGAGCAAGATATTGATGTTATGATTTGTTGGATGAATGAAAAGAAAATGATTCCTAAAGGAAAATATACTATCAGACATACTAGCCAAACTGCAAGATGTATTGTTAAAGAAGTTAAATACAAAATGGATATCAATACTTTGCACAGAATGGAGGATGAAAAAGAGATAGGACTAAACGATATAGGCAGAATTACTATACGAACAACTAAACCTTTATTCTTTGATAGTTACAGAAGAAATAGAAATACAGGAAGTATTATTTTAGTAGATGAAGCAACAAACGAAACGGTTGCCGCTGGAATGGTAATCTAGTTACTATATAGTACAACTCATATCTTCTCCACAACATAAAGGAGATTTTATTTTACCATGTCCATTTGGGCATTTCGAAATCTGCACCTCTCTACCATCATCTAATTTGAGAACATCATTAACTAGTGGTGCATCACATTTACCACAAGTTGCATTTACAGACATTCCACATTTATCACAATTATAAGTTTCCATAATATTTTTTAACAAATATACGGAAAAAGTTAAAACCGTAAAATAATTAGTTTAAATGTTATTTGTCTTTTATCTCTCGAATAAATAAATCAAATTTAGTAATAGGAAACATTTTCATGGCAAAAATAAGAAACTACTTTATAATTCTTCTTTTTTCATAATCAAGCACTAATAAATAATACATAAACACTCCAAACCCATACAAAACAGCTGTTATGTAAAAGATATAAGCATAAGGTAAGCCTTCAGCCTTTAAGTACCTAAATATTTGTGAACTGAAAAACCAACTACCGCTCCATATTGCTGCCATAATTGCACTTAGCATTTCCTGGTTTTTCTTTCCTACATAATTCATAGTAAGTTCGGAAGTCATGGGTGCGGCCATATTCATAAGTGGAGTTCTTATCCAGAAACATAAAACAGCTAGAGGAAATGCCCACCAATATTGAGTAAAAAACTCAGTTGTAGCCAAAGCAACCAAAGCAATAACTGCAGTAGTTTGGGTGTAAGTAATACCTCTTTTAAATCCTAACTTATTTTTTACATTAGGAACAAGTAAGGCCAAAATAGCAACTAATATACTAGCAACTCCACCAATTACAGCAAATCCTGTAGAATCTACTTGAAAATTATGAAAGAAGAATAAATTAATGAAGGGGATTGTTAAACCCGCTCCAACAGCAATAATAAGCGTAGGAATAATAGCCTTAAGCAACAAAGCCCAATCATAGGATTTCCATTGCAAACCATTTTTGACAGGTACAACCATATCTACCTTCATTTTTAACAAATAATACACGCCAAAAAATCCTACAAAAGCAATAAATAACAAAATAATTCCTTCATCAATTTCTTTCATAAACTGCCCAAAGCCAAAGATGATTATTCCACTTAAAATTGTACCAAAACTATGGGTTGCATAATTTAAAGATATAGCATGCGATTGATTCGCAACTGAAGTATTTCGCATTACATAAGGCAAAGAACTTACTTGAAATAAAGTAAAAACAATCCCCCATAAAATAAATAATGTCGGCAAATACTGATACAAACCATTCTGCACTACCAAAACAAGTGCGATAGCAACAGTAGGTACACCTAAGCTTCCCAGAATAAAAAAGGGTTTTAATGGCTTTCCTTTTATATAAAAACCCAAAGGAAATGCCAACAACATAACTGCTAAAAAGCGGTAGGAAATAAAATTGGCTATCTCAGGATCAGAGAATCCTTGCTTTGCTAAATAAATATTTAAAATCAAAAAGAAAGCTGCTCCAATTAATTGAATAAAAAACTCTGCCTTTATCATCAAAAGAACATGTTCTTCTAACTGCAAATACGATTTAATTATTTTTTTCAAAATAGACTATTACGAATTTTAAAATTCCTGAACCACCTCCATTAAAGTACGAAAAGCAACTGCCTTAGCACCATAACGATCCGAATGTTTTTTTTGTAAATCAGGGGCAAATTTAACTTGATATTGATGCAAATCCTTCATGTTTTCACACGTATACGCAATAGCAAAAGTATTGTCGCTATCCCCTTGTACGATCACCCTATTTATCTGTGATTTCGAAAAAATACCAGTAGCCATTACTTCAGGAATATGCACATCCTGCATCCATATTAGCCAATCTTCCTTAATAACTTCCTCTACACTTACAGTTACATTATAAATTATCATTTTTCCTCATTTAAATTATCTCCTCTTAAGATTCTAAAACGCTTTCTAGCTTCTGCAACAAAAATACTACTGCTATGTTCCAATAATATTTTCTCGTATAACTGCATAGCTTTTTCAGGATTACTTAAAGTATTATCATACAGTTTTGCCATTTTGTAAAGCGCATCATCAGCCAAAATATCATAATTCCAATCAGTTGCAATCTTATTATACATTTTCAATACCATTTCCGTATTGTTTAATTGCATGTATATTTCAGCTTTTCGCATGTATATTTCATCAGACAAAGTATGACCAGGGAAAATACTAATCACTGAATCATACTTAACAATTGCCTTTTCATATTTCTGCTGATAAAATAGCAAATCGGCAGTTGCAAACGCTTGCATAGCAATAGTGGATGTATCTAAGTTTAGATTATCAATAATCAACAAAGACAAATCCATAGCATCATTAGCTATCAGTTTTGAAGTAGACGCTTTTAAGGTTCCTAACTGAGCCTGAGCCCAATTAAAATCGCCTTGATAATAAGCAATTTTTGCTCGTCTTAATTTCGCCTGATGCCCTATAGGATTTTCTTTGAAATCCTTCTCCACTTGGGAATAATACAATAAGGATTCCCAAATATTACCTAAAAGCAATTGCACATCAGCATATTCTAACTTACATTCAGCTAGATCATACATATCAATTCCTGGCACTTGCATAGCACTTAACAATATAGTTTCAGCTGCCAACAAATCATGTAAATAGAAAGCTTTAAAATGAGCATAGTTGGAAAGTAACAATACGGTATTTCTACTCTCTCCTAGTTCCGTAATTAAGCTTCTATATTCATCATCCAAGCTATTCACCACTTGATTTTTACTATTAAAACTTTTAGTTTTGGTATATAATTTATTAATATTTGCATCAATAAATAAGAAATTATTCTTACCCTTTTGAATAACATACTCATAAGCTTTAATCGCCAAATCATAGTATTCTTTATCCAAGAAAATTTCTGCTAAATCAAAAACTTCTTCACCATCAGCATCCGTACGTTTATCTAATGATTTGGCTTGCCTGAATGCCATTTCATATTGTGCATTTTGCATAAAGAGCCAAATAAGCAGCTCCGAAAACTCAGTTCTTCCTTGTTCCTGTCTTACAAAAGGTAATAATTGTTGTTTTACTAACTGGTAATTATTCTCACTTTTAATCCCATCATTATTTAAAAATAATTGCACTCTTGCAAAAACTATTGACTTTTGCTTTGGGTTGCGTTTTAGCTCATTTAGGTATTCTAATATCATCAAATCCACATTACCTAAATGCGCATAAAGCTGTGCCTTTTGCATGCCAAAATTAGATTTAGGATTTAGCTTTTCGGATAACACATACACACGTAAAGCATCACCATACATATCATATCGACTAAGAGTATTGGCTAAATTTATTGCTTGGGATTGCTGTCCTGTTAAATTTTCAAATATTTTTTTAAAAGTACGTTCTGACTTTCTCGTATTTCCACTTTTCTGCTGAACTATACCAACTTCTAACTGATAGTTTAAACTATTAGGATAAATTTTAGCCACCTTTTTTGCTAATTTCTCAGCTTGCACATACTGTTCTTTTTTTAGTAAAGAACCAAAGTAGGGAATATAATAAGCAACTGAAAATCGTTCCTTATTCAGTTCTTCATAAATAGAAATTGCTTTATCATACTCACCATTTACATAGTATTGATAGGCAAGTTTTTGTTCTCCCTGCTGTGCAACAGCAAAGAAAGAAATTAGCATAAATACAAATAGTAAACGCATTTATTTTATGATATCAAAACCTGTGTAAGGCTGTAAAACTTTTGGAATTTTTATTCCCTCAGCAGTTTGGTTGTTTTCAATAAGAGCAGCATAAATTCTTGGCAAGGCCAATGCACTTCCATTTAAGGTATGACACAATTTCATTTTACCATTTTCATCCCTATATCGTAATTTCAATCGGTTAGCTTGATAGCTTTCAAAGTTTGAAACTGAACTTACTTCCAACCATCTTTCTTGCCCTGCAGAATATACTTCAAAATCAAAAGTAAGTGCTGATGCGAAACTCAAATCACCACCACACAATTGTAAAAGTTTATACGGTAATTCTAATTCGTCAAGTATACTAGCCACATGGCTTACCATTAAGTCTAAAGTTGCATATGATTTCTCAGGAAGTTGAACTTGAACAATCTCTACTTTATCAAATTGATGTAATCTATTTAAACCTCTAACCTCTTTTCCGTAAGAACCTGCCTCACGTCTAAAACACGGCGTGTAAGCAGTACACATAATCGGGAATTCCTTCACAATTACATCACGAAAGATATTAGTTAATGGAACCTCAGCTGTTGGAATTAAATACAAATTATCCTCAGTAGCATGATACATTTGCCCTTCTTTATCGGGTAATTGACCAGTACCAAAACCTGACGCCTCATTAACTAAATGAGGTGGGAGGTATTCAATATATCCAGCAGCAGTATTTTTATCTAAAAAATAAGCAATTAAGGCCCTTTGTAGCTTTGCACCTTTATCAATATAAACAGGAAAACCTGCTCCTGTTATTTTATTTCCAAGTTCAAAATCAATCAAATTATAGTCAGTCGTTAATTCCCAGTGAGGCTTAGCCCCTTTCATTAAATTTGGTATTTTTCCTACCTCTTTTAATGTTCTATTATCCGAATCCGAATTTCCTTGAGGTACAGAAGGATGTGGAATATTTGGTATCTGAACAAGAATACTTTGAATTTCTTTTTCAAGTTCAATTTGCTTAGTTTGTAATACTTTAGATTCCTCTTTTACTAAAGATGATTCTTCCTTCAATAAATTTGCCTCAGCAACTTTTCCTTTTTTGTACATTTCGCCAATCTGCTTAGCAAACTGATTTGCTTTTGCCAATAAATCATCAGATTGCTGTTGCGTGGCTTTACGTTCATTGTCCCTAGCAATTACGGAATCAAACAAATCAGTAACATCTATATTCTTCAGCTTAAGTAAAGTAATATAAGTATCTTTTTTTTCTCTTATTTTATTAATGTGTAGCATCTTAATTCTTAGGTTTATCTATTAACGAAACAAATGTAAATAAAAAAAACTCCTGATTGCTCAGAAGTTTTTCTTAATTGTGAGTATAGTGCAATCCTTAGTTTACAACTTCATTTTCAACAGAAACATAGGATCTGTTATTTCTTTTCTTAGTAAATTTAACTTTACCGTCAGTCAAAGCAAATAAGGTATGATCTTTACCCATTCCAACATTTTCTCCTGGATTGTGTACTGTACCTCTTTGACGAACTATAATGTTGCCAGCAATGATGGCCTGACCACCAAATATTTTTACCCCTAATCGTTTACTTTGCGATTCTCTACCATTCTTTGAACTACCCGCTCCCTTTTTATGTGCCATTTTCTTAAGTTTTTATTTCTACTTATTATTCAGCTTTTTTAGCTGTAGTTTTTTTAGCTGGTGCTTTCTTAGCAACAGTTTTCTTAGCTGGCGCTTTTTCAGCGGCCGGCTTAGCCTCTTTTTTTGGTGCCGCTTTTTTGGCAACCGAAGCATTAGCATCAATTGTAAGTATTTCTAATTTTGTTAAATACTGTCTGTGACCATTTTTAACCTTATATCCTTTTCTTCTTTTCTTTTTAAAGACAATTACTTTATCGCCTTTCAAATGCTCAAGTACTTTTGCAGTTACTTTAGCTCCTGTTATAACTGGGGCGCCAACATTTACTGAACCAGCATCATCCAACAAAAGAACTTTATCAAAATCAATCTTTGATCCTTCTTCTGAGTCTAATCTGTGTACAAATATCTGCTGATCTTTTTCAACTTTGAATTGTTGCCCTGCTATCTCAACTATTGCGTACATTATTATTATTTTTTAAATATGGGCTGCAAAAATACACAATCTGATAAAATGAACAAAAAATATGCTACCTTTTTTGAACATCTTAGATTAGTAATCGTTTAAGAAACAATAATACTTATAAAAACCTAAATTTGCAACACAAAATAAAAACAATAAATGAAAGGAATTTTTACAATACTATTGGTGAGTATTAGTTTAACAACTATTGCACAAGAAAGATGCGGTACAGAAATTCACACTGAAAATATGATGAAAAAAAATACTAGTTATGCAATAGCTAGGAATAAAGTAAATTTCCAAACTAAAAAATGGATTAAAAACCATCCTAATCATAGCGAAAAAACTATCATCACAATACCAATTATTGTGCATGTTTTATGGAAAACAAATACCCACAATATTTCAGATGCCCAGATTCAATCTCAAATTGATGTACTAAATGAGGACTATAGAAGAGCAAATATAGATAAAATAAATACCCCAAATGTTTGGCAAACTATTGCTACTGACAGTGAAATAGAATTTTGTTTAGCATCAACTGACCAGAACGGCAATCCAACAACTGGAATTGAAAGGATACAGACAACACACGGAAAATTTGGTATGAATAGTGATATTCACACTAGCTCAGCTGGAGGTGCAGACGACTGGCCAAATGATGATTACCTTAATATATGGGTATGTGATATCCAAAGTGGATTATTAGGATACGCAAGTCCCCCTAGTAATTGGATTGGAGATGGAGATGGGCTTGTAATTGGTTATCAATATTTTGGAAGAATCGGTAATGTTCAAGCTCCTTATCATAAAGGAAGAACTGCAACTCATGAAATTGGACACTGGTTAAACCTTGATCACATTTGGGGAGGATGGGGAAACTGCGGAAATGACCAGGTAAACGACACTCCTAAGCAAGAGAAAGAAAACTATTCTTGCCCAGCCTTTCCATTAAATCCAAATTCTTGTAACACTACTAATTCTAGTGGAGATATGTTTATGAATTACATGGACTACACTAATGATGCATGCATGAATTTATTTACAAACGGACAAAAAACTAGAATGCTGGCTGCCATAAACAATTATCGTTCGAATATGCTTTCTCATAACTTATGTAACACTAGCGTTGGGCTTTCTGAACAGATAAAAAACAAGAGAAAACTAATTAAAATTATTGATTTTTTTGGACGAAAAATTACAGAAATAAAAATAAATACTCCTTTATTTTATATCTACGATAATGGAACTGTAGAAAAGAAAGTGATTATTAAATAATTTATTTATTATACAATAATGAACGCCCAGTTATTTAATTGGGCTTTTTTTATTCACTAAATACACTCCACTGAGAATAATTACTACAGCTAAAATATGATGCATTGTAATATTCTCACCATCAAACACCCCCCACAAAATAGCAATAATAGGAATCAAATAAGTAACAGAGGAAGCAAAGATAGCTGAAGACCTACTTATTAGTTTATTGAAAATTACAACCGCTGAAGAAGTACCAACAATTGCCAAAAGAGCGATATACAGCAATGCCTCTACACCTTGATCTGTTTGAGCAAGTTTTAAAAAATCAGTATTAAAAATATAAAAAGCAGAAAGTGGACCAATAATCGAGAAAGCCAAAGCAGTAACTGAAAGCGCATCTATTCCCTGAAGATATTTCTTAATTACATTAATACTTATCGCATACATCACAGTAGCTAAAACAACTAATAGAACATAATTATTAATTTCAACCCCTCTTCCTGCACTAAATAGAGTAAGAAAAACTGCCCCACAAAGTCCAAGTAAAACTCCTGAAATATTTGTCTTTGAAGGTCTAGATTTAAAAAAGTAAATACCTAACAGTAGTGTAAATAAAGGTACTAGAGAATTCAAAATCCCAACTAGCGAACTATCTAACTCTGTTTGAGCCTTAGTGAATAAAAAAGCGGGGATACCGTTCCCAAAAAATGCCATTACAAAAATAGGGAAAATGTGTTTCTTACTTACTTTTTTAAATGCTTGAAATAAAAATGGAAGCAAAGAAAGAAAAGCAATAAACAAACGTAAAGCAGCTACCTGAACATCACTAAAAACTAACAAACCCTTTTTCATCAAAATAAACGAACTCCCCCAAACAGTTGCAAGAAACAAAAGTGTTAGATAATTTTTAATTGATTTTTTCATAATATTTATTTGGCGGCAAATATATGCTCAAACCAAATAGATTTTCAATTTTTTAAATGCTATTTTTGCAATCATGAATACCTCACAAAAAAGAGTAGTAATTTCTTGGCTCTATCTAGGACTTATTTTAGTTGGATTAATGATTATTATTGGCGGAATAACTAGATTGACACATTCAGGGCTTTCAATGGTAGAATGGAAATTAATTGGGGGAACAATTCCTCCTTTAAATGAAAATCAATGGCAGGAGACATTTACTAAATATCAGCAATTTCCAGAATATAAAAAGATAAACACTGGAATGAGTTTAAGCGAATTCAAATCTATCTTTTTTTGGGAGTATTTACACAGGTTATTTGGTAGACTAATTGGACTTATTTTCATCATCCCTTTTATTATTTTTTGGACAAAAAAATGGCTTGACAACTCTCAAAAAAAGAAATTAATAATCCTTCTTGGACTCGGAGCTCTGCAAGGGTTTTTAGGCTGGTTTATGGTGGAAAGCGGACTAGTTGATATTCCTGCAGTAAGTCATTATCGCTTAGCTACGCATTTATTAACAGCATTTACCCTCATGTGCTATATATATTGGCTAATCCTGAGCTTTAACAATGTAGAAAGACGTCCAAATCAAATAATCAACCGGCTAAGCAAATGGTTAATTAGCCTTTTAGTCATTCAGATTGTTTATGGCGCTTTTGTAGCTGGCTTAAAAGCTGGCTATTTAATACCTATAAAAGGTGGGTTTTTTGAAATTATATTTGGTTATAACTTAAGAAGTTCAAGTGATTTTAGCTTACTCGAAAACGGTTTTGATATTCAGGCTTTTCATAGAATTTTTGCTTGGGTTGTACTTGCAATGTCAATAGTAATTTACAATAAGTCTAAAAAAACTAACCTAAGAACTAATGGAATGCTAGTATTTGGATTAGTAATTACTCAGATTTCATTAGGGATTGCAACCTTGCTACTAAGGGTCCAGATTCATATAGCTACAACTCATCAATTTATTGCAATTCTACTTTTACTTTCAGTGATTCATCTTACTTATCTTTCCAGTGAAAAGTCTCAATCAAATGCTTAATATCATATTTTAGAAAATTGTTGACTGGTAATATAG
>Ga0075444_10002743_pt1 | contig 10572 bp, 8 predicted proteins | sample CoawatmetaG01DNA_FD_76836 | JGI IMG/M metagenome (GOLD analysis project Ga0075444, IMG submission 76836) | Marine microbial communities from the West Antarctic Peninsula - Coastal water metaG017-DNA | ecosystem: Environmental > Aquatic > Marine > Coastal | place: Atlantic Ocean: West Antarctic... | reverse complement strand
TCTTTAGATGGCGTAGTTTGTTCTCCTGGAGATGTGCTTGGTATTAAGGACCTTTTAGGTTCTAATTTTCTTACAATTACTCCAGGCATTCGCTCTATAGGATCTCCTGAAGACGATCAATCAAGAATTTCTTCTGCAAAGCAGGCAATAATAAACGGCTCAGATTACTTAGTCATAGGTAGGCCAATTACTCAAAGTGCTGACCCACTCAAAACTCTTGAGATGTTTCTAGAAGAAATTAAATAATTTAAATACGGAATAAACTAATGCCTAAAAGAACCGATATAAAATCCATATTGATTATAGGGGCCGGACCAATAGTCATTGGTCAGGCTTGTGAGTTTGATTATTCAGGAGCACAAGCTTGTAAAGCCCTCAAAGAAGATGGGTACAGAGTTATTTTAATTAATTCTAATCCAGCAACCATAATGACTGATCCATTGATGGCGGATTCAACCTACATTGAGCCTATTCACTGGGAAACTATTGAAAAAATTATTGAGAAAGAAAAACCCGATGCTCTTTTACCTACTATGGGCGGTCAAACTGCTTTAAATGCGGCCTTAGATTTAGATAGCAGAGGCATTTTAGAGAAGCATAATGTAAAAATGATAGGGGCTTCCAAAGAAGCTATAGACAAAGCAGAAGACAGAGATTTATTTGCTAAAGCCATGAGAAAAATAGGACTTAATGTTCCTCAGGCTGAGTTGGCGCATGACGTTAAGCAAGCAAAAGAAATTTTAGGAAGAATTGGATTCCCTTGTGTTTTAAGACCAAACTTTACGATGGGCGGTTCTGGAGGTGGGATAGCTTACAACCTAGAAGAGTTTGAAGAGATTTGTGTGAGAGGGTTTGATTTATCTCCAACTTCAGAGGTGTTCATTGATAAATATCTTGGTGGTTGGAAAGAGTATGAAATGGAAGTTGTTCGGGATAAAAATGACAATTGTATTATTGTTTGCAGTATCGAGAATCTCGATCCAATGGGTATTCATACCGGCGACTCGATTACAGTCGCACCAGCTCAAACCTTGACTGACAAGGAATACCAGAGAATGCGAAACGCGTCTATAGCAATTTTGAGAGAAGTTGGCGTTGAAACTGGTGGGTCTAACGTGCAATTCACTGTAAATCCAGAAGATGGCGAGATGTTGGTTATAGAGATGAATCCTCGTGTTTCCAGATCTTCTGCACTAGCCTCTAAGGCAACTGGTTTTCCTATAGCTAAGGTAGCTGCAAAGTTAGCAGTTGGCTATACTTTAGATGAACTCAGTAACGACATTACTGGCGGAATAATTCCTGCTTCTTTTGAACCATCAATTGATTATGTGGTAACAAAGATACCAAGATTCAATTTTGAAAAATTTCCTCAAGCTGAACCCATTCTTTCTACTCAAATGAAATCAGTAGGGGAGGTAATGGCCATAGGAAGAAACTTCCAGGAATCTTTACAAAAAGCAATAAGAGGATTAGAAACAGGAAGGAATGGCTTAGATGAAATATTTGACAGCTCAGAAGCGGATATAGATTTTTTAAAACAAGAGACAGCAAAACCAAGCCCAGACAGATTATGGTACTTGGCCGATGCATTGAGGCACGGACTTTCTGAGGAAGAGGTTTTCGAGCTTTCTAAGGTGGACCCTTGGTTTATTTATCAGATCTCAGACTTAATAAAAGAGGAAGAGTCAGTTAAAAAAACTTCATTGAATTCTTTAACACGGGATGAAATTTATCACTTAAAGAGAAAAGGTTTTTCTGATTGCAGGTTGTCCATTTTATTAGGAACTACCGAAGAAGAGGTTCGGACAAAAAGGAAAAGCCTTGATATTCAACCTGTCTTCAAAAGAGTAGACACATGCGCTGCAGAGTTTAAATCCTCCACAGCCTATATGTATTCAACTTATGAAGAAGAGTGTGAATCATTCCCTACCAAAAATAAGAAGGTTATTGTTCTTGGTGGAGGTCCAAATAGGATTGGGCAGGGTATAGAATTTGATTACTGCTGTGTCCATGCTTCATTGGCCTTAAGAGAAGAGGGGTTTGAAACCATTATGGTTAATTGCAATCCAGAAACTGTTTCTACGGACTACGATGTCTCAGACAGATTATACTTTGAACCCATAACTGCAGAGGATGTGCTTGCCATAATTGATATCGAGAAGCCTGATGGAGTTATTGTTCAATACGGAGGACAGACTCCTCTTAAACCTGCCGAGGAACTGGAGAGAAATGGTGTTCCAATTTGGGGAACATCTCCTGATGCGATAGATCTTGCAGAAGATAGGGGAAGATTTAAAGAGTTTGTTGAGAGATTGTCTCTAAGACAGCCCCCTAATGGTTTAGCAACTAATTTAGAAGAAGCTTTGGAAGTGTCTGAAAAAGTAGGTTTCCCTTTAGTTGTAAGGCCTTCATATGTTTTAGGCGGAAGGGCTATGGAGGTTGTTTACAAAAAAAGTGATTTAGAGAACTATCTTATAGATGCAGTTCAGGCTAGTGAAAAAAGCCCAGTTTTACTTGATGGTTTCTTAAACCAAGCAACAGAACTAGATATTGAAGCGGTATGTGACGGTAAAGAGGTAGTTATCGGAGGAATTCTCCAACACATAGAGCAAGCCGGAATACACTCGGGAGACTCTGCTTGTTCACTGCCTCCTTATAGCCTTAGTGACAAATTAATTTCTGAGGTAAATGATATGGTAAAAAGTATTGCCTTGGAGATAGGAGTCATCGGGTTAGTTAATGTTCAATTTGCTATCTTAAATGAAGAGATTTATATCCTAGAAGTAAATCCAAGGGCCTCTAGAACCATTCCTTTCGTCTCAAAATGCATAGGAAAGTCTATGGCTAAGATTGGTGCAAGATGCATGGCTGGAATAAGCTTAGAAAAACAAGGTTTTACAAAGCAGATCATCCCTGACTATTTTTCTGTTAAAGAAGCTGTTTTGCCGTTCGCACGATTCCTTGGTGTTGATCCTATATTAGGACCTGAAATGAAATCTACAGGCGAAGTTATGGGAACGGGTCAAAGCTTTTCAGAAGCATACGCTAAAGCTCAACTAAGTGCAGGAGAGGAAATTCCACTTAGTGGAGGTTCTGTATTTCTAAGTGTAAGAGACTCAGATCGAAATGTGGTAGGGAGTCTTGCACAGGAATTTCATGATTTAGGATTCAAAATAATAGCTACAAAAGGAACGGGCAGATCAATTTCTGAAAAGAATATTCCGGTAACGATAGTTAAAAAAGTTGCAGAAGGAAGACCACATATAGTCGACCTAATGAAAAATAAAGAAGTAAATCTTATTGTAAATACGACTGAAGGAAGGCAGTCAATCCTTGATTCTGCTTCGATAAGGAGAACCGCCTTGGAGGAGAAGATTTATTGCACAACCACCATCGAAGGCGGAAGAGCAGTCTGCTCTGTAATAAGAAATAAGGATTCTTGGTCTGTTGAACGACTTCAAGATCTTCATGCTAGACTATAGATATAAGATATAAGATATAAGATATAAGATTACTATGTACCCAATGACAATTAAAGGAGAGTCTTCTTTAAGAAAGGAACTCAAAAAATTAAAATTTGAAGACAGACCCCAAGTTGTAGAAGCTATAGCTACCGCAAGAGAGTTTGGAGATTTAAAAGAAAATGCTGAATATCATGCCGCAAAAGAACAGCAATCTTTAATGGAAGCAAGAATTAAGGATATTGAATTTAAGCTATCAGAATCTCAGGTGATTGATGTTACTAAAATTGATCCTTCCGAAAAGGTCATATTTGGCACAACAGTTACTATCAAAGATATGGAAGACTCTCAGTCAATCATTTATAAGATAGTCGGCGAAGACGAAGCAAATGCAAAAGAAGGCAGGATCTCAGTCTTGTCCCCTTTAGCTAAGAATCTTATCGGTAAATTTATAGGAGATATAGTGAAGTTCGAAGCACCAGGCGGCTCTAAAGAATACGAAATAATTCTAGTTGAATATATCTAAAAGTTGACTAACTCATTAAAAACTAACTACAGAGATGGTGATTCTTTTTCTAAAAGAGCCAAGTTAGAAGGTTATAGGTCAAGATCATCATTGAAATTAAAGGAGATTCAGAAGAAAGATAATCTTATAAAAAAAGGCATGTCTATCTTAGATTTGGGATGCTTTCCTGGAGGATGGTTACAAGTGAGTAGTGAGATTGTTGGCAAGAATGGTAGGGTGTTTGGAGTCGATATCCAAAAAACACAACCACTGAAAGGAGTGCATACTCTTCAGAAATCGATTTTAGATCTAACCAAAGATGATTTCATTGAAAATATTTTACCTTTTGATATTGTTTTATCAGATATGGCCCCCAATATAAGTGGTATAGCAGAGAGAGATAATGCATTGATGGTTGAGCTCCTGGAAAAAGTAGAATTTTCAATTCAAAATTTCCTAAAAAAAGGTGGCTCTACTATAATCAAAGTTTTTCAAGGAGAAAGTTTGGATTATTCAAAAAATTTCTTAAAAATATTTTTTAATGAAGTGAAGGTAAGAAAACCTGATTCATCTAGATCAAATTCAAATGAAACATATATTTTAGGAATAAATTTAAAAAAATAAATGAGTGAAATAATAAAAAATCTATTGATGTGGCTTTTCATAGCAATAACTATGTTTTCAGTTTTTAGTAACTTTTCTAGCGAAGAAGAGGTAACTGAATTGAGTTATTCAGAATTTATTTCTCAAGTAGAAAGCGACCAGGTTCTAAGCGTAGAATTTTCTAGCGATAACTACACATTAAAGGGCAAAACTGTTAACGGAGAAAGTTTTGAAACTGTCCGTCCGCCTTTTTTACAGGATGACTTAAGCGAGACGCTATCTGAGCATAGAGTTGCAGTATTAGGAGAAAAACCTGAAGAACAATCTATTTTGAAGCAGTTGTTAATTGCAAGTTTTCCAATTCTTATTATTCTTGCAGTTTTTATATTTTTTATGAGACAAATGCAAGGAGGAATGGGAGGGAAATCTGGACCAATGAGCTTTGGTAAGAGTAAGGCAAAAATGCTAGAAGGTGGCAAAGTTAAAACAACATTTGCAGATGTTGCCGGTATAGAAGAGGCAAAAGAAGAAGTACAAGAAGTCGTAGATTTTCTTAGAGAACCTAGTAAGTTTCAGAAATTGGGGGGTAAAATTCCAACTGGAATATTAATGACTGGTTCACCAGGAACTGGCAAGACTCTTCTTGCTAGAGCTATTGCGGGCGAGGCTCAGGTTCCTTTCTTTACGATTTCAGGATCTGATTTTGTTGAAATGTTTGTTGGTGTTGGAGCGTCTAGAGTAAGAGATATGTTCGAGCAAGCTAAAAAGCAAGCTCCATGTATCGTTTTTATTGATGAAATAGATGCAGTAGGGAGGCACAGAGGAACAGGCATGGGCGGAGGTAATGATGAGAGAGAACAAACTCTTAACCAACTCTTGGTAGAAATGGATGGCTTTGATGACAATCAAGGAATAATAATTATTGCAGCTACAAACAGACCTGATGTACTTGATCCGGCCCTGCTAAGGCCGGGAAGGTTTGATAGGCAAGTAGTAGTGCCGCTTCCTGATATTAGAGGAAGAGAACAAATCTTAAAAGTTCACATGAAAAAAGTCCCTATAGCTGAAGATGTGGAGGCTTCTTTTATAGCAAGAGGAACTCCAGGTTTTTCTGGAGCTGATTTAGCAAATCTTATTAATGAAGCTGCATTAGTAGCAGCTAGAACTGGAAAGAAACTAGTAGGCATGGAACAACTTGAATTTGCCAAAGATAAAGTGATGATGGGGGCTGAAAGAAGGTCCATGGTTATGTCAGAAGATGAAAAACTTAAAACGGCTTATCACGAGGCAGGCCATGCAATAGTAGGAAGAGCCTTGGAAGAACATGACCCAGTTTACAAAGTGACAATTATTCCTAGAGGAAGGGCGCTTGGGGTAACTATGTTTCTACCAGAAGAGGATAAATATAGCTATAGCCACCAAAGCCTACTTGATAGGATTTGTGGACTATATGGCGGAAGAATAGCCGAAGAGTTAATTTATGGAAAAAAGGGAATAACTACCGGTGCGTCTAATGATATAGAGAGGGCTACAGAAATTGCAAACAATATGGTTACAAAATGGGGCTTATCAGCAAAGCTTGGTCCTGTTAAGTATGGAAATGAAACAGATGAACCCTTTTTGGGTAGGTCGGCTGGAACTTCTCAACAAGGCATTTCAGATTCAACAGCAGCAATTATAGACACAGAAGTAAAGGCCATATTATCGGATTGTTATGATGTAGCTACAGATTTACTCAAAGAAAATTTGAAACCTCTTCATGCAATGGCTAAAGCTTTAATTGATTATGAAACACTTGATCATTATCAAATAGACGACATTATGGCAGGAGGAGAACCTAGGGCACCGGCTACTTACTCAGCTCCAAAAAATTCTGATAAAGATGACCCAAAAGTAGGTGATGCTGCCGAGCAGAACTAGATAAGAACAAACTCTTAAAAATCAGATAATTTTTATGCAGAATACTCCCAATAAAGTTACTCAAACTTTAACTGCAGACAGGAAATTTGGGACAGATGGAATTAGGGGTCCTGTAGACTCAACCATGAACCCCCTTTTTGTGACTAAACTAGGTTGGGCATCAGGAAGTGTTCTCAAAGAAGAGGGTGTTTCTAAAGTTTTTATAGGTAAAGACACCAGGATTTCTGGCTATATGCTTGAATCTGCTTTACAAGCAGGTTTTATTTCTGCGGGAATGGACGTTACTTTACTAGGACCGCTCCCTACTCCAGGCGTAGCCTATTTAGCAAAGAAAAATAAGCAAGCTGGGGTTGTTATAAGTGCGTCACATAATTTGTTTGAAGATAATGGTATTAAATTTTTTAATCAAGATGGTCATAAATTTTCTTCTGATCTTGAAAAAAGAATTGAACTAAAGATAACTCAGCCGATTGAAACTACTAAATCTATAAGCCTTGGCAAAGCAACTAGATTAAGTGATGCACAAGATCAATATGCTGAATTTTGTAAAGCAACTAATGCTAATCTTGATCTTTCTGGATTATCCTTACTTTTAGATTGTGCTAACGGAGCTACGTACTCAGTCGCTCCCAAAGTCTTCTCTGAATTAGGTGCCGAAGTAACGACTATATCTGCTACACCTGATGGAATAAATATAAATCAGAATTGCGGTTCTACTAATCCAAATAACCTCATCAACGCCCTGGAAGCAGGTAATCATGACTTAGGTATCGCATTTGATGGAGACGGAGATAGAATTTTAGTAGTGAGTAAGTCAGGAAAAGTATTAGATGGAGATGATTTATTATATTTACTGGCTTCTAGCAATAAAAGTGAATATATGAATCATGGAATTGCAGGAACCTTAATGACAAATAAGGCTCTCGAGAATTATTTTAAAGAAGCAGGTATAAACTTTGTTCGCTCAAATGTAGGAGATAAATATGTACTTGATGAACTTTTAAAAAACCAATGGCAGCTTGGCGGGGAGCCTTCTGGACATATTATTTGTCTTGATTCTTGCTCTACAGGAGATGCAATAGTTGCGGCATTAAAGATTTTAGAATGTATAAAAGATAACCTTTTTGATGTAGAAAAATCTATTAAAGATTTTAAAAAATTTCCTCAAGCTTTAATTAATATTAAAGTGAAAGATGTTAATAAAGTCATAATGAACCGATCTTTTAGAATAGCTTTAAAAAGGATAGAAAGGGAGCTTGGAAAAAATGGCAGAGTTCTTGTCAGGCCCTCCGGTACTGAGCCTTTAATAAGAATTATGGTAGAAAGTATAAGCGGAGATGTTGCAGAGAATTCAGCTAGAGTACTAGCTGATTTAGCAGTTACTTTATGATAATTGCCAACTGGAAAATGAATGGGAATAGGGCGCAAGTAATAGAGTGGCTAGATTGTTTACAAAAGTATTTAACTCTTTCAGAGCAATCAGAATGTATATTTTGCCCACCTCTAATTTACATGGATATTGCTCAAGAGCAAATATCATTAAATAAAATGAAGATCACCCTTGGATCTCAAAATCTTGATTACGACTCCAAGCACCCAAAGACCGGAGGAATTGATGCCTCTATGTTGAATGACTTAGGTTGCAAGTCGGTGATAATTGGGCACTCAGAAAGGAGGTTGTATTTTAGTGAGAACAACTCTATTCTTTCTAAAAAGCTTGTCTCTGCTTCTAAAAATAACATAGATATAGTTTTCTGTATTGGCGAAACAGAGGCTGAAAAAGATAAAGGATTGTGTCATGAAGTTTTGAGGGAACAACTAAAGGCGCTTAGTGGCCTGCAAATAAAAAAACTATTTATAGCCTACGAGCCAGTTTGGGCTATCGGTACTGGGAAGATACCTTCCATGAAATACATAGAAGAAATACACCATTTTATAAAGGATGAGTTAAAATGTTCCCATTATTATAATAGCGACAGACCTGTATTATATGGAGGCAGTGTAAATTTTGATAATGCATCTGAAATAAGCAATCTAGATTCGGTTAATGGACTTCTAGTTGGAGGGGCTTCTCTTAATCCTAGAAACTTTTCTGATATAGTAAAAAAAATAGGACAAAATAATATATGGAAAATTTATTAATATTCTTTTACATTTCAATATCTGTAGTTTTGGTCCTTGTTATTCTTCTTCAACAAGGCAAAGGGTCAGATATAGGTAGCGCGTTTGGTGCCGGGTCAAGTAATACTATGCTAGGCTCTAGCTCGTCATCCAATCCTTTAACGAAGATAACCGCAATCTTAGCTTTTACCTTTCTGATTTTAAGTTTTGTAATAACCTGGCAGTCAAGAATATTTAATGAAGAGGTTAGCTTTGAAGAAGAGATTGAAATGCCTAAGGATACAGGTATTTTACCAGATAATAATCCTGAATCATAAAGCCGAAATGGTGGAATTGGTAGACACGCTACCTTGAGGGGGTAGTGAGCTTACGCTCGTGGAGGTTCGAATCCTCTTTTCGGCACCAACTATATTCTTGACCCTTCAGCTTCATAAACCTATACTAGTCGCCCTTTGATGCGGGGTGGAGCAGTCTGGTAGCTCGTCGGGCTCATAACCCGAAGGTCGTAGGTTCAAATCCTGCCCCCGCTACCAATATAAGCCCTTTATGGGCTTTTTTATTAGGTGAATTTTATGGATTCGATACATATAGAAAAAATATTAGAAAGAGATATTAATTCTCTAGGATGTTCTCTATGGGGTGTTGAGCTATCTGGAAGTATGTCCAGTCAAACTCTTAGACTGTTTATCGATAAAGACGATGGAGTCTCTATTGAAGATTGTGAAAAAATAAGTCATCACGTTAGTAAGGTTCTAGAGGCTGAAGAAGGAATACTGGATGATTATTTTCTTGAAGTTTCCTCACCAGGCTTAGATCGAAAATTCTTTAAAACTGACCAGTACCAGAGTTATATAGGTAAATCATTAAAGGTCAAATTTCTTACGAATGATAATACTTATAAAACTATTATCGGGATTCTTACAGATGTGAGCATATCTTCAATAATATTAGTTGTGGATAAAGAAATTGTAGAAGTGTCTTTTGATTCTATAAAAAAGGCCAGAATACATTTAACGGGGATTTAAAAAAATGCAAAATGAAATTTTATTAGTAGCTGAAGCTGTTTCGGCAGAAAAGGGTTTACCCAAAGATGCAATATTTGAGGCAATTGAAATCGCCTTAGCAACAGCAACAAAGAAGAGGTATGTAGAAGACTCTAATATTGAAGTGAACATAGATAGGTCTACGGGTGAATATGAGTCTTTTAGGTTTTGGAGTGTTGTTTTAGAAGAAGATTTTGAAGATTCTTCTTTACATCTTCTATTGGAAGAAGCTAAAGAAAAAGATAATTCTTTGGACGTTGGTTCAATTTATAAAGAACAAATAGAGAATATGCCTTTTGGAAGAATTGCAGCTCAAGCAGCAAAGCAAGTTATAGTTCAAAAAGTAAGAGAAGCGGAAAGAGCTCAAGTTGTTGAAAAATATAGGAATTTCTTAGGTGAACTTGTTAGCGGAACAGTAAAGAAGGTCTCAAGAGAGTTTTTAATTATTGATTTAGGAGATGGAGCAGAAGCAATTCTTTCAAGAAATGAGTTGATACCAGGTGAAGTATTCAGGATGGGTGATAGATTAAGAGCTGTGCTCAAAGAAGAAGAAAGAGAGAACAGAGGGCCTCAGTTGGCACTTAGTAGAAAATGTCCCGAAATGGTTGGAGAGCTATTTAAGATAGAAGTCCCTGAGATCGCTGAACAAGTTATAGAGATAAAAGCTATTGCTAGAGACCCAGGATCCAGAACTAAGATTGCTGTAAAAACTAATGATAATAGGATTGATCCCGTCGGAGCCTGCGTAGGAATGCGAGGTTCTAGAGTTCAGGCCGTTTCTAGTGAATTAGGAAATGAGAGGTTGGATATTGTTGTTTGGGATGATGATCCCGCTCAGCTCCTTATTAATTCTATGGGGCCTGCTGAGATCACTTCAATTATATTAGATGAAGTGAAGGGCTCCATGGAAGTAGCTGTA
>Ga0075444_10002733_pt1 | contig 10589 bp, 10 predicted proteins | sample CoawatmetaG01DNA_FD_76836 | JGI IMG/M metagenome (GOLD analysis project Ga0075444, IMG submission 76836) | Marine microbial communities from the West Antarctic Peninsula - Coastal water metaG017-DNA | ecosystem: Environmental > Aquatic > Marine > Coastal | place: Atlantic Ocean: West Antarctic... | reverse complement strand
TTAGATGAAATCCAAAAAGTTGTCATAATCGATAATAATTCATTTGATCATTCACATGAGTCTTTAAAAGAATGTGATTTTAATTTAGAGGTTGTAATTAATAAGACAAATGTTGGTTTTGGCGCAGCATGTAATCAAGGAGCTGCACTTTGTTCATCTCCTTTTATACTTTTTTTAAATCCAGATACTGAAATATTTGAAAACTCACTTTCAATACCTCTTAAGTTTATTAGTGATGAATCTAATTTTAATATAGGAATTGCAGGGGTAAGGTTAGTTGATAAAGCTGGAAAATATTCAACATCATGTGCAAGATTCCCGAGTGCAAAGAGATATTTTTTCAGAGCACTTGGTTTGACTACTTTTTTTCCTAAGTATTTTCAATATACATTGATGAAAAGTAAAGAAATTCAAACAAGTGGTATTGTTGAACAAATAATGGGAGCTTTTTTCTTGATAAGGCGGGATTTATTTGAAAACCTTGATGGTTTTGATGAGCAGTTTTTTGTTTATATGGATGAAGTTGATTTATCGTATAGGGCAAAAATAATGGGGTTTGATTCATATTATATTTCTGAAGTCAAAGCTTTTCATCAAGGTGGTGGATCTACTGATCAAATAAAAGCAAAGAGAGTATTTTATTCTTTAAGATCTAGGCTTCAATTCTTTAATAAGCATTTTGGCTATAGCGTTAATCTTTTGATGTGGTTTGAAGTGTTTATACTGGAATTTTTTTCAAGGATAATATTTTCGATGTTAAAGCTGAATTTGATTCAGTTTTTCCAAACTTTTAAAATATTTATTTACATATATGGCTGGGCATTAATCAAAATCTTTTCTTTTATTCTTAAATCTCTGGGTATAAGTAAAGTTTTCTCAAATAAATGATGATTGATAACATTGATTTTTCAAAAAAAATATTTCTTAGGCTTTATACTTTCTGTCAATTCACTGAATGCTCACTATTTAGTAAAAGAGTCCCTAGTTATGGATATGATTGTAAATTTCAACTAACCCAAGTTGATTTGATTTTTAAATCTCCTAGGCCTTTTTATTTTAGGTACGCTATTAGAAATTTTTTTGGATTAATTTTTAATTTAAACTCATCTTTAAAAGAATTTTATGAAGAAAATTTAGTTTATTTAATTTTATGTTATGAGATTAAATATTATTTTGTTAGAAGAAAATAAGGAAGTATAAAAATGAAGAAACCAGTTCAAGATATGTCAATAATGGATGCCAATAACGAGAACATAGTGTTATTTTATCCTCATGTATCGGAGTTAGCTAAAAGCTCTGTAATAGAAACCCTTAATTCTAGATGGATTGGTCAAGGTCCAAAAGTTAAATTATTTGAAGAGAGTTTTAGTAAAAAATTTGGCTCTAATTCTCCTGCAATTGCAGTAGGCTCAGGAACGGATGCCCTTCACTTATCATATATGTTGGCTGGCTTAAAACCTGGCGATGAAGTTATTGCCCCACTTTTTACTTGTACTGCAACAAATATCCCTTTTTTATATATGGACGTAAAGATTAAATTTGCTGATATTGATATTAATACAATGAATATGGATATTGAACATATTCGAGAGCTTATGAGTGATAAGGTTAAGGCAATTATTTGTGTGCATTATGGTGGTTTACCATGTGATATGGATGAGTTACAAAGTATTGCAGATGAGTGGGGGATCCCAATCATTGAGGATGCTGCGCATGCAGTTGGCGCTAAATATAAAGGTATTGATATTGGTAGTATTTCAGATTTTACAATGTTTTCTTTTCAAGCGATTAAGCACATAACAACTGGTGATGGAGGGATGCTAATTATCAAAGATAAAGAATTAGTTGATAAGGCAGAGCGAATTCGATGGTTTGGAATTGATAGAAAATCAAAACAAGCTGGTATTTGGGAAAATGATATAACTGAAGTAGGATACAAATATCAAATGACTGATATAGCAGCAGCAATGGGTATTGCCTCACTTTCTGAGTTTGATGACCAATTTAAAATACGTAAAGAAATATTTAAAACTTATGAGGCCGAGTTAGCTAATTGTAAAAGATTGAAAATGGTTGGAACTGGCTATAAAGATAGAGAGCATGCAGCATGGCTGTTTACTGTAATAGTAGAAGATCGATTTAAATTACAAGAGAAATTAAGAGATAACAACATTGAAAGCAATCAGGTCCATTTTCGTAACGATAGGTATTCAATTTTTAAAGAATTTACTGATGGAAAGGTATTCCCAAATATGGATAAAATTGAAGATAACTATTTAGTTCTTCCACTGCATACTAAGATGACAGTTGCAGATGCAAAAAGAGTTTGTAAGGTTATTAAATCTGGATGGTGATGTAGATTTATTTCTAAAATGAGCACGAATAATATTAATGTTTTATTGCTTTCTAAATATGGAAATCTTGGGGCAAGTAGTCGTGTTCGCTCATATCAATATCTAAAGTATTTAGAACAAAATAAAATAAATGTAACAATATATGAGCTATTTTCTGATGAATATTTAGAAATATTATATAGAACTGGGAAGAGTAGCAAAAAGATAATATTATTTGCCTATATTAAGAGGTTTTATAAACTTTTAAAGGTAATAATGCTTAATCAATATGATGTGATTTGGCTAGAAAAAGAATTATTTCCGTGGGTTCCCTTCTGGATTGAGACGCTTTTTTATAAGACCAAAATACCAGTTTTTGTAGACTATGATGATCCTATTTTTCATGTTTATGATAGCCATAAAAGTATTTTGGTTAGATACCTTTTAGGCAAAAAAATATCAAATATTATGAGTTCGGCTTCTTATGTTAGCGTTAGCAGCCATTATATGTTCGATTATGCGCAGAAAAGTGGAGCCAAAAATTTAAGTATCATTCCTCCTTCTGTAGATATTGACACCTATAAAAATACTGCTCATAATACTTCTAATTCAAATCTATGCAAAATTGGATGGATTGGATCACCAAGTGCCACAAAGTATTTACATATAATTGAGCAGGCTTTATTAGAGGTAAACCTTCACAATAAAGTTGAATTTATATTGATTGGAGCTGGCAAAGATACGCCAAAATCTATTTCTTTTAGAAATATAGCGTGGTCTATAGAAACTGAAGAAGAGGAAGTGTCTAAATTTGACATAGGTATTATGCCTCTATCAGATGATTACTCAAGCGTTGCTAGGGACCATTATAAATTAGTTAAATACATGGCATCATCAATCCCTTATGTTGCTTCTCCAGTAAGAGAATCTATGCTAGTTACAGAAAATGGGAAGAATGGTTTTATTGCTAATAACAAAGAGGAATGGGTAAAATTTTTATCTTTACTTATTGAGAATCCTTCACAAAGAAGACTTATGGGAAAGAATGGTTTTTTAATAGCAAAAGAAAAATTTAGTACTCAAGTTGTCTATAAAGAAATAATTAAGGTAATTAAAAATATTACTAGTTAAGGCTAAGGTCTTATAAAATATTTTTTTTAAAAAAGAATTTAAAATAAGTTATTATCTAATTATGAGATTCAATTTTCACTAGACTGATGTCACTAAAACCTGAGATTAATGATGTATATAAAGTTTGTTCTAAGTAAAATAAAAAAAGTATATAAATTGGATTGCGATATTCCATTAATAAATACTGTCTCAACGTTAACTAATCCAAAAAATAATTCACTTGTTTTTTGTATTGAATACAAAAAAGAGTGTGAAGAATTTTTATCAATAGTAAAGGATTCAGTAATTCTGGTGAATAAAGAGGCAAAAATAAAATCAAAAATATCTGAAAAAAATCTTATTATTTATGTAACTAATCCTAGGATGGAATTTGCATATATTCTTAATAATTGTATTAATAATGATGGAGCTTCATATCCTTCTGATAGTTATTATATTGCTCCAGGAGCAATTGTTGCTAGTACTTCTAGAATAGAGCCATATGTATTTATTGCAAATAATGTAAAAATAGGAGATTTTTGTCACATAAAGAGTGGTGCAAAAATTTACGGTGATGTAACTATTGGTAATAATTGTGTTGTTGGTGCAAATACAGTTATTGGTGATATTGGCTTTGGTATTGAAAGAATTAATGAAGGCAAATGGGAGAGGGTGCCATTTAATGGAAAACCGATTAAGATACCACACTTTGGTGGAGTTAAAATTGGTAGCAATGTTGAAATTGGATCTTTAAATACAATTGCTAGTGGTGCTATTGAGCCAACTCTAATTGGAGATAGGGTTAAAACTGATGATCATGTTCATATAGCTCATAATTGTAAAATTAGTAATGGTGTACTTATAACTGCTGCTGCAGAACTAAGTGGAGGAGTAGAAATAGGTGAGAATTCATGGATTGGCCCAAATAGCTCTATATTTCAAAAAGTAAAAATTGGTAAAAGATGTACTATTGGTTTAGGTGCAAATATTTTTAAAGATATGCATGATGGGGAGATTTTTATGGGAGTCCCTGGTCGTAAAATAAAAAAAGGTAATGGATAAATTTATAAAATTTTCATATAAAGAATATTGCGAGATAATTAAACACTATGCTCCAATTATTAAAGATTTTAAAGAGATTAATTTCTATACAAAGGATTTTTGCATTATTAGGCATGATGTTGAATTTTCAATAGAACGAGCGGTAGAGATTGCAAAAATTGATAGCGAGCATGGTATCAAATCATCTTTTTTTATTCAAGTTTTAAATAATGCCTACAATCCTCTTTCTGTTGTAAATACTAGTCTTTTAAGAATAATTGAAGATTATGGGCATTTTATTGGGCTCCATTTTTATGTAAGTCATCTTGAAGAGGGTAATTTTAAGGTTTTGCAGCAGGAGTTAGAAAGTCAAGTTAGTATTCTCCAAAGCTGTATTAAAGGCAAAATTGATAGATTTAGTTATCACCGACCACCAAGCTGGGTTCTGCCAATAGATACCTATAAATTTAGCTCCCTTATTAATGTATATTCTCAGCCTTTTTTTGAATTAATAAAAAAAGGAAGTCTCCCTGATAAAGTTAAGTATATGTCTGATAGTAACCATATGTGGCAATATGGCCACCCTTTAGAGGTAAAAAATTATAAATGTTTTCATCTATTGATTCATCCAGATGAGTGGTCAGAAAAAGGAGGCAATGAAGTTGAAAACTTTATTGGTATTATTGCTGAAGCAAAAGATCAATTTATAGAAAATATTGACTCAGAGTATAAAACTTTTTCAGCTATAAGAAAACTTTGTTAATCATCAATATATAGCCTTTTAAAATGCAAAAAATATTGTTTATTGTTCCTGAGGATTTTGGTTTTGCATCTCATCGCATGTCACTTGCAAAAAAAATGATTGCATTAGGATGGGATGTTGTCTTGGCAACCCGTGTTAATGAGCATAAAATGATAATTGAAGATGCTGGAATCAAACTATATGATTTGAGTCATTCAAAAAATAATATAAAACGACATTCAAACATTTTTGGGACAATTATAAAGCTAGTTTTGTTATATCGTCATGAGAGGCCAGATGTAATTCATCACTTTACTATTAGGATGTTAATACTTGGCACAATTGCCTCTTTATTTTCTAAAAAAAATCATGTTATTAATACTATAACTGGTCTTGGTTCTGCTTTTATTAGCAAAAAATTTAAATATATAGTTTTTAGAAAATTAGTAACACTTGCACTAAGAGTGTTGTTGCCAAATTCAGATGTTACTGTGCAAAATAATGATGACTTTAAATTTATAAAAGAACTAGGCATAAGAGAAAGTAAAATCCATCTTATTCTTGGAAGTGGTGTCGATACCCAGCAATATTGTCCTCATAATAAAATTAATTCTAAACTTATTATCGCTCTTCCAAGCAGAATGTTATGGGTGAAAGGAGTTGGTGAGTTTGTTGATGCTGCTAAAAATCTCAAAAAAAACTACAATTGTAGGTTTATTTTAGTTGGTGATAATGACAATAATAACCCTGATTCAATTAATAGTAACCAATTAATTGAATGGCAAAATGAGGGCACTATTGAGTGGTGGGGCCATCATGAAGATATGTCTGCTGTTCTAAAAAAAATTGATATTGTTTGTTTGCCTACTTATAGGGAGGGCTTGCCAAAAGCATTGCTAGAGGCTGCTTCTGCTGGGCTACCAATTGTCACTACAAATGTCCCTGGGTGTCGAGAAGTGGTTGATGATAATATTAATGGTTATTTGGTAGTAGCAAAAAATTCTAACAGCCTAATCGAACCTTTAAGTAGGTTAATCAAAAGTAAAAAATTACGTTTAGCTATGGGTAAACTAGGCAGAGAAAAAGTTATAAATAATCTAAGTTCTGATATCATTGACCAACAAAATATCGATTTATATTTGAGTTTTAAAAAATTATAAAAATCTAGGTCTTGAGATGAAAAAAACTTTTTTGTTCTTGTGTTTTAATATTGTTTTCACCACTAATGCTTATGCATATTTAGACCCAGGAACTGGGAGTATTATAATTCAAGGACTAATTGCTGCAGGGCTTTCGGTAACTCTATTTACCAAGGCGTACTGGTATAAAATCACCACTTTTTTTAAGAAAAAAAGTGATCAAGAGGATAAATAATTATTTTTAAAAAATCTAAATAAGTATATAAATTTGCAACCAAAGGCAATTTATTATTCCCCATTTAGATGAAAGACTAAGTTTTTATTATTAAGCCCTAGTTTAGTAATATTCTATAAGTGAAGTTTTGAATATGAAGCCTTTGCTTTGATTTCAGCTTGCTACACAGTTTAATTATGATAAAGAATGATTCTATTAAAGTCTTTAGATTACTTCATTTAAATTTAAACCCATTAAAATGATTAATACTTTTAGACAAATGTCCCAAGCTCTTGAATTTATGCGCTTGCCCGAGCACATGTGTAGAGTTGTTTTTTATTCGGAAGGTAAGAGCTATTGGCCAATTTTTAAAGGCTTAATAGATGGAATCATTAATAATTCTGATTTAGATGTGTGTTATATAACTTCAGATAATGATGATCCTGGTTCTAAATACATCCATTCTCAGTTTAAGCCATTCATTATTGATGCAGGTTATATTCGCAATTGGCTTTTTGAAAACCTGAAGACTGACGTAATGATTATGACTATGCCTGATCTCCATCAATATCAAGTTAAAAGATCAAAACATAAGGTGCATTATATTTATGTTCAACATGCATTGATGAGCTTACATATGGTTTATAGACATGGGGCTTTTGATTGGTTTGATACTATTTTTTGCTCTGGACCTCATCATGTAAATGAGATACGTAGTTTAGAAAAAAAATATAAATTACCTAAAAAAATAATATTAGAGCATGGATACTCTAGGCTTGATAGTATTATTAACGAAAACTTAATAGTGAAAAAAGTTGATAATGTTTTAAATCATGCACTTTTTGCCCCAAGCTGGGGAATAAATGCGGCTATTGAGTCAGGTTTAGGAGGGGAAATTGTTGGGAGGCTTTTGACTATGGGCTATAAAGTTACGCTTCGACCTCACCCTGAAACATGGAAATCTTCCTCTAGAATAATTAAAAGCATTATAAAAAAATATTCAAGCAATCAAATGTTTTTTTATGATGAAAATGTTGGGTTACTAGATTCATTTTATAACTCAGATTTTATGGTTAGCGACTGGTCTGGTGCTGCTTTAGAATATGCATTTGGGCTCTCGAAGCCAGTAATATTTCTTAATTTACCTCAAAAATAAACAATCCAAATTATTGCGATATTGACGATATTCCATTTGAAATCTCTTCACGTGAAAGTTTAGGGGTAATTACTAATGTTGAGGATTTAACAAGTGCATCAATTGACTCTCTATCTACTAAAAAAAATGACCCAAGTAAATATTTTTTTAATATTGGCAATTCTGATGCTATTGGAGTTGAATACATTTTAAATTTGATAGACTATTCCTATAAAATAAAATAAAATAAAATAAAATAAAATAAAATAAAATAAAATAAATTAAATAATTATTTCTTATGGAACAAAAAACTAATCTTACAAAATCATTACTCATTTTTACTCTTTTATTTGTTTACCTTGTCATTGAGACGACTCTTCTAGCAATTGGAATTGTCCATCCAACAGTTATTGAGTACGTAATTATTGCTAACTCAATTATTTTGTTATTACAAATTATTTTTTTGTCTTTAATTCATTTCATAGTTAAGAAAAACAAATTTTTCCTAATTTTTATTTCTACTATAACTATCATTAATATTTTGGTATTAAAGTTATCTTATTATCAATTTTTTCTACAATATGAAAGTGTATTGCAACTTGTAATTGGTGTAATTTTATTCGGTTTATTTTATAGGCTTTATTCTTCTATTCAAATTTCTAAAAATGTTTTTTTTAGTGTTTCTTTGATTTTAATTGTTCTAATAGCTCTCCCCATTTTCCAGTATATTTCTAAGCCATTAGATAATGTAACTGATAATTCGTGGACAGGAGAGCATCGTGAAATTGCAAAAAACTTGTTAGAAAATAATTTTGTTAATAAGCCAAATATTCATATTATTGCTTTTGATGCCCTTACTCCAGAAAAATTAGTAAGAAAATACTTTAATGAATCTGATCCTTTGCCCTATGTTGAAGCAGTTAAAAAATATAATGGTACAATATTTAAAAATTCATTTGCAATGAGGGTAGCTACTGAAAGATCATGGGGTTCCTTTTTAATGCTTGACCAAGAGCCTTTTGATCATCAACATAATCGATTTAATGGTGAAAAAGATACTCTTTTATTTAATCTTTTTCGATCTAATGGCTATTCTATATTGACTGGCTATTCAGGAAGTTATCTTGGAGTTGAAAAAGGCGATTACATAGATGTGTATGATAATTTCTCAGAGGAGGCAGGCGTCAATGATTCTGTCTACTGTTTAAATCAGTCAACCCAAAGTCAAGTTGTTGCTTTCTTTTTTCTTCGTAATTATGACATTTGTAATGCATCCTTATTTAAGCCAATTAGAGATATTTATTTTGAAAAAGTTGGAAAGCCAAAATTTGGGTCAGGTCAGGAGTTTCATTTAACTTACGAGTTGCAAATGCAATTCCAGGATAAAGCAGTAGAAAATATTGCTAGTGCTGAAGCATCTGGTGAACCATGGATAACTATGCACCATTTTCCAACAATTGGTCATGTTGGTAGTGGATTCAAAACATATAATCAAGATGATGTAGCTAAGTATTATTTTGGCGCTTATAAGCCAAAAATGGATAAAGTTTCTAGTGCAATTGAGAAAATTCTTGATGCTGCTTCAGATAATTCAATTGTGATAATCATGGGTGATCATGGTACCTTTATATCAACTTCAATTGTAAATCTAACCTATGCAAAAAATCCAGCTGAAGAAGAATTTTATGTGCACGATCGACATGGTGTATTTACTGCGATTTTTAATGAACCAAAAGAATGTGTTAATCCTTCTGAAACTTTCATGCCTTACTATACATTTCATGTTGATGGTAAAAAACAATCTAGAATAGCTGGTCAAGATGATATTGTTGGTGCTTTCACTAGTCCAGCTAGAGTATTATCAGGAGTTGTTCGATGCTTAGTCGATAAACCTGAATCATTAGATAAATATGTTAGGTTTGGAAACCCATTGAGTTTTGAAAAGTATTTATATGAGTAAAAAAATAAAACATATAATCAGGTTTTACTTCTTTACTGTCAAAGATTAAAAAGCTTGAAATCTAATAATTTATATTTTCGTGGTCGTGTTGGACTTTCTAAGATTCTTTTAGGCCTGGGTATTTCTGATAAAGATAGTGTTTTAATTCAAGCCTTTACCTGTGTTGCTGTGCCTGAAGCCATAATGTCAACTGGAGCATCACCTGTATATGTTGATGTTGAAGAGAATGGAGTCAATATGGATCCTAAAAAATTGGAAGAATGCCTTTCATCTAATGTTCAAATTAAAGCTATTATTGTCCAACATACTTTTGGTATTATGGCAAATATGGACATGATTGTTAAAATCTCAAAGAAATATAAGGTGCATTTAATTGAAGATTGTTGTCACTCACTTGGATCTTCAATTGATGGAATTTTCTCTGGCTCTTGGGGAGTTGCTTCATTCAATTCTTTTGAATGGGGAAAACCAATAGTTGCTGGTATAGGAGGATCTGTTGAAACAAGTGATCTAATGTTAGAGTCTTATTTGTCAAAAAATTATAGTCAACTATCTGATCCTGGCTTGTTATTAAATTTAAAAAATACTCTCCAAATGACTGCTTTTTTTTTATTGTATAGGCCGATCTTTTACTGGCCTATAAAAGACTTGTTTCACTTCTTTTCAAAATTTGGATTGATTACTGGAAATTATTCCTATGATAAAAAAAATATTATTAATGAGAAAGAATTTTCTATGAAAATGCCCTTTATTAATAAAGTCTTTTTAAGCCACTCAAATTCAAAGAAAATTAAAACTTTAAAACATAGAAAAAAAATAGGCAAACTTTATTACTCTCTATTAAGTGATTTAGAGTCAATTTCTATTCCATTTGTTCCAAAGAACCTTGACGTATATTATTGTCGATTTCCTATA
>Ga0075444_10002723_pt1 | contig 10608 bp, 8 predicted proteins | sample CoawatmetaG01DNA_FD_76836 | JGI IMG/M metagenome (GOLD analysis project Ga0075444, IMG submission 76836) | Marine microbial communities from the West Antarctic Peninsula - Coastal water metaG017-DNA | ecosystem: Environmental > Aquatic > Marine > Coastal | place: Atlantic Ocean: West Antarctic... | reverse complement strand
TTTATTTATGCTTATATTTAATGCAAGCTGGGTGTATGTGACTATTTCATATGATTATATGCCCATAAAAAAGGAGGCTGTTTAACATAACTAGTCAGGACAAACCTAAAAATAGGTATATTTAATTAAATGAATCAATACAATCTAAATCGCTTCATAGAAGCTCAAATGACAACCTATGAAGGGGCTATGTTGGAGCTTGCTCGAGGCAGAAAAGAAAGTCATTGGGTTTGGTATATCTTTCCTCAAATTATAGGTCTTGGGAGATCAGATACAGCCAAACTTTATTCGATTAAAAGTTTAGAGGAGGGTAGGGCTTATCTTGAGCATCCGGTGCTTGGCCAAAGACTCATTGAGGCCTGTGAAATAATGCTCAGCCTTAAAGATGCTTCAATGGATGAAGTTATGGGGTTTCCAGATGACTTAAAGCTTCTATCATCAATGACTTTGTTTGAAGCTTTGTCTGATTCAAATTCGATCTTTACTAAAATGATTGCGTTTTATTTTGATGATGAGCGAGATGAGGCTTCACTAATAATCATTAAATCTCTCTCAAGTGATTAACCAAACCTTCAGTCTGTCCATGGAGGTCTCCAATTAAGTCATAAGATTGCATAAAAGTTATTTAATATGCCTTAGTTTTTCTACAATCTTAACCATTGCATAGGTATCAAGTTTGCGATATTCAATCAGAGAGGATTTATAAAAGTCCAATTTAGGTAAACGAGAGATCATAAATCCATTAAATCAATTCTTTTTATGTTGTTATAAAGCTCTTCTCTTGCGTTAGCACGAACCTTAAAAAGTGGGCCTTGTTCTCTAGCTGAATTTTGACCAGCTTTAATTGATATGCAATGATCGATTGTTATGCTTCCATTCTCAATTAGTTCTAAAAAGTTTTTAAAATTAGGTTTTTCAAGTAAATCAACATAGCGGTAATGAAATGCTTTCTTACCTCCAATATCGATGGTTAAGGCGGTGATAATAGCAGTTTTTTTAAGTAAGTCTAATTTTTCCATGAGTTTAGATATGTTCCATGTTGCAACAAGGTATTCTTCTTCTTTAGAGGCATACCATTCTTCTATACTTGGCTTTTGAAGGTCTACTTTAAGCTTAAGTCCAAAACCATTTGGCCCTTCACTTGTGACTGTACAAAATAGGCAATTTGAATAACCTTTTGATAAATTTTCACGACCAAAATTCTCAACAATTTCTTTTGATGACTTGAAAGGCGAAGATTGCCAATTAGGAACACAGGCAAATATATTTGTTCTCCCTGATGAATTAAGTTTTGATGATGTAGCAGTAATAGTATAGTTATATAGAGAGTTTCGTTTAGTTGTTGAATGTTTTATTTTTAAGGCTTCTTGCATTAGTTTGCCAACTGCATTTGAGCCTCCCTTGGTTGGAAATATTGGCCCAAGTTTTGAAAGACTTGATAAGTCTTTTAAGATACTATCTTCATCATTGTTAATTTTTAAACTCATTATGGAAAAACTAAATATGCATCTTCATCAAGGTCACTAATATCAGCCATATCAGCAAGATATTCATCAAAAAAGTCTTGAGAATATTTTGAAAATTTAACAATATCACCGTTTGGATAATTGACATCCTCTCTATCTTTATAGCTTCCAGCTGTATCATTTAAGTCATATCCTGCTGCAATTCTACGAACATCTGCAACAAAATCAAGAACTTTAACATGCGTTTTAGTTCCCCTTAGTCTTAAGCCTCTTCCAAGTTGTTGCAAGAAAATTCGTCTTGAATGAGTTACTCGGGCAAATACAACAATATTTACTTCTGGAATATCAATGCCCTCATTAAGCATTTCGATGGAAATAAGCACTTGCATTTTTCCCATTCTAAAATCACTTAAAGTTATAAATTTTTCAGAACGATGAAGTCCCGAATGAATAACTCCTGCTGCTATGTCAAATTGTCGAAAAAATGATTGAAGACGTGTTGCATGATCAATAGATCTGCAAAATACAAGTGTGCTTGGATTATTTGTTGAATTTATAACTTCTGAAACCTCTTCGATCATCCCCAAGTCTCGTTCAGGAATATATAGTTTTTTATTTAAGTCTTTAACAGTAAGCCCTTGTTTGCTTAAAAGCCTGATTTCATCCCAGTCAATTCCATCAAGCATCATTCGATAGTCAACTTTTGCTAGATAACCTTCTTGCATTCCTTGAACAATATCCATCGAAAATATTGGCTTACCAAATAATTTTTCCAATGAAATACCATCACCTCTCCATGGAGTTGCAGTAAGTCCCAAAAGGTATTTGGGATTTAAAGTGGATAGGATACTTGAAAAGCTCTCTGAAGCCGCATGATGACATTCGTCAACCACAACTAGGTCGAATGCATTTTCTAGGTACTCGCCATTTTTAATTGCTGAAGAAATACTTTGCCAAGTAGCAAATGTAACTCCTTCAGTATAAGCTGGTAATTCGCCATCAGTCCATATATGTGTTTCAATATATTTCGAAAATTGACTCCAGCACGCTCGATCCAGTTGTTTTACAAGATCTGACATATGAGCAAGCACCAGAACTTTTGATTTTTGATTTTTTTCTAGGTATTGCGAAATAAATGTTGATGCTACAATAGTTTTACCAAGACCAGTTGCTAAAGTAATTAGCCCTTTATTTCTATCAGAATTAAGTGATAAATGAATTTTTCTCACTGCTTCTGCCTGATAGCCTCTTAATTTTTTTTTAAACTTAGAGTCAGTGGGTAATTTATTGTCATAAGAGAGAAGCTTATCTTGATTCCAAAGGATAACTTTAAAGCCCATATCTTTGAGTTCATCTAGATATTTATGAGCATCACGAGAAAATTTTTGATTCGTAACGCACACAAGAACATCGGCATCATAATCCCACTTAGCCTTATATACTTCTAAAATTGGGCCTCGCCCGACACTTCCATAAGATCGATATTTAGCTTGAAAAATCCAACGTTGCTCTTTAAATAATCCTACAATGTCAGCACCTTTATCATTCGCACCACCAACAACTGAAACATCATAAACGCCTTTGTGTTCCAGAAATCTGGCAATTAATCTTTCAAAAGCTTGCCAAGGCCCATCTTGAAGTCGCTTTAGGTTTATGAACGACTTTAAACCTGAAATCTTAAGCTCTCCAATTCATTAATATTGCCAGAGTACCTGCTAAACGAGTAATTCTCCCTCTCCAAAGACGACCAACAGCCGAATTATTTTCATTGAACCATTCAATATCATTGAGAAATGATTGCATCTCCTCTATATCATGCAGCATGTCAGGGTTTAATTTGTCTGATACCCATTTTTTACTAAAAAAATCACCATCAAATACAAGTTGAGGGTGTTCCAACATTAATGACTTTAATACATTAAATGAAGCATATGACATGAATTCTCCTTTTTCTAATGCTTCTTCAATCTTTTTTGCATCTAAAAATTCATTCTGTGCTAATTTTTTTCTTATCGCATCAAGATCATTTTTATTAATTACGGAGGTATTAATTTTAAACTCTGATGTTTTAGATTCAAAGTGATGAATTAAATCCTCTTGAAATAGATCAATCTGCCTTCGTAACTCGCTTAAAGTGGGGTGCAAATCTGAAAAATATTTTTCTCTTAGTTTTATCTCAACTACACTTATTGGTATCTTTGAGACTTCATTTCGAGCAATCGAATGGAAATGATAACTTAGCTCATTAATTAAAAAATCAGCGGGCTGTAAAAGATTTTCTTTAAAAACAGGAGACTTTGGCCAATAGATGAATATAAGCTCATTTCCTTTAAGTTGAACTTGAAATCCATTGACATGGCTTCCTTCAAGAGCTTCTTCAGCTATAACTCTAATGTCAATATTTTTAAAGAGATCAAGTCTATACTTTTGAGAAAGAGCAGTATCAGGCTGTGTTTTAAGATTATCATCATCCTCTTCTTCCTTTTCTTTTTCTTCTCCACCTTCTTCTCCACCTTCTTCCCCATCTTCTTCTGCATCATCAAATGGATCATCTTCTTCTTCTTCTTCAGTACTAGCTTGATTGACTAATTCCCACCATTTTTCATCATCAATGTAATCATTAATTCCTTCAAAAAATTTTTGCTTTAAATCACTAATATATGGATCTGAAATCATTGCTGAACCATTTGGTTTCGCTGGTACCAAATTTGCAACACTAGCAGTTGTCTTTCTGAATGCTGAAAATAGCTCGCCTATTGGGCTTGTATTTTCTGGAAAGTTTCGGCTTTTAGCAATTCTTGGACGAATTGGACCATCACCTCTAATAAAATTACGAACATCACGCCAATCTTGAGTGTTTCTATCAAATGCATCTTTTTGATGGGTTACTTTTACAAAATCAATCTCTAATTCCCCAACAATTCTTCCTAAGCCTCCATGGCCATCTATAGGGTATTCAAGCTCTTCTTCTTCATTAGAGGGGTCAAGCCAGTCGAAAAAAGATTTATCTAGTTCCTCAATAACTCTTCCATTTCTTATGAAATCAATACCAAAATGTTTTTTGTCAAAGTATCTTTGAATTCCGACCCATCCCTTTATTCTCCGTTCTCTTTTCTTTACGCTAGAATTTTGGCCACATATTGGGCAATTTGATTCAGAATTATCAATCCAAATCCAGCAAGTTGAACAAAATTTCTTCTCACCAAGATTTTCATCAATTTCAATTACTGCAGGAACAGATCCTTTTGTGCTTTGCCCATTTCTATACTTAGACCAAGTGCAGTGCTTGATCGGTTTACAATTATGGCCAGCATAATCAATCTTTATGTTTTTTTCACTAAGTAATCGACCATGAATTTTTCCAAGTTTATCAACTTGTTTTTTTCTTTGATAAAGTGGCTTAATATGTTCTGTTCGAAGTTGAGTGATTCCTATAATTGTTCCATGAGTGCCTATTTGATCTAATTTTTTAGGAATTTTCTCAACTGGTGCCAAAAAGCGTCCTAATTTTTCCATTTTTTGAAAATCTATAGTCACCTTTATAAACTCGACACTTTCTTTGGTAGAGGTGATTATTATTGTTTTAGTGCCCAATCTTGCGGTAGCTATATTAAACCCCATTCCGAAAAGTCCCATTTTGTCGGTAGGATCATTGTTTGAATAGCCAGCTTTTAAATTTTTATTAAGAGTCTCATATGTCATTCCTTCAGCGTTATCCTCAATCTCAAGCATATCAGTCTCTTTAAGGGTCGTTGCGGTAGGTGTTGGTAGTTTGATTTTAATTTTAGGAGACACATTAAGTTCTTTAAAGGTTTTGGAAGTATAAGAATCAATTGAATTGTCAATAATTTCACATAGACATTGCCATGCTTTAAAGTCAATTTCTCCAAGCATTCTTAGGACTCTTGGACTTGGGGTAAGATCAATTGATTCTGCCATAACTCTCCTGGAAAAAATAAAGTGTTAAATGCCTTATTTTTATTTAAGAAAAAAACTCATACCTGGACTTTCATAAACTTATAGTTATAATATAGGACGAACTCTTATTTATCAATAATTTTTTTTATATCACTATGAACCATATAGAACTCTTTGCCGGTTGTGGTGGGTTGTCCTTAGGCCTTGAAACAGTAGGATTTAATTTGCTTACAGCAAACGAGTTGTCACCTATGGCTTCAGAAACATTTGCATTCAACCACCTTAATACTGACTTAGAAAATAAAAAAAATATTAATAAAGTTTTTTGGGTAAGCAGCTCTCATTCTAGATCAAATTTTTCTAAAAGACTTAGAGAAAATCCAAACAATGCAATAGGCCTAACCCAAAGTCATTATTCTGATTTACTTGAGATGAAGCCTACAAATGAGGAGCTTAAAAGAAGTTTAATGGTTGGAAGTATTGCGGACATTAACAACATTCTAGACCCAACAACAGAAGTTGGTAAAAAAAATAAATGGTTATTAAAGCAACTTAAAAGTGGCTTAGGCGGGAAGGGCGTTGACTTAGTTTCTGGCGGCCCTCCCTGTCAAAGCTTTAGCTTGGCTGGCATGAGAGATCACTCTCATCAAAGAAATCAGTTGCCTGGAGAATTTGCCAAATTTGTTGGCCTGATTAAACCTCGCATTGCTTTACTTGAGAACGTAAGTGGAATTTTGAGACCTTTTAACATTGATAAAAATAAATACTATGCATGGTTTGAAGTTGCGAAAGCTTTTGCAAAGGAAGGTTATATTCCTCTTTGTCTTCATGTAAATGCCAAATATGTCGGGGCTGCCCAAAACCGACCTAGATTTTTATTAGTTGCCCTTAGAGAAGATGTTTATAAGCAACTAAAAAAAGATAGTGAAAAAGAGGATTTGCTAATTAAAGCTTTAGTTAACTCTGAAGCCTTAACTAAAGTCATGAAAAAAATTAAAACAATTGAAAATAAATTTGCAAATAAAAAGATTAGTCAATCTGAAATGAAACTCATGATAAATAAAATTAAGCCTAAATATGGCAGTCTTGAATATTTTGATGTTGAGAAAAATGACGTACTTTTTAGGAGCACACTTCTTTCACCTTTGATAATCCAAAAAGATCAAAAAAATCCTAAAGATTTACTTGTAAGCGTTAAAGATGCTATCGATGATTTAAGAGAAGATGGAGGTCTGGAAAGTCAATATGTTAAAAAAATAAATAAAATTTATCTGAATCAATATAATCAACCTCTAAATAAATTAATGAATCATGAATTACGCCATAATAAAAATTTAGTTCGAGCACGATTTCGCTTATATCAAGTTTTAAATAAACTTCTAAAAATCGAGTCAAAAGAAATCTTAAAACATCTTAAAACAGAGAGTATCGATCAAATATCGGAGTCCACTCTTAAATCTTTAACTAATCACTGGCTTCTGGATCTTAATGGAAGACAAATTATTAAGCCTAGTTTGACTCAGACAATAGGAATACTTAGTGCACTTCACACAAAAAAACAAACTCAAAAAGCTTTGATTGCAGATCTACCAGCTCCAGCTGCCTTATCAATTCCTGATGATGCATGTCATTATCATGAATCAATCTCAACTCAACGCACACTAAGCGTAAGAGAAATGTCACGTATTCAATCTTTTCCAGACTGGTTTGTTGTAAAGTCAAAGATTACTACGGGTGGCAAAATGCGTAGATTTGAGGTTCCACAATATACTCAAATTGGTAATGCAGTGCCGCCAATTCTTGGTATTTCAATTGGACTTATTCTTAGAAGTTTGCTAGAACCCTCAAAAGTAATAAAATAAACAAATAAAAATTAATTATTCTTTTGATTCTTCTAAATTCACTCTAGATTAGAGTGCATAATGAAAGTTAGATAGATTAAGATAAATTAACAAAATGATTGAATTTACAAAAGATGAGTTTACAAAAGGACAAACATTATATTTAACCTTAGTTAGAGAAATAGAAAACATTGATTATTATGGTGAAACATATCTTTCACAAACTTTAAAAGATGCTAAAGGTAGATTTCATAAACTCAAAGTATTGCCATTCCACAAGGATGATAATCAAAAAATAGGCGATATTCTGGAGGTTTTTGTAACTAATGTATATCCCGATTTTTCACCTAAAATTACTTTTTCTGGCATACCTGAAGCAGTTTTTATCGAGTTATCTAGTTTTTCTAAGGCTGTTAAATCCACTTTCAATGAAATTGTTAGCTACTCATCAACTAATGATAAATTTAATATTGACAAACAATATAAGAGTAAAAATGGAAATTGGGTTTGGACCTTTTTAAAAAGTTTAAAAGCTATTCAAAATGATAGAATAAATAATCATGACTTTGATGGTTTTAAAAAATTTCAATTGATTCAATTGGAGGTTGCTCAAACTATAATTAATGGTAAATTTTTACTTGAATATGGAGAGGAAAAAAGAAAAACAATCAAAAATAGATTAGATTTAATAATTAATGAAAATTCTTCTATTTTAGATTTAATAAATAAAGTAATAGATACCGATGAAAATGAAAATGAAAAACAAGAGAAAATATTTAGCTTTATTGATCAATGGCCAGTAACAGAAAATAACAGGTCGAATCTAGACAGTAATTACAAGGTACATTGTTTATTTACAATTATAGAGCAATATATTTCCAACGAAATAATTGAAAAAACTTTATTAAAAGTTTTGACTTTTAATAGTGAAAATTATAATCTTAAAGTAAAGCTAAATGAATGGTCAAGTTTAAGAAAAAAAAGAATTAGAGCTGAGGTCTTTAATGAAGATCATCACAATCCCAAAATTGGCCAATCATTTCATTTGAAAGATAACTCCCAGTTAAAGCATTTAATTGCTTTAACTAAATTTGAATATGAAGTAATCAGCCAAATAGAGGATGGCAAGTATCACAGTGTACTTCTTAAGTCGACCTTGATGCGTTATGATGGTTACCTAAATAATGATGTTGAATCTGTCAAAAATGCAATTACTTTCTTGTATGAAAATACAGGAAAAGACACATTAATTAATGATAATTTTCATAGAGAATCATGGCGTTTCTCTTTTAATTTTGAATTAGCAATGTGCTATCGATTCCTTGGGAAAAATTCAACTTTATTAGAAGACACAATTAAATTTTACAAGTCTGCTTTTCTGTTCTCCTCCAAAACAAGAAGTAAAAATCAGATTGTTGATCAAGGTTTTGTTAAATATTTCGAAATGGCTCAATTAATTGAAGATGGGAGTTCATTGAAAGAAATAAAGGACTTAAGTAGGGAGAATTTAATTTTTTATGGAGAATTAAGAAATCAAGCCTCAATTAAGGAGGAGTTTGAAAATAACAATTTTTTGAGTCAATTACTTGATCTATTCAAAATCCTTAAATCAATTAAATTTAATAATGATATTCAAACTAACTGGGGGGCTCGAGAAAACATGCATGAGTTGTTTGACTATTCAATGAAAAAATATTCAATTTTCAGTGACAATGATCAACAGATAAATATTGATAGGCTCTATGTGAGTGAAATTGCAGCATTAGTTCTAGCTAGTAATCTAATTGGTGATGTGAAGCATGAGCTTTTACAATCTCAGCTTTCAAAAGTTTTTTCTAAAGGAGTTGTCGAAGTTCAGAAATTTTCCACTAATGAAATTGATGTTGATAGTGAAGAGTATAAAGAAACTCAATTAATTAATTTAATCAGTAAAGTTGAGTCACAAACATTAGAATTTAAAGGCTCTTGGAGCCTGTCTATTGATTTGTATATTCTTCCAAAAGAGCAAAGGAAGCAACACGAAAATAAATGGTGGAATCAATCTTCAGAGGTTTCTAAGGCCGTTGCTTCAATGCTAAATGCCAATAAAGGTGGAAAGATTTATATTGGAGTTCTTGAAAATAAGAAAAAATATAGAAGTGAGGGATTTAGGGATGTTCTTAAAAATAAGATGCATTCTGAAGAATTAAAGGGGGGCAATAACTTACTGCTCGGAATTGGAGTGGAAGTAAAAGCAAAAGGCTGGGATAGTGATACTTTAATACAAAATATAAATAACCAATTAAAAATAGATATTCATGACACAGCCATTCAATATTGCATAATAAAATCACGCACAGTTAAAAATAAAGAAATAATTGAAATAAACATTTCTGAAGACTCTTTTGTAAAATCTGGCTGGTGGATTAATGATGAAGAGTTACCTGTAAGGGAAAATAATCAAATTAATACTATGAGAGGTGGAACTGCAAATAGATGGCTAGTTGCTCAGGTTGAAAAATATGCGTGACAAGGCGAATATTGGATCGTTTTGTTTATTAGATGTGATTATTAAACTATACCAAGGTCTCTTAGCTTCCAAAAGCAGTTTTCTGTTGCAATAACATCACCCATTGCATTATGTGCGTCTTCAAAGTCTTTGCCAAACAAGGTAATATGAAGCTCTGATAGAGTTGGCCACTTGTATCCATACCTTCCAGGTAATTTGCAATAATCGGTTGATTTTTGCATCGTACATAATCTCCTCTTTTCAAAGAAGTCATTTTCAATACCTTTTCGAATAAATTCTGCACCAAGGACTTTTTCATCAAAGCTAATATTATGGGCTACTAGGCGTGTTGAATTCCTCAGGTCTTTATCAAATTCAGTCAGAACATCAAGAAGGTCTTTTCCTTCCTCGTAAGCTTGCTCTGTAGAAATCCCATGGACATCTGAAGATTCCTTTGGGATTGTAAAACCTTCAGGCTTAATAATAAAATCTTTTGATTCAAGTTGGCCATCGTCTTGACTAGATAAAACCCAAGCAATTTGAACAATTCGAGGCCAATTATTAGTATCACTCACTGGCGCTTTCCAATCTTGAGGGAGGCCAGTTGTCTCTGTATCAAAAAATAAGTAAATGTTATTATTTTGCATCTTCTAATTATATTTCAACTTGAATGAGATTATTTTTTATAATATTTAAAGAGCGCTGCAGTATTCCATCATCTCTGTTGATCCATTCAGTAAGCAGCTTAGGTATCCATAATCCATCCACCACATTCCAATAGCAAAAAAGGTTAATGGAACTGAAAAAATTATTAGGTATCGAATCCCTAACTTGCGTCGGTCAGTTCGTATTAGGCTGATACCATAGAAGAGACTGAATGCCCAAAGGGCTAAGA
>Ga0075444_10002708_pt1 | contig 10643 bp, 5 predicted proteins | sample CoawatmetaG01DNA_FD_76836 | JGI IMG/M metagenome (GOLD analysis project Ga0075444, IMG submission 76836) | Marine microbial communities from the West Antarctic Peninsula - Coastal water metaG017-DNA | ecosystem: Environmental > Aquatic > Marine > Coastal | place: Atlantic Ocean: West Antarctic... | reverse complement strand
CTATCAGTAATATGTCCATCATCTAAAATTTGTAATAACATATTAAAAACATCTGGATGTGCTTTTTCAATTTCATCTAATAAAACAACTGCATATGGTTTTCTGCGAACTTTTTCTGTTAATTGGCCACCCTCTTCATAGCCAACATATCCTGGAGGTGCTCCAATTAACCTGGAAATTGCAAATTTCTCCATGTATTCACTCATATCTATTCTAATTAAAGAATCGTCAGAGTCAAATAATTCACGAGCCAATACTTTTGCTAATTGTGTTTTACCAACACCCGTTTGTCCTAGGAAGATAAAAGAACCAATAGGTTTGTTAGGATCTTTTAACCCAACTCTATTTCGTTGTATTGCTTTCACAACTTTAGAAACAGCTTCATCTTGGCCAATTACTTTTCCTTTAATCATTTGAGGCAATTCACCCAATCTATGACTTTCAGCTTCGGCAACTCTATTCACAGGAATCCCTGTCATCATAGAAACAACTTCCGCTACATTATCTTCACTAACAAGCTCTCTATTTAATTTAGAATCATCTTCCCATTGTTTTTGAGCAGAATGTAAGGCAGCTTCAATATTTTTTTCATCATCACGTAATTTTGCTGCTTCTTCATATTTTTGACCATTAACAGCTTTTGTTTTCCGATCTCTAATAACAGTCAATTGTTTTTCTAATTCCAATACCTGCTCAGGAACCACAATACTAGTAATATGGATTCTAGATCCTGCTTCGTCTAAAGCATCAATGGCTTTGTCTGGCAAATACCTGTCGGTCATGTATCTATTTGTTAATTTTACGCAAGCTTCAATTGCTTGATCTGTATAGTTTACATGATGATGTGCTTCATACTTTTCTTTTATATTGTGTAATATTTGCACAGTTTCTTCAACGCTGGTAGGATTAACAATAATCTTTTGAAAACGTCTTTCTAAGGCCCCGTCTTTTTCGATATTTGTTCTGTACTCATCTAAAGTTGTAGCGCCAATACATTGAATTTCGCCTCTTGCTAAGGCAGGTTTGAGCATGTTAGAAGCATCTAAAGATCCAGTTGCGCCACCGGCACCAACAATGGTGTGAATTTCATCAATAAATAAAATGATATCTTCATTTTTCTCCAGTTCATTCATTAGCGCCTTCATACGCTCTTCAAACTGACCTCTGTATTTTGTACCTGCAACTAAACTTGCCAGATCTAAAGAAACAATTCTTTTATCGAAAAGAATGCGTGATACTTTTCTGTTTACAATTCGCAATGCAAGTCCTTCAGCAATGGCAGATTTACCAACACCAGGTTCTCCAATTAACATTGGGTTATTTTTCTTGCGTCTACTCAAAATTTGAGAAACACGCTCTATTTCTTTATGACGGCCAACAACAGGGTCTAATTTCCCATTTTCGGCTAAAAAAGTTAAATCTCTACCAAAATTATCTAATACAGGTGTTTTAGATTTTTTATTGGGTTTGCTTTTTTGTGATTGATCATAAGGGTTGGGTTTCTCTGAAGCAAATTCGTTGTCATCAGAAGGTGTTTCTGAAATTGGGCTGATGGGTAAATCATCATCAGTGGTATCGGTATGCAGTTCTTTATACAACGCTTTTGCTTGATCGTAATCTACATCGTATTTATTTAATAATTTAGTTGATGGATCATTTTCGTTTCTTAGGATACATAACAATAAATGAGCTGTATCTATAGCATCACTTTGATATAATTTGGCTTCTAGAAAGGTTGTTTTTAACGCTTTTTCTGCCTGTCTAGTTAGGTGAAGGCTCTTTTTCTTATTTCCGTCAATAATAGTTGGGGCTGCAGGGTTTAATAGTTCAAGTTTTCTACGCACCAACTCTAAATCTATTTGAAAAGTTACAAGAATTTCAATAGCTTTTCCGTCTCCTTTTCTTATTAAGCCAAGCAATAAGTGTTCAGTTCCTATAAAATCATGACCTAATCTTAATGCTTCCTCTTTACTGAAAGTTATCACATCTCTTACTTTGGGTGAAAAATTATCGTCCATATTTTAGGTTTTCTATTTGTAAATTTAATTCTTTTTTGGATAAAAAAGAGCAAAAAGAATGCCATCCATCATAAACTGACAATTTGACCCTTAAAACACAGTCCGAAAGGCTTGTAAATGAAGGGGGTAAATCAACTGAAAAATTTATCAATAAATGTTAATAACTATAGGCTTTTCAGGGGCTAATTTGTTGCTTAAAAATAGGAATTTTAGTATCTTGCTTGTTATTAAAAAATCAGTTAAAAATAAACAATAAACTTAAGGTATGGCAGAGGGAGAAAAGTTGATTCCTATTAACATAGAAGAGCAGATGAAATCTGCATACATTGATTATTCAATGTCTGTAATTGTTTCCAGAGCATTGCCCGATGTAAGAGATGGTTTAAAGCCTGTTCACAGAAGAGTTTTATACGGGATGCATGAACTAGGTATTAAAGCTACTGGCTCCTACAAAAAATCAGCTAGAATAGTTGGAGAAGTTTTAGGAAAGTATCATCCACACGGAGATACGTCTGTCTATGATTCTATGGTTCGTATGGCTCAAAACTGGAGTGTTCGTTATATGATGGTAGATGGTCAAGGGAACTTTGGTTCTGTTGATGGAGATAGTCCGGCAGCAATGCGTTATACAGAGGTTAGAATGCAGAAAATATCTGAAGATATGTTATCAGATATTGATAAGGAAACGGTAGATCATCGATTAAATTTTGATGACACTCTCTACGAACCAACTGTATTGCCTACAAGAATACCTAACCTTTTGGTAAATGGAGCTTCAGGGATTGCCGTTGGTATGGCAACCAATATGGCACCTCACAACCTAACTGAAGTTGTGAATGGAACCTTAGCCTATATTGGAAATAGAGATATTGAGATAGACGAGTTAATGCAGCATGTAAAGGCACCAGACTTTCCAACAGGAGGTATTATCTATGGTTATGATGGTGTGAAAGACGCTTTTCACACTGGAAGAGGACGTATAGTTATGCGTGCAAAAGCAGTAATTGAGGAAGTAAAAGGGCGTGAATGCATTATAGTTACTGAAATTCCTTATCAGGTTAACAAAGCAGAAATGATTAAGAAAACTGCTGAATTGGTTAACGATAAAAAGTTAGAAGGGATTTCTAATATTAGAGATGAGTCTGATAGAAATGGAATGCGAATTGTATATATCTTGAAAAGAGATGCAATTCCTAATATTGTTTTAAATAAATTATACAAATATACGGGTCTTCAAACATCATTTAGTGTTAATAATATTGCACTTGTAAATGGTCGTCCAGAACAATTAAACCTAAAACAATTAATTCATTATTTTGTTGAACATAGGCATGAGGTAGTTGTAAGAAGAACAAAATACGAATTAAAGAAAGCAGAGGCAAGAGCTCATATTTTAGAAGGGTTAATAATTGCTTCTGATAATATTGATGAGGTAATAAAAATTATTAGAGCTTCTAATAATGCAGATCTAGCTCGTGAAAGTTTAATTACAAGATTTGAATTATCTGAAATTCAAGCCAAGGCAATTGTTGAAATGCGATTGCGTCAATTAACAGGTCTTGAGCAAGATAAATTAAGGGCTGAGTTTGATGAAATTATGAAAACCATCATTGATTTGAAAGATATTCTAGACAATGAGCCTAGACGTTATCAAATCATAACCGATGAATTAATTGCTGTTAGAGATAAATATGGTGATGAACGTAGATCACATATTGAATATGCTGGTGGAGATATGAGTATTGAAGATATGATTCCAGATACTAAGGTTGTGGTTACCATTTCTAATGCAGGATATTTGAAAAGAACAAATCTAGACGAATACAAAGTTCAAAATAGAGGAGGTAGAGGGCAAAAAGGAGTGGCTACTAGAAATGAAGACTTCTTAGAGCATTTGTTTGTTGGAACTAACCACCAATATATGTTGTTCTTTACCCAGAAAGGTAAAGTATTTTGGATGCGTGTGTACGAAATTCCAGAAGGAGGTAAAAACTCTAAAGGAAGAGCTATGCAAAACCTAATTAATATTGAGCAAGATGATAAGGTAAAAGCTTTTTTAGTTACTCAAGATCTAAAAGACGAAGAATATATTAACAACCATTATGTAATAATGGCAACTAAGAAAGGACAGGTAAAGAAAACTTCTTTAGAACAATATTCTAGACCTAGAACAAATGGTATTAACGCAATTACTATTCGCGAAGGTGATGAGTTGCTAGAAGCTAAATTAACATCAGGAGATAGTCAAGTAATGTTGGCTTTAAAATCTGGTAAATCTATTCGTTTTGAGGAAGCTAAAACAAGACCAATGGGAAGAACAGCATCTGGTGTAAGAGGAATTACTCTTGCTCATGAAAACGATGAGGTAATAGGTATGGTTGCTGTAAATGATATGGAGAGCAACATTCTTGTAGTGTCTGAAAGAGGTTATGGAAAACGATCAAAATTAGAAGATTATAGAATTACAAATAGAGGTGGTAAAGGTGTAAAAACATTAAACATTTCAGAAAAAACAGGTAATTTAGTAGCCATTAAAAATGTAGATGATTCTAATGATTTAATGATTATTAATAAGTCAGGAATAACCATTAGAATGGCAGTAGAAGACTTACGTGTGATGGGAAGAGCTACTCAAGGAGTTAAGCTAATTAATATTAAAGACTCAGATAGTATTGCCGCTGTGGCCAAGGTAATGCATGAAGAAGAAGAAGAGGAAGAAGAGACTTCTGAAGAAGGTGAAGATACCTCTGAAACTGAGAATAATACAAACGAGAACCAAGAATAACTATTATAGAATTAAATTTAACTTAAGATGAAAACTAAGGTATTTGCACTAGTATTGGGATTGATAACTATTTCCACTTTTGCACAAAAAAACGAATTAAAAACAGCAGAAAAAGCTATAAAAATTCAAGATTATTCAGCTGCAATGACAGCTGTTACAGCTGCTGAATCTTTACTTGCTAATATGGATGATAAATCTAAAGCAAAGTTTTACTTTTTAAAAGCACAAGCTTATTATGGAAAAAAAGATTTTCAAACAGCTGCTAATACTTTTGAAAAGCTATTCAGTTTAGAAGATCAAATAGGGAAAAAAAGGTATACAGAATTAGCCACTACTATTCAAAATAAAATGGTGCAAGATGTGTATCAGAAAGCAAGCGATCAGTATACAGCTAAAGATTATAAAAATGCGTCTGATAGTTTTTACTTAACCTATGTGTTAAGTCCATTAGATACCATTTTTATATACAATGCGGCAGTAAGTTCTACTTTGGCAAAAGATTACGACAATTCTTTAAAGTATTATAAAGAATTACGTGAAAAAGGATATACAGGGATTTCTACAATCTATTATGCTATAAGTAAACAGACAGATGAAAAGGAAGATCTAGGCAATGAAAAAAATAGAGATCTTCAAGTTAAGTTAGGTCTTTATAAAGATCCTGTAAATGAGCAAACTGAATCAAAAACCGGTGATATTATCAAAAACGTTGCTTATATCTTAAAAACTCAAGGTAAAACAGAAGAAGCTATAAAGGCAGTTGAAGAAGCAAGAGAAATCTATCCAAAAGATATTAATTTAATTTTGACTCAAGCAGATATCTACTTTCAATTGAAAGATATGAAAAAGTATAGTGATTTGATTGAGCAGGCATTAAATATAGACCCTACAAACCCTCAATTATTTTTTAACCTAGGAGTAATAAGTTTTAATGATGGTAAAGTTGAAGAGGCTAGAAAAAATTATGAAAAAGCGATTGAACTAAAAGAAGATTATGGGGATGCTTATTTAAATTTAGCAGTAGTAATAATGAATCAAGAAAAAGCAATCGTAGATGAAATGAATCAGAACTTATCTGATTTTGATAAATATGATGAACTACTAGAAAAGCAAAGAGGTGTTCATAGAGAAGCATTGCCATATCTAGAAAAAGCAGATAAATACAGCAGAAATATCAATACAGTTCAGTTTTTGATGAATATTTATCAAACCTTAGAGATGGAGGAAAAAGCGACGAAGTTTACTGACTTGTACAAAGAAATGAGGGATTAATAATTTATCTATACTATCTATTTAATAGAACATAAAAAAGCCAACGTATATACGTTGGCTTTTTTATATAATTTTTTTTATAACTCTCAATTTGTGAGTGTGCAATTTGTTGTCTACGTTATAAATACCACTGTGGTCTAAGGTATCAATTCTAACCTTACCATGTGCATGAATGATATTGTAATTGTCCATAATAATTCCAACATGAGTTATGATGCCTTCATCGTTGTCAAAAAATGCTAAATCACCGGGTTCAGCTTCTTCAATAAAACTTAAAACCTCACCCTGAGTTGCTTGGTCTTTAGCATCTCTAAGAAGAGAGTAGCCGCAAAGTTTATAAACCAATTGTGTAAACCCAGAACAATCTATTCCAAAAGGAGTTTTTCCACCCCATAAATATGGAGTGTTTAAAAATTGAAATGCTTTTTGAAGGATTTCTTTTTTAGCTAACTTTTCTGAATAAATACTACCATCGTAATAAAAGTCTTGTGCGCCAATTGTAAAATGTTCATCTTTATAAAAAGGAAGTCTAGACCCTATAGAAATAGTACTTAAGTGATTTTCTTTAGTGGTTACAAAATCTATAATTTCAGAAGAATAATGATGTTTAGAATAGGATAGTTTATCAAAAGTTTCTTCGTCAATTTCTAGATATTGCTTGTTGTCTACATATCCCTCATAACCATCAAAACTTAATCTTATTTTACTCCACTTTTTTTCTTTTTCAAGCACTTTAAAGTCTTCTCCAAAAAGAACCTGTGATACCATTTCTGACGCATCACTAGCTTCTAGACGAAGAGGAACAATACTTAAATTACAAATGCCGTAGAGCATATTTTATTAATTTTAAAGAGATTCAATAACCATTGCACTAGCTCCACCACCACCATTACAGATTCCTGCAACACCAATTTTAGCCTTATTTTGTTTTAAAATAGAGGTAAGAGCAATAATAATCCTTGCTCCTGAAACACCCAAAGGATGTCCCAAAGACACAGCACCACCATTCACATTTACACGGTCATTTTTTAATCCTAGTATTTTCATATTAGCCAATCCTACAACTGCAAAAGCCTCGTTTAACTCGAAATAATCTACATCATTAATAGATATTCCCGCTTTATCCAAAGCTTTTGGAATAGCTTTGGCAGGAGCAGTTGTAAACCATTTTGGTTCCTGAGCAGCATCTGCGAAACTTCTAATTTTAGCAATAGGTGTAAGTTGTAATTCTGTTGCTTTTTCGGAAGACATTAAAATTAGAGCTGCAGCACCATCATTAATAGTTGAAGCATTAGCAGCAGTAACAGTTCCTTCTTTTGAAAAAGCAGCACGTAAAGTAGGTATTTTTTCCATCTTTACATTTTTAAACTCTTCATCTTCAGTCATTAAAATTGGTGCTCCTCTTCGTTGAGGTATTTCCACAGGAATAATCTCATCAGAAAATTTACCTGTACTCCATGCTTCCGCAGACCTTTGGTAAGATTGAATAGCATAAGCATCTTGATCTTCTCTAGAAAAACCATATTTGGAAGCACAAGCATCAGCACTAACTCCCATGGCATTCTTATCATATGCATCTACTAGTCCGTCTTTTTGCATTCCATCTTCAAGCGTTGTAGGTCCAAATTTAGTTCCTAATCTATTATGAAGATAGTGAGGAATAGAACTCATGTTTTCCATACCCCCAGCAACTACAATATCTGCATCTCCTAAAGAAATTGATTGAGCTGCTAACATAACAGATTTCATTCCAGAAGCACAAACTTTATTAATTGTTGTACACGGAACAGTATCTGAAATACCAGCAAAGATAGCTGCTTGTCTTGCAGGAGCTTGTCCTAAACCAGCTGAAACTACATTCCCCATAAAAACCTCATCTACTAGGTTTGGGGCTAGTTTAATTTTTTCTAGGGCGCCTTTAATTGCTATTGCTCCTAATTTTGGAGCTGGGATGCTTGAAAGACTTCCCATAAAGCTTCCAATAGGGGTTCTGGCAACGGCTACAATTACAACATCTCTAGTATTCATTTTCAGTAATTTTTAATTTTCATTAGAACCACAAAATTAACTATTTTAAATCAAATTTTTCAGGAAACTATCCTTTCAATTTTTGACGTCCATTTTTTTAAGTTAAGTTTGTGTTCACAAGATAAATATATGAGTAAAACTGTAAACAAATTATATAAGCATAACGCTACTATTTATAAGGTTATTCTTTTTTTAATTACAGCAGTTGCTATCGTGTACCTTTTTCCAAAAGGAGGTCAATTTAAATATGAATTTACCAAAGGGAAGCCATGGCAATATGATAACTTATATGCTCCTTTTGATTTTGCAATAGATAAGTCTGAAGAAGAAATCACAGAAGAGATTAAGACCATTGAAGTAGCTGCTAAATTATATTTTCAATTTAACAAACAAACAGTTACAGAAGTAAAAGATGCTTATCAATTAAGAACCTCCTTCTTTCAGGTAAATGATTCATTGGCAGAAAGCGATATTGAATCTATGGTTTTGTTTGGTAATTCTATAATAGAATCTGTCTACAACAGTGGATTTATAGAAGCAACAAGCCAGGGAATTGTTTCTGATAAAAACAGTATCATTACGCTAAAGGTAGATAATCAAGTACAAGATATTATTTATAACAACTTATTATCTTCTAAAGATGTTTTTGAACTTATTAAAAAGAGTTTAGGAGAGCAGCCGTATAATTATTCTCAAAATATTAATTTATCAATTCTTTCTGAAATTATAAAACCAAATGTATCCTATGATAATGAATTTACACAAAAAGTAATTGAAGAATCTATAAATGCAATTTCTCTAAGTAGAGGAAAGGTGTCTTATGGAGAGTTAATTATTTTAAAAGGTGATATTGTTGAGGGAAAAAAAATGGATATTTTGTATTCGTTAAAAGGTCAATCAGAATCTAAACTTTGGACTAATGCCAATTATTATTGGATTGTTTTAGGCTATACAATATTAGTGTCTTTAGCACTTTTAATGTTGTTATTATTCTTACATAAGTATCGAAAAGAAATTTTTGAGAATAACACCAAAGTAACCTTTATATTTTTCAATGTCAGTTTCATGATTTTGATTCAAACACTTGTTATTAAATACAATTCAGATTATTTATATGTTGTGCCGTTAAGTATTTTGCCAATTATCTTGAAGGCCTTTTTTGATGCAAGATTGGGGTTATTTACTCATGTATTAACGGTACTGCTTTTAGGGTTTATAGTACCAGATAGTTTTGAGTTTATTTATCTTCATATTATTGCCGGGATTGTTACTATTTTAACAGTTTCAGAATTGCACAAACGAGCAAATCTATTTATTTCTATTGGTCAAATAACCATTATTTATATGATTACTTATTTGGCATTTTCTATCATTAAAGAAGGAAATGCATCTCAAATTAATTGGGAGTATTTAATGATGTTTGGTGCCAATGGTTTACTGTCTTTTCTGTCATTATTCTTTATTTATGCTTACGAGAAAATATTTGGATTGGTGTCAGATGTTACCTTATTAGAACTATCTAGCACTAATACGAAGCTTTTAAAGGAGTTAAATGAAAAAGCACCGGGTACGTTTCAGCATTCTATGCAGGTTGCTAATTTAGCAGAGGCTGCAGCTAACGAAATTGGAGCAAATTCTATGCTTGTAAGAACAGGTGCATTATATCATGACATTGGAAAAATATTAAATCCAATGTATTTTATTGAAAACCAATCTACGGGTGTAAACCCTCATAATGATTTATCACCTTCAGATAGTGCTAAAATAATTACAGATCATGTTATTAAAGGTATAGAACTTGCAAAACAATATAGCCTTCCAGATAGAATTATAGATTTTATTAGAACCCATCATGGAACAAGTTTGGTGTATTACTTTTATGTTAAAGAGCAGGAGCAAAGTCCAGAAGAAGAGGTAGATATTAGAAAATTTCAGTACAAAGGCCCCATTCCTTTCTCTAGAGAAACAGCTATTTTAATGATATGTGATGCAGCTGAGGCAGCTTCAAAAAGTTTACAACAGCCTTCAGCTCAATCTATAGACGATTTAATTAATAAGATTGTAGAAAAGCAAAAATTAGACAATCAGTTTATCAATTCGGATATTACATTTAGTGAGATTGAAAAAATTAAAAAAGTGATTAAGAGAAAATTAATGAACATCTATCATGTACGTGTAGAATATCCTGATTAATTTTATTGCAAAAAGCATAAAAAACCTTGCAATATTGTAATACGTATGTTACATTTGCACTCGCAATTTTTATGCTAACAATGTTAGTTTTTCGGAGAGTTGCCAGAGTGGTTAATGGAGCAGTTTGCTAAACTGTCGACGGGTAACTGTCGCGTGGGTTCGAATCCCACACTCTCCGCAATAATTGCTACTCGGGGTGTAGCGTAGCCCGGTTATCGCGCCTCGTTTGGGACGAGGAGGTCGCAGGTTCGAATCCTGCCACCCCGACAAAGTAAAAAGTGGAGTTTTTGTAGAGAGTTTGCTTTCTTAAGAAAACGTAGATATTTACTCATCAAATTATTTTAATT
>Ga0075444_10002704_pt1 | contig 10646 bp, 5 predicted proteins | sample CoawatmetaG01DNA_FD_76836 | JGI IMG/M metagenome (GOLD analysis project Ga0075444, IMG submission 76836) | Marine microbial communities from the West Antarctic Peninsula - Coastal water metaG017-DNA | ecosystem: Environmental > Aquatic > Marine > Coastal | place: Atlantic Ocean: West Antarctic... | reverse complement strand
ATGTCTTCTCTAGTCAATGTGCGCTGAGCTTCTGGCACCGACAAGCTGAGCTTCTTATTCAATTTATAGCGACCAACGCGACCAAGGTCATAACGTTTGTCGTCGAAGAAGCGGCTGTCAAGAATGCTTTGACCACCAGCAACCGAGGGCGGGTCACCTGGGCGAAGCTTGCGATAGACTTCGATTAACGAATCTTCACGAGTTTTGTTGGAATCTTTATCAAGAGTTTTCTTGAGGAATTCTTTGTGACGGAAAATACCTTCCATTTCACTATCTGAATAACCAAGGGCTCTCAAGAGGGTAGTGGCAGGAAGTTTTCTGTTTTTATCTATCTTTACATAGATGATGTCGTTGACATCGGTTTCGAACTTCAGCCAAGCGCCACGGTTAGGTATAAGGGTTGCCGAGAAGGTTCTCTTACCGTTGGTGTCGACTTCCCTTTTATAGTAGATGCCAGGGGAGCGGACGATCTGAGAAACGATTACACGCTCAGCGCCATTAATAATGAAGGTACCGCGGTCGGTCATCATTGGAATGTCGCCGACGTAGATCTCTTGTTCTTTTATTTCACCCATCTCGCGGTTAACAAGACGCATTTGAATACGCAGCTTCTTGGTGTAGCTGGCATCTAAGGCCCTTGCATCTTCAGGAGTCTTGGGCTTGTTAGGCTCAGTGTGATCCTCAAAATTGTAATTTGTCAGGAAGTGGAGCTCCAACCTTCCCGTGTAGTCCTTGATAGGACTGAAAGCCCGCAGTTCCTCTGCTAGACCTTCTTCGATAAACCATTTGAACGAACTTTTCTGAATTTCAGCGAGATCAGGTAAATCCGCGATGCGCGAACTTCCCGCCCCGAAGGTTCGGACGCGCTCAGACAACTCTAAAGCCATCGGTTACCTCTGTTGAGTGGCTGCTCATATGCGAAAGCATATCTGTGCACGAAACCGCAGTTGCCGAGGGCAATTGCAGGCACAGGGATGGAACTATACGTATCTATCTATAATATTGTCAATGCAAATGTAGGGAACTGTGACGATCTCGGGCTCCTTACAACCCTTATTAGATGTTTTACACGATCCCCAATCGACTGGCCCGATGAGCCATAGCGAATCTTGATAAAATTTCATTAATATCTTTTGTTTTTCTTAATGACTATGAAACTTACCTAAGTTACCAAGATCGGCAGTTCACCCTGCTTTGGTTGAAATAGGGTAAATTGATAGGGTCGCGGGGATGGAGCATCGCTGGTGTGGTGTGCGGTCTTCAAAATCGTTGCGGGGTAGATTTACGCTGCCCTGGGTGGGTTCGATTCCCACGCATCCCCGAATTCTAGTAGCTTTGCGCCACCATCTGTAGCACCGCTTTTTTGTCAAAGCAGTGCTGATAAACGCGATCGTATTTGCCTCATGACTACTCAGATACTGACTATTGGGGTCTTTACAAAGCTTTCAAAGTTCTCATAATTAGTAATTGTGGTGCACATCAATTACTAAATCTAGAAAGACGGTTAATAGTGACATTTCAAAACGGAACAAATAACATGCACGGAAATATTGGAGCGCAGTCTGGAGGTCTGATAAATGGCTTGCCAGAAGCCATTCCAGCCATGCATGCTGCTCTTGAAAAAAGTGTCGACACAGATCTCCCGACTGCTCATAAGAACTGGCTCGATCAATTTGCCGGGTACTTAGAAGTTGAGCGCAATTACTCTTCGCATACAATTCGCGCTTACATGAATGACCTCAAACAGCTGATTGGCAGCGACGTTAGCGCCGCAGGTGAAACTCCAGCAGAGGCAGCAAAAAGTGAGCAGCAGAATTCTTACAATGGCCATACAGTAGTTAACACAACTACCGGTAGTGCCCCAATATCTATCAATGATGCAGCAGCTAACCCAAGCTCTAGCTCCACTTCTGGATGGTTAGAAGCTGAAGGTTTACGCGCGTACATCAGACAAATTCAAGAACAATACTCACGACCAACTGTCGCTCGCAAAATTTCGGCAATCAGATCTTTCTATCGCTACTTGAGAAGAGAGCAACTTATCGATGAAGATCCATCGAAGCAAGTAAGAGGGCCAAAGCTCACCCGTAGATTACCGGCCTGCTTAGATAAAGAAGAAATCGTGCGTTTGCTAATGTCACCTGATACCAATTCAGTTTTAGGTGCGCGCGACAGAGCCTTGATGGAAGTTTTGTATGCCACCGGCATGCGCGTCAGTGAACTCTGTGGTCTTAGAGTGCAAGACTATAACCAAGAAGGCATGGAGATGCGGGTTCTCGGTAAGGGCGGCAAAGAAAGAGTGGTATTACTCAATCAAAGCGCTCACAACTGGCTGAAAAAATATCTCAGCGAAACCTGGACAAAATTAGCCGAAGGCCGCACCCCTCAAGCGGAGCATCCTTTGTTTGTAAGCCGGCAAGCAACCCGCCTGTCGTCAAGATCTGTCCACCGCATCGTCATGAAGTATGCCCTCAAAGCTGGTATCAACAAGCCAATCACTCCCCACACTTTGAGACATACATTCGCCACTCACTTGCTTGAAGGCGGAGCCGACCTTCGTGTAGTTCAAGATCTGCTTGGTCACACCACTATCAACACCACCCAAATTTACACCCACGTAAGTTTGGACCGCTTGAGACGGGTCTACATGAATACTCACCCAAGAGCATAAGCAACTAACTAAACCATAGTTAATGCGAAGTAAAAGAAGAGAGGGCGACAACTGTCGCTCTCTTTTCTTTACGTGAATTTGACGGAGGAAGCACGCCGGCACCTTAATATATATAATGTCAGGGGACTGAACCCTAACCATTGAGAATCGAGAAAGCAAAGCGTGGCCAAGCGAAGATCTGTAGCCAGACGCAAGAACAAGGGTGTTTTAGGTAACGCCGGCACCTTGGCGCGGCGCTCCTTCACTATCTGCCTAATCGTGGGTGCACTTGGTTGCGGCTATCTCGGTGCTTCTATGTGGAAGCAGATCCAAGAATTGCCCGACGTCACAATGGTTGAACGCTTCGAACCGATTGAAGCAATTCAAATTCTCGACAAACAAGACCACCTTATTTGCACAGTAGAAGGCGACGAAGACAGACGGGTCGTTCCCCTCAACCAAATTTCTACAAAAATGCAGCAGGCCATTCTGGCCGCCGAAGATCACCACTTCTACGAACACAACGGCATCAATTTCTTTAGTATCTTCCGCGCCTCTATGGCCAACATGGTTGCCGGTCACGTCAAAGAGGGTGGTTCCACTATCACCCAGCAGTTAGCAAAAAACTTGTTCTTTGCCGATGCTGGAAGAACTTACGATCGCAAAATCAAAGAGGCATATGTCGCCTGGGATTTAGAGAGACGCTACAGCAAAGAGCGCATTCTCAATATGTATCTCAACCAGGTCTATTTTGGTAACAATGCCTACGGTATTGAACGAGCAGCATCCCGCTATTTCGACCGCAGTGCCGCTCAATTATCCTTAGCCCAAGCGGCTTTCTTAGCTGGTCTAGTTAAGGCCCCATCCGAACTAGGCTTACCTCAAAACAGAGCCGCAGCCTATAGCAGACAAAAAGAAATCATCGACAAGATGGTCGAATATGGCTATATCACAGCCGCCCAGGCCAAAGAAGCCAAAGACCAGCAGCTTGCCTTTAAAAAAGGCACCAACTCGATGCAAAAATATCCTTATTACATCAGTTATGTTTTGCAAGTGCTGCGCGAACGCTTCAGCCAAGCAGAAATGCGCAGACAAGGTCTGCGCGTCTATACCAATCTTGATCCTGTCGCCCAAGAGCTAGCAGAGAAAGCCTTAAATGAGGGCATCAAGAAAGCTCCTAAAGGTGTCACTCAAGGTGCCCTCGTATCGGTATCTGTTAGTGGCGGAGAAGTTGTCGCCCTGGTCGGTGGTGTAGGAAACTTCTGGAAAAATCAATTCAATCGCGCCACCAACCCGCACACTGTTGGCTCTTCTTTTAAGCCATTCGTCTACCTGACCGCTTTCTGTAAGAACGTACTTGGCCCCGATAGCATTATTGATGACAGCCCGCTGGTAATTAAGTCACCCTGGGGTCAGGCGCCCTACGCACCCAAAAACTTCGACCACAAATTCTATGGCCGTATTCCAATACGCCGCGCTCTAGCCCTATCACGCAACGTACCAGCAGTTAAAGTGGGTCAGCAAGTCGGCATGGAAAGTGTCATTGAAACTGCCCGTTTAGCTGGAGTCACAGCTAAGCTCGATCCAAACCTATCACTAGCCCTCGGTAGCTCTGCAGCATCGCCCTTAGAGATGGCTGGCGCCTACTCCACCTTTGCTCGATTTGGCATTGCCATTAAGCCTCAAGTGATTCGCAAAATTGAAAATAATCGCGGCCAAGTAATCGAAGTGTTCGACCCACGAGCCGATCGGGCCTTCCAGGTTGAACCAGTGGCCCGGCTTGTTGAATGTATGCAAGACTGCGTGCGCTGGGGCACCGGCACCCAGGCTAAATTAGCCGACCGACCAGTGGCTGGCAAAACGGGCACCGCTGATGAAGGCAAAGACATTTGGTTCATTGGTTTCACACCAGATATGGTGACCGCCGTTTGGGGTGGTAACGACGAAAACAAAGCTATTGAAGGCAAGAACGTCACCGGTGGCGTCGTCATGGCCAAAATCTGGCACGATTACAATGAGGCCTTCTACAAAGCCAGACCAACTGCTCCAGGCAGCTTTATGGCTCCCACACAGTTTGTCCCAGACGAGAAAAAAGCTGGCGACCAACTGGCTAAAAATCCAGAAGCCAGCGAAAGCAAGAGCGAGACCACCCCTACCACAACTGGCTCTAGCGACAATAGTTCAGAACTGAAGGCCGAGGCTCAGCCGCTCTCTCCAAGCAGTGAGACAGCTCCCACACCAGGTACGCCGATTCAACCAGAGACGACTGTCACTAGCCCTTCATCGACCTCAAGCTCCTCAACCTCTGCCTCCACTCCCGCAGTGGCTCCGGCAATATCTACTCCGGCTGCTGAGCCAAAAGTGGCTCCAGAGCCAGTCAGAGAAAAGCCAGAAGGAGAAAAACGCCTTCTACCATACGCCGCGCCGACTTTGTGGATGCCAGTCACACCTAAAGAAGGCAGCACTCGGTGACAGCGACACTAAGTGAGCAGTACTTACCAAAACGTTCGATGGCACCGAGGCTCTGGCTCATAGTGGCGGCCATAGTCTTAGCTTTGATTTTTGCCGAGACAAGAACAAGCGGTCAATGCAACTCAAATCTATTTCTTAATGGTGACTCAGAATCGGTGGGTGGCATCGTCTATGTAGATGGTGCAAACCTCGGCAAAATCACCTCCGCCAATAACTCAGGGCTCAGCGGTGGGGCATTTTGGTGCCATCTTAGCAATGGTTATCACTTGCTTGAAATTAAGAAACCCGGTTACAAAACATTTTCTAAATGGCTCGACTTCAAGCGCCAAGACTATCTAGGGGTCTCGCTCGAACACTAAAACGGCCAAGGAACGAGCTTTTACGCTCTGCGTTAACGAAATTTATTAGCTGTACTTGATATCTTTGCGCCCTTCCATTGTATGCTTGGTGAGAAAGTAAGCTTATGGCTGATTTAAGCTTGGAAAGGTCGAAAGGGATGACTATGCTCACCGAAACTGAAAGACACCGCAGCCCTGCTGTAGAAATAGAAGAAACGGTTGACACTAACGAAAGTAATGATGGTTATGTCTCTCCCTATGGCAAGACCTTCACAAAGAACATGTGGTACTTTGCTGCGCCTTCAAAGGCTCTCAAGCGCGGCGAAAAAGTAGCGAAAATAATGCTCAATCAACCAATCATGGTTGGTCGCGACAGCAACGGCAAAGTCTTTGCCATGCGCGATATTTGCCCCCACCAGGCAGTTCCTCTTTCAGCTGGTCACTTTGATGGCAAAGAAGTAGAGTGTCCCTTTCATGGCTGGAAATTTGACACCAGTGGAGTGTGTACCGAAGTTCCATCGCTTTGCTCAGACCAAAAACTCAATCTCTGTGGTATCAAAAGCCGCACCTATCCCTGCCGCGAAGTTCTAGACTGCATTTGGGTATATTTTGGCGACAAACCCATTGCCGAAGAAGATCTACCAGAAGTGCCTCATGCTCCAGGTTTAGAAGGTTGCACTTATGCCAAAACAACCACAACTTTACTTTTACCCACTCACATAGACTATGCCGTAGCAGCGCTGATAGACACAGCCCATGTGCCTTTTGTCCATAACTCCTGGTGGTGGCGCTCACAAAAAGTTTTGAAAGAGAAAGCCAAAACTTATGTGCCAGAGGGCACCGGCTGGACAATGGTAAAGCACAAACCATCCCAGGGCTCAATTTTGTTCAAGCTAATTGGCAATTATATCGAAACCGAAATCAGCTTCCGTTTACCTGGCTGTCGCCGCGAATATCTAAGCTATCACAATCAAACTAAGATGGCTGGTATCACCACCCTGACACCAGTTGATGATACTCACACTGAACTCAACCACACGACTTATTGGACCTGGGCACCACCTCTCACCCAGATGTTTTCGCCCATAGTCGATTACTTCGTCACGACCTTCCTCATGCAAGACCAGACTCTGGCTTTGATGCAAGAGCAGATCATCAATAAGTACAATCCGCGCTTGATCATGACGATCAAAGACGCTGGTACACCCGGGCACTGGTATTTCATGCTGAAAAAAGAATGGAACGATGCCTACGAGCAGGGTCGAGCATTCGTCAATCCTATTAAAGAAAAAGTATTGCGCTGGCGCACGTAAGTCTTACTCACAGCAGTCACCGCCAGTCGCTATTGCCCTGCCTAGCCTGCACATTTCACTTGACATCATTAATGTAAGCCTTAAGCTTGCATCAGGTTACTGTTAGTAGAAAAATGAAAATGCAAGCTTTCCGGCGTCAGTCGGCACGTATCAAGCTGTCTTCAGACACTCCTGAACCTCTCGTGTTCGAGGCGGAAGAGACGCTTAACTTAACCGTGCCCGCGGAAGGTGATCTCAATAACAGTTCTGAATCAGCTTCAATAAAATCCACGGTCAACAATGCTGCGATTGTGGCTGAATCGAACGGCTCCACTCTAGCAGTTGGTGCCGAGCCTGAGTTCAGCTCTCCGCCCCTTGAAATTGAGACGAAGGCGATTGCGACAAAAGAGCAAACGGAAGTGCAATTTGGCAACCGCCTCGAGAAACTCCTAGACGAGTTAAGTAAGGACAAGTATGAACTCTGGAGCTGGGCACTCGGCATCGCGCTTATCACCCTATTTCTTCAAGCACCGGCATGGAGCGGCAATCTAGTCGCCATCCTCGCGATAATTTCAGCGTGCTATTTTGCTTACAAAAATCCGGTAGCCTTTATTAGGAACGGCTATCGCCTCAGCCGGATCATCTTTAGTTGGGCGACACTAATTAAGATGTCTATTGCCTATTGTGCATCAATTTTGCTGACCAATTTAGTGATTTCCATACCGACATTACTAGACTGGCTGCCGAAGGACAGACCGCTGACAAGTGCGCATTTTGGCTGGGAAAAAATAGCAATAATAACGGCCTGCGTCGGCTCCACAATTCTTGCCTACAAGCAGTTTGCCAATCGACTAGGGGCCTCTACACGCCTCAACTTGACTTACAGTCTAGTTCTTCTAGTCGGCGCAGGAATATGCAGTCTACTGTCGGGCATACCTTACACCACTTTTGGTATCGCAGACTTGATAAACAACTGGCTCTGCCGCAGTGTTAACGAAGCCAATATCCCCATGATCTCTGACGTCAATCAAGCCTGGGCCCCATTCAAAGCACTTATCGCCTTAATTCTCTACTATGCATTCTCCAAACCGCTTACATTCATCGCCCTGAATTTGGCTCTTGAACTAGAGGGCAGAAAGTATAAGCGCTACGCCAAAAGCGCCCTGCAAACAGCCTCACAAAGCGTCAACTGCACCGACCTAGATCTAACCATAAGGGCGGCGCACCCGGCCCTTAAATACTGCTTCCAGACAGCTCTCTGGCTAGGCTTATGTTATGCCTCTCTCTTCTTCCTTATGGCTCAGGGACCCGGTGCTCTCGGCCAGACCCTTGTTCAATTTCTACAGGAATGTCTTCAAAGTGCCAATGAGCAAAATGGTGTGCTCAGCAGTATCGACCTCCTCAACACTCCTAAATTCAGAGACTTTCTGGCCAGCTTTGTTGCCTTATGCGGCGCCGCACCACTAGCGGTGATGGCTACAGCCTTCCTGCCTCCGACAAAATCTGGACAGCTACAAATTAGGCCCTGGGGGCTCTATCGCAAACGATTGCTGGCAAGTCTGCCCTTTACCAAACCGATTCATCTCTGGCAGGATCTCAAATCGGTAAATATCAAGGGAAAAGTAGATAGTAATGGCAAAGGCACAGTCGTGCTCAAGTTCAGCGACGGAGACATCTATAAATTTGCCCCTGGACAAATCGACCCGCATGAAATGCAGGTTCTTCTTGAAACAATCGACGAATGTGCGCCCAACTGCAAAATTGAGCCAGCCGTACTTAGCTACCGTTCGAACTTGCAAGGCCAAAAGAAAGCCAGCACAAACGAAGAAGAAAGCCCGACCCGCCTTGCTCAACGAAAATTCAACGCCACTGCATTCACACCCTACAATCCTGGCCAAATCGTAGACAATTCTCTAAGAATAGTGCGCATGCTCGGTAGCAAACCACTGTCGGCAGTCTATCTAGTCAGAACTACCGAAGGCAAGCTTGCCGTTCTCAAACAATTTTCTATAGCGGCACCGGCACTTAGCCTGGAGAAGTTACTGGCCGATTTCGAACGAGAATGCAAGCTGCTTGAATCTCTCGATGATAAAGGCATAAGCAAGGTCCATAAGACATTCAGAACGGAGGATTCGCAATTCCTCTTACTTGAATATAAAGCTGGCAAAGATCTCTTTCATTTGATCAACGAGGGCGAAACTCTAAGCGAAAATTCAGTGTGCCAAATTGGCAAAGACATCGCCAAACTGATGCTCACCTTGCACAACCATGTGCCAGCTATCATCCATCGCGATCTTACCCCTGACAATATTGTTCTCACGCCAGAAGGCACAATTACCATAATAGACTTCGGCTCAGCCCATCAGTTTGCCGAAGGTATAACCGGCACCTTAGTAGGCAAACAAGCATATATCGCCCCAGAGCAACTACGGGGAAAAGCTACGGTGCAGAGTGATATCTACAGCTTTGGCAGTTGCTTGAACTATCTTCTTACTGGCAAAGAACCCAAAGCACTTAGTCAGTCGGATCCACACAAAGGCGGCATCGCCATATCTGATAAATTGAACGACCTGATCAAACGCTGCACCGAATATGATGCAGAGCAAAGACCTGCTTCCTTCGAAGAAATTCTCAGTTACCTAGAAAAACTGGAGAATGACAGCTAATGCCTGATCAAAACAGCAATTACCTTCCAAATCTCTGGCTTAGAAATGCAATGAGCATGATCAGCATTGAAAAACTCCTTTCGCCTAATCTACCTTTGCAAGAAAGAGAAAGAGTAAGAGAAGAAACAAAGAAAATAGAAGAGTCATTCAAGCATCTCGGAGCAATCGATCGCGTCGGCTCGACCATTTCTCTATATTGCATGACCAGGCTCTATATTCTAAAGCTAAAGGCATTAGAGCAATGTTGTAAGACTTATAGAAAAACGCCAAAACCCGGACAAAGCAATGACTTCGAAAAGAATGATTTCGAAAACAATTACGAATACATATGGACCGGACAGGAGAGCTTTAACCAAGAAAGGCTAGATTTTCAAGATTATCTGCTGGAGGTTCAAAGTGAAGGATACGGCACCAAACAGCTTTATCGCGCACTGCCTATAATACTAATCATGTTCCTTGCTGCGGTCTCGGCAAAGCTGGCAATGGCAGGCGTTCTTTTCAGCCTACTTATCTGGTGGGTCTACAAAGCGTTTTACTGTCTCTTGCCCACATCGGCCAAGCAAAAGCTAAAGTCTACTGGGTTGGGTGAATTCAGTCGCAACCCGGCAGCACAGCAATGGGCCAGTGTCTTAAAGAACATAGGACCATTTCTCACGATTGGACTTTATGCCATTCCTCCGATTGCTCTACTTATGATCGTCGGTCACTGGCTGGCCAGAACGACAGGGCTTGAGAAATACTTGGAGCAACAGCAACAAAAAGACAAAAGTGCTCTTGTCCTTAGACAAAATCTCCAGGTTGAGGACAAGCACGAAGAAGGCTTCATTCACTCGCGCGCCTTTGCTATTACCCTTATGGCAATCTTCGCCAGCGGTCTACCGGCCCTTTTCTCTTACTACTTGTACTGCACCGGCGGCGTAGATGCCATCATGGGGTATCCATCTCGAGAACCTCAGTTTCTCAAAATAATGTTCATACAGCTCTACTTGCTGTCGGTATCTAGCTGCTTGTCGGTGCTATTTTTCAAAGCCTGGTTTACCTTTCCACTCAATTTTCTCAGTGCTGAGTACGATATCGACCTGACTGAAACAAAAATCGAGAAACAAAATGCCAAAGGTTGGTTTGCAGTATGCATGTTATGGGGCTGGCAAAGTAATTTATTTTCCTCCGAACTTTTCTGGAAAGATGTCCGGCATGTAGATTTCAGCGTCGGTAACAGCTTCCGACT
>Ga0075444_10002702_pt1 | contig 10647 bp, 4 predicted proteins | sample CoawatmetaG01DNA_FD_76836 | JGI IMG/M metagenome (GOLD analysis project Ga0075444, IMG submission 76836) | Marine microbial communities from the West Antarctic Peninsula - Coastal water metaG017-DNA | ecosystem: Environmental > Aquatic > Marine > Coastal | place: Atlantic Ocean: West Antarctic... | reverse complement strand
TGTGGAACTCTTCGTCGATTTTGAATAGCGGAGAAACATCAAAAGTCTTCACCATATATAGTTCATCAAAGCCGCTAAAGAACGGTATTGTCAAAAAAGTGGGAACTGACCATTCTTTAATTACAACCATGGTTGAACGGGTTTCAAAATCAATATTGTGTTCTTGAAGATTTTGAAGCGACACTCGTTCAATAGCAGGGCTATTATCCTTGTAAGTTATAACCATATGTAAGTCTTTAAAAAACGCAGGTAGCTTTTCGACGACTTGAATCAGGTCTAAATCAAGGCTTCCGATTACTAGTCCGTTGATAAATGTATGCACCAATCAATACCTTTCGTGAACACAGAGGTGTCTAAAAAAAAACACCCCCAAATCGACACACTCAATTTCAGAGTTCTACCACGTTCTGAGCGGGACGGACACCTTGTCGCGCTTGATTTTATTGAAAGAATCCCTAAGCTGCTTTTTAAGCCTCGGCACATTCTGATACGAAGCCTGCTCTACATCCACATCCGATTGCGGCGATACAGATATCACAATGCCCTCTGTAAAGGCGAAATTATTGGGAGGTGATGAGAATGGACTAGCCTTTCGTATTAGGCATATGAGAGACTCGTCGACAGCCTCCACTCCAGATGATTTTACTATTTCGAACGAAGCCGGTTTGCCTGAATTATCTACAGTACAGAAACAGCTCGCCCGAGTATCTGCATGTTCAATTCTAAATTTCTGAAGCCCGGCTCTTCTAATTCTCTGCTCGCACTCTCCATACCATGATTCTAGCTCCTGGCGCAATACAAAATCGGGCTTGTTTGAATGCTGAGCCGCTGTACCAAATAGATTTAGTGGGTAAGCTCGGGCAATACAGTTGCTTGAAAGACTCACGAGAAGCACAAGCAATGGGAACAACCATTTAAGCGAAATGCGCATCAATCCCTCTTCAACGAGCCTTTTCAACTAAACGAAACCAGTTCCGTCAAATGCGAAAAACCAGAGCTCCCTGAGTCTAGTGCCACGAGTCCGGCTTTGTCCAGTAACCCCAAACAGAGCGACGAGGATTTTCTATACCAGGTCTTTCACTACCCCGCTACCCGATGACCTAGCAAGGCATAAACACCGCATACGGCAACAAAAGGGCCTTAGCAAACCTACATCGGCGCCTTGTTCAGTGGCACCGCTGCCGTCAGCGTATCGACATTGAGACAGCCAATGGCATGCAAGAGTTTGGCCTGAGCCTGATCAAATTCGATAATGGCATTGGCTTTGTCTATCAAAGCATCGGTATAAGATTTCTGGGCATTGATGACATCAAGATAAGTGCCAACGCCTTCTTTGAAGCGCAGTTCAGCCAGCCTTAAGCCTTCTTCGGCATACTTCACGGCAGCAGTGGTTTCGACAATGAGATTTTCAGTACTAACACTAGCCAAATAAGAGTCTCTTACTTCCTGAAGAATTTTCTCTAGCTCTCGGTTGAACTCTAGCTGTACCCGTCTGGCTTCCCACTGTTTAGCCCGTACCTGAGCCACTTGTTGCAGGCCAAGGCCGCCTAAATTCCACTGCATATCAACGCCAATAGTAAAAAGTGATCGGGTGGTCCAGGGCTTAGGTCCGCTCCCTCCGGTAGCCAGTGGCAGACCACCAGCACTACTGATAGCACCAACAGAAGCGCCAGAGCTACTCAGTGATGTTTGTTGAGTTTGCAAGCTACTAAGAGAGGCATTGCTGGCATACGAGCCAGAGCCAATTGCCGTGCCAGTTACGGCCACCGAAGGCAATAGTGTCGAACGAGCAACTTTGATGGCATCTTTAGCAGCCAATCTTAGCTGCTCATATCTTTTCAGTTCTGGTCTTTTATCTATCGCAATTTTCAACAAATCAGCTGGCCTTAGAGCTGAATCGATAAGGCGGGCCTTTGCCACCATTCTATTGCGGATACTAAGATCGGTGCCTTGATCAATATTTAAAATGGTGGCAAGTTTTATGGCCGACTTCCGTCTGGCTACCTGTTGTTTGATTAAGTGTTGGCGATCAGCAGACAGTTGATATTTTGCTTGCAACACATCAAGTTCAGTATTGACGCCATTATCAAACAGATCTTGATTGACAACCAAAAGCGTCTTAGAAACTTCTACGGCTTTTACTCTAATTTGCAAAAGCACATCATTGCGCACTAAATCATAGTAACGCTCAGCCGACTCAAGCAACATGTCATTGATAGTGCCACTAAGCTCAAATTTCGAAGCGCGATAGCGAGCTTGATTTTGCTTGGCTGTATAAAGTATGCCGCCGCCCTTAAATAGATACTGCTGGAAGCCGCTTGCCATAGTCAAATAAGGGTTATGGATGCCGATTGCCAGACCAGCTGGGCTGACATAATTGCCATCAAGACGCTGATAGCTAATATCATTTGTTATCGATGGCAAAAAACCAGACAAGGCTTCAATGTAATTCCACTTTCTCTCTTGATTGCTGGTTTGCGAAATTTTGATGGGCAAATTATTGGAAAGGGCAGAGTTGAGCACATCGCGCAAAGTAATATCAATTGATTGCTCAGCGTCAATACTCAAAGGCGAACCTTCACTCAGAGTAATGAGCGATTTCAAAACCGGCGGTTTGACAAAAACTTTTTCAGCATCGACAAAAATACTGCCGCTGCTATTGGTTACTTCATTGGCAAGTGAATCGATAGTCTCCCGCGCAGTATCATTCTCTGGGCCCAATCCACGCAACTTCGGTAGTTCTTCAGCAGAATTCGCGCCAATGCCGGCTGGCCGGGTGGTCGGCACAGGAGTGCCCCGCAAAACAGGAATGTTTCCAGAATTTGTTTGAGCCCTCGCCCCTTGATTTCCACCCGGTTGCGCCATAGCAGAACTAGCACTTGACGACAGGATGGTCGTAAAAGCTAAAACATATTTGCAATAAGAAGCCAGGCGTGGAAAATGCAATGTAGTCAAGGGCGAAAGGTGAAGTACAAAAGTTCTTAGAGATGTCTACCCTAAGAGTAAACGGCAAAAAGCACAAGCTTAGAGCCACAACCTGCAATGGTAAACTAATTTCATCAAAGTGATGAGATAGCAGATGTGGATTGTTAGACTGGCTCTGCGCCAGGGTTATACCTTTATAGTACTAGCAATATCGATCATTATCTTTGGTGGATTGTCGATATATAAGATGGCTATCGACATCTTTCCCACTATTGATACGCCGGTGGTTAGCTGCGTCTGGACCTACACTGGCATGTCGCCATACTTCATGGAAAATTTGGTCACGACAGTGACTGAAAGAGCTTTGACCTCGACCATCAATGGCATCCAGCGTATGGAGTCAAGCTCGCTCTCGGGCATGAGTATCATCAAAATCTATTTGCAAAAGGGTACACCGGTAGGCGAATCGGTGGCCATGGTGTCGTCGGTGGGCACGGCCATTTTACGGCAACTGCCTCGCGGTATCAGTCCACCTTTTGTCACCAGGTCATCAGCCACCGATGTGCCAGTGATACAACTGGCTATTCATAGCAAGACCATGTCAGAAGCTGAGCTGTTTGACATTGCTAACAATCTCATTCGCACTCAACTTGCCACCGTAAAAGGGGCCCTAATACCATTTCCTTATGGTGGCAAGTATCGCCAGGTCATGGTCGATCTTGATCCACAAATGCTAAGAGCTACTGGCCTTTCAGCTCATGATGTCATTCAAGCAATCAATGATCAAAACATCGTCTCCCCTGATGGCACAGCCAAATTGGGTAGCTTTGAATACATCATGGTGCTCAACAATATGCCAAAAACCCTGGCCCTATTGAACGATGTACCAATCAAGACAGTCAAAGGTGCAGTAGTCTTTCTCAAAGATGTAGCCCAAGTGCACGATGGCTATCAGCCCCAGCTCAACATTGTTAATTTGGATGGTAAACGAGGCCTACTCTTCAATGTATTGAAGAGCGGGGACGCCTCTACACTATCAGTGGTGCAGGGCGTGAAAGACATTCTGCCCCGCATTAAGTCAATTGTGCCCGCTGCCTGTGAAATAGAAATCTTAGTAGATCAATCACTCTTTGTGCGCGAATGCGTTTCAGAAGTCTTTAAAGAAGCTCTAACTGCAGGTCTTCTGACTGCCCTGATGATGCTGGCTCTGCTTGGCAGTTGGCGCAGTACTTTAATTGTGGCCACATCTATACCTCTTGCCATACTGGCTTCTATCATTGGCTTGAATTTGGCTGGTCAAACAATCAATTCAATGACCCTGGGTGGACTGGCTCTGGCAGTGGGAATGCTTGTGGACGACGCCACGGTTGAAGTAGAAAACGTGCACCGCAACATGGCCATGGGCAAAGATATTGAAACAGCTATTTTGGATGGCGCAGAACAAGTAGCACTGCCAGCTCTTGTATCTACCCTTTCAATATGTATCGTCTTTGTGCCTTTGCTATTTTTGACCGAGCCATCCAAGTCGCTGTTCGTGCCACTAGGTATGGCAGTCACCTTTGCCATGCTAGCCTCTTATGGCCTATCTCGTACAATCGTGCCACTGATGTCAAAGCATCTATTAGCTCATGAGCACGAAAGCAAAGGAGAAGGAGAAGAAGTAGTAGCACCGCAAAATTGGCTCAGCCCCTTTATTGCCGTGCATAAATTTATAGACAACAACTTTGAAGCTCTGCGAGAACACTATCAAAAATTGCTGGCGGCGACTCTTGATCGCCCCATGCTCACCTTGTTTAGTTTTCTCACCTTCTATGCCGTGTCGCTTTCGATGCTGCCCCTGATTGGCGAAGACTATTTTCCCACCATTGATGGTGGTGCCTTGCGCTTGCATGTTAGTGCCCACTCAGGCACCCGAGTAGAAGAGACAGAGCGCATTTTCAAAAAAGTAGAGAAAGCTCTGCGCCAGACCATTCCATCTAACGAAATCGAATCGATTACACAAAATATCGGTTTGCCCATGAGTGGCATTAACTACGCCTATTCCGATAGCCAGACAGTGAGCGAAGCTGACGGCGAAATCATAGTCACCCTCAAAGAAGAGCGCAAGCACAATACTGAGTATTATCAACGGCTCGTGCGCAAAATGATGCAACAGCAATTTCGTGATCTCGCTTGTTATTTTCAACCAGGCGACATAGTCACTCAAATTCTCAATGCTGGTCTACCGGCCCCCATTGATATTCGCGTACTTGGTATGCACCGCGATAAAAACTACGAAATTGCCAAACAAATCAAACGAGAGGTTGAGCGCGTGCCCGGGGCGGCTGATGTCTGCTTGCACCAGGTAGTGGATGCACCACACTTAAAATGGCAAGTTGACAGGGTGAGAGCCGAAGAAGTTGGTGTTACCCAAGAAGACATATCAAATGCCTTTTCGACCAGCTTAAGCTCAAGTTTTCAGACCAATCCCAACTTCTGGCTGAATTCCAAGAACGGCGTAGCCTATAACCTGGCGGCCCAAACGCCACAGCGCTCAGTAGCCAGCATGAGTGATATCAACCTGACCAGCATTACGCCAGCCCTGACTGGTTCTGAACAAACACCGCGAGAGCCCCAACTTTTGATGAACCTGGCCACTGCCACCAGAGCCCAGACAGCCGCTGTGGCGAACCACCTAAATGTGCAGCCGGTGTTTGATATTTACGCCGCTTGTCAAGGACGCGATCTCGGTGGGGTGGCAAAAGATATAAAGGTAATAGTCGATCGCGCCAAGGCCAATCTGCCCAACCACAGTGGCACTTTCATTTTCATCGGCGGTCAGGTGATGAGCATGCAGCTAGCTTTCATTGCCTTAATTGCCGGTCTGGCTTTTGCCCTCTTATTGGTCTACTTCTTACTGGTTATGAACTTCCAATCATGGAGCGATCCACTGATTATTCTTATGGCCATACCTGGGGCGCTCTCGGGCATTGTTTGGAGTCTCTTTGTTTGCCAGACAACTTTCTCCATTCCCGCTCTCATGGGCACAATTATGACCATGGGCGTGGCCTCTGCCAATTCTATTTTGATGATTACCTTTGCCAAAGAACAGCTAGCCGAGCATAGCGACATGGATGCCAAGGGAGCGGCACTCAGTGCCGGTTATCAACGCTTCAGACCTGTTATCATGACAGCGACGGCCATGATTATCGGCATGATTCCTATGGCGATTGGTGGTGGTCAGGGCGGTTCTCAAAATGCCCCAATCGGACGCGCTGTAATTGGCGGCTTGCTTGTGGCGACAATGTCGACTCTGATTTTCGTGCCTCTAATATTTAGCCTAGCTAGAAAAAACAAAGCGAAAAAAGAAACCACGGGGTTAACCCATGTGGATAGTTGAACTCGCTCTCAAACGGCCCCATACTTTTATAGTTATGGCCCTGGCCATTGCTCTTTTTGGCGTTATGTCCATCAAGCAAATGGCAGTAGATATTTTTCCCTCAATAGATATTCCTATTGTTAGCTGTGTCTGGACCTACACAGGCATGTCGCCATACAACGTTGAGAACTTAATCACTACAGTGACTGAGCGCTGGCTCACCTCCACTGTCAATGGCATTGAGCACATTGAGTCGACATCGCTTTCAGGCATGTCAATTATCAAAGTTTATTTGCACAAGGGCACCGATATTGGTGAAGCAGTGGCCATGGTCACTGCCATGGGCAATGCCGTACTGGAATATTTACCCGCTGGTATGACCCCACCATTTGTCACTGTATCTAGTGCCACCGATGTGCCGGTCTTGCAACTAGGCATCAACAGCAAGACCATGAGCGAAGCAGAACTTTTCGACATCGCTAACAACTTTGTTCGCAACCAGCTCGCTACGGTGCAAGGAGCCACCATCCCCTTCCCCTATGGTGGTAAGTACCGCCAGGTCATGATCGATCTCAATCCACAGGCCATGGTAGCCTGCGGTGTATCGGCCAACGACGTCACCAAAGCAATCAATTCACAAAGCATCATTGCCCCGTCAGGCACAGCCAAACTTGGCCCCTACGAATACATTATGACTCTCAATAATGTGCCGGAGAAAATTGGCGAGCTAAATAATATTCCCATCAAATCTGTTAAGGGTTCTGTCGTTTTCGTCCGTGATGTAGCCTTTGTCCATGATGGTTTCCAACCTCAGTTGAACATAGTCAACCAAAATGGCAGGCGGGCTGTTCTCTTCAATATTCTCAAAAATGGAAGCGCTTCTACTCTTGCCGTAGTTGAAAATGTCAAGCAAGTATTGCCGCGCATAAAACAAATCGTACCAGCAGCCTGCAACATTGAAATATTGGTAGACCAATCGGTATTTGTGCGTGACTGTGTCAACGATGTAATTCGCGAAGCCTGCACAGCAGCAGGCTTAACAGCCTTGATGATGTTAGCTCTGTTGGGCAGCTGGCGCAGTACTCTAATTGTTGCCACGAGCATCCCCCTCGCCATGATGGCATCGATTATTGGTCTGCACATAACTGGGCAAACCATCAATTCGATGACCTTAGGCGGATTAGCTCTAGCCGTTGGCATGCTAGTCGATGACGCCACTGTGGAAGTAGAAAACGTGCACCGCAACATGGCCATGGGCAAAGACATTGTCACGGCCATACTTGATGGAGCCCAACAAGTTGCCACACCGGCCATGGTATCAACCCTTTCAATCTGCATAGTTTTTGTTCCAGTGGTCTTCTTAACTGAACCATCTCGTTCGCTCTTTGTTCCCTTAGCAATGGCTGTGGTCTTTGCCATGCTTGCCTCTTATGGGCTATCGCGTACCATCGTTCCCCTCATGAGTAAGCACCTGCTAGCCCATGAACACGAAGGCCCAGAAAAAGAAGAGTCTCCTGAGGTTCCCCAGAAGAAGCCCGGCTTTTTCCGTTCAATATATTTAGTTATTGATGGCGGTTTCGAATTTCTCAGAGAGCAATACAAACATGTACTTGAGCAAGCTCTCAATCATCCGCGCCTCTCCATTGGGATTTTCCTGACATTTTATTCCTGCTCCCTGCTCTTGCTACCAATGATTGGTCAAGATTTCTTCCCCGCCATCGATGCTGGGCAGCTGAGACTGCACGTCAATGCCCGCCCAGGAACAAGAGTTGAAGAAACCGAGCGCCTGTATAAGAAAATCGAACAAGCCATTCGCAAATTGATACCAGAAGAAGAAGTCAAACTGATTACCGACAATATCGGCATGCCAGTCAGCGGCGTCAACTATGCTTTCTCAGACAGTCAGACCATCTCAGAGGCCGACGGTGAAATTCTCGTCACCTTAACAGAAGAACGCGCCCATCCCACGGTTTACTATCAAAAAGAAATCCGCAAGATGCTCACCCATGATTTCCCCTCGGTGATCTACTATTTCCAACCGGCCGATATCGTCACCCAAATTCTCAATGCCGGTCTGCCAGCGCCAATCGATATACGCATCATTGGCTTAGACCAGGCCAAGAATTATGAGCTAGCTCAAAAAATCAAGCGCGATGTAGCAAAAGTTAGAGGTGCCGCTGATGTCTGTTTGCACCAAGTTGTAAATGCACCACAGTTTGTCTGGTCTGTCGATCGCACCAGAGCTAATCAAATGGGCTTGACACAAAGGGACATTTCCAATTCATTCTTAATTTCGCTAAGTTCAAGCTTTCAGACAGCACCAAACTTTTGGCTCAACACCGAAAATGGTGTCAACTACAATTTGGCGGCGCAGACTCCACAGTACAAAATATCTAGCTTAGATGATATGCGCATAACAGCAGTGACCTCATCGACCTCTAGCGCTAAAGCCGCCGCTCAGACTGCCAATCAGTCGCAAGCACCCATTGTTGTCCAGCCGCCGCTCTTAACAAACGTTGCGGCTTTCGATAGAGCTGGAACACCAGCAGTGGTAAATCATCTCAATGCGCAACCAGTCTTTGATGTCTATGCCGCCTGCCAGCAAAGAGACCTCGGTGGAGTATCCGCTGAAATTGAGAAGATTTTAGCCAAGTATGAAAAAGACCTGCCCAGAGGCACCTTCCTTGTAATGGGAGGCCAGGTCAATAGTATGAAGTCGGCCTTTGCTGCCCTCATCTTCGGTCTGATATTTGCCCTGCTACTAGTCTATTTGCTTTTAGTTGTTAACTTCCAGAGTTGGCTTGACCCTCTAATTATCTTGATGGCCATTCCAGGTGCCTTTACAGGCATTCTCTGGAGTCTCTTTGTCAGCCAAACGAGCTTCTCTATCCCAGCGCTCATGGGCACAATCATGACCGTTGGTGTGGCCTCGGCCAATTCAATTTTGATGGTAACTTTTGCCAACGAGCAAATGGCTGAACACAAAGATATGGACGCCTGGCATGCCTCTCTTAACGCTGGGTATCAGCGCTTCAGGCCAGTAATGATGACAGCCACAGCCATGATTATTGGCATGATCCCCATGGCCATTGGTGGTGGCCAGGGCGGCTCGATGAATGCTCCGATTGGTAGGGCGGTAATCGGCGGCTTAACAGTTGCCACATTCTCAACCCTGTTATTTGTACCCCTAATGTTTTCTCTATTGCGAAAGAGGCCGAAGTGACAATTATCCGACAAACCAATCAATCTAATGCTAGGTCTAAAGCTAGACAGCGCAATGAGAATGGCTTAGGCAAGCTAATCATTGTCGTGATTGTGGTGGTGATAATTCTCGCGACTCTTCTTGTGCTTGGTCTAATGCCTCGCTTTGAACGTAAGAAAGACCTAGACAAAGCCACCAGTGAAACTATCGGCGCACTACCTGTAGTGCGGACAATTGTCGCTTCGTTGGCCAATGAAACTGAAAAGCTTGTCTTGCCCGCTAACATCGGCGCCATTCAGTACACCACAATTTATGCTCGAGTCGATGGCTATCTCACAGGCCGCATGGTTGATATCGGCGACCTGGTAAAGAAGGGTCAGCTCCTGGCTGTCATAGATACCCCCACTGTGGACCAAGAACTAGAACAGGCACGTGCCGATTTACTAAGAGCCAAGGCCACAGTTGACCAAACCAGAGCAAAGCTAAAAGAAGCCGTGGCGCAAAAAGCAACAGCCCAGGCCAATGTAGTGAAAGCAAAGGCCAATGTTGACTATGCCACAGTAACGGCTACCCGTTGGTCTAACTTAGCCACGAGAGGGGCAGTTAGCCTTCAATCTCGAGATGAGAAAGTACGGTTTCTCGATACAACCTCAGCTGAGTTAAAAGCCCAAGACGCTGATGTTCTGGCAGCTGAAGCAAAGATAGTAGCAGCCCAGTCACAGATACAAGAGTCACTGGCTGAAGTCAAAGCCAAGCAAGCTGAAGTACGGCGCCTTGAAGCAGAGCAATCGTTCCAAAAAGTATTGGCACCATTTGATGGCATTATCACTTTGCGCAAAGTCGACCCCGGTGCGCTGATCACCAAGGGCAGTCAGTCGAACAACTTAGAGTTATACCAATTAGCCCGTATCGACAGGTTGAGAGTCTACGTCAGCGCTCCCCAACGTGTGGCCCGCTATCTCAAGGCCGGGCAACTGGCCGAAATTACAGTACCTGAATTTGCCGACCGCAAGTTCAACGGCATCGTCACCAATGTTAGCGGTGCTCTTGACCCTAGTACAAGAACTCGGCAAACAGAAATTCAAATTGACAATAAAGACCGCTCACTGCTGCCCGGCATGTACGCCGAAATCAAATTGACTGGTGCCAGAGAAGGTAAATG
>Ga0075444_10002695_pt1 | contig 10673 bp, 13 predicted proteins | sample CoawatmetaG01DNA_FD_76836 | JGI IMG/M metagenome (GOLD analysis project Ga0075444, IMG submission 76836) | Marine microbial communities from the West Antarctic Peninsula - Coastal water metaG017-DNA | ecosystem: Environmental > Aquatic > Marine > Coastal | place: Atlantic Ocean: West Antarctic... | reverse complement strand
TTTGTTTTTGTTAAAAATTTTATACTCGGTGTCTGTGCCGATATTTACCTTGATATTTGTTTTAGAATTTATATAATGAATGTCGTAGCATTCTGCTACATAATTGTCCGTCATACAAGGTATCTTGTCTATAGAATAAAACAAATTACCGCACATATCTGTCGTGTGATTAATTGTGTATTTTACTATTTCAAACTCGTTATAAATATCATAATTAATCTCGTTGTCTAATACAGAAACAACTGAACCACTAATATCAACAACGTCAATATACTTATTTTGTGGTTCATTTGATTCCATTATATAATAAACAATATAAATGTTTTTATATTGTTTTATAATCATTCAATAGCATCAAACACGATAACCCCATCAATAAATTTACCAACATACACTCCGCTATCTTCGTCGTAAATGTCATTACCACCACATTCGCGTTGATACATTACATTCTCATATAGAAAATCTTCTACTTCAACTTCGTCGTCGTCTGCTTCGTCGTCAATCGTATAATAGTATGGACTTCCTTCACGGATTACCTCATTTTTATCGTATTTGAATACTTGCTTTTCGTATGGAATATCTTGCTTAAATCCTTGTTTGTCATAGTCCTTTGTATGATAAAGCGGACGCATATCAATTGGGTTTTTTGCTGGTTCTACTTCCTCATCTTCGTTATCCAATTCAAGGTGGTTAAATACGTAATCCGCTAACGGCGTATCTATAACATATTTCTTCGTGATTATAAATGATTTACATTTCGGTTTATCATCTTTAACCCAATCCAAATCAAAGATAAATCTCAAATAAAAGGTCTCGGCAGATTCACCTTGTATTTTAATGATTGTAGCATCAAATTCATATTCATCACAGCAATCATAGTTATTCTTATTATCAATAAACTTACTAACATATTTATATGATATATCGTCTATCAGTCCCAGAGTATCAACATCGCGGAAGTTAAGTTGTGTGGTGTAAGGCATTTATTAATAATAACTTGTAAATTGTTTTTAAGTTATTATTAATAATAATAATAATGATAATGTTTTAAGATTCGTTGTCAAAAATTTCGTCATCGCTATCAATACCACATAGTTGTTTGCTTTTGATAACCCATCCCACTAATACCTTGTATTCTTTAATAACTCTAATTTTGTCTTCATATTTCGCGTATTCTGGATGATAATACTTTCTCATTTCGCCGTTGTCTAAAATATGTTCTTGAAGAAACGAGCGGATACACGACTTACGCTTGTATAATTTTGACATATTGTTGTAAAAATCGCCTTGCTTAAATAGTCCATACAATTTCTTTATAGAAACAAAATCTTTAATTGATGGATTGTCCTTTTTTTCGCATACATCCAAAAACCAAGAATAAAAATCGTTGTTGTCTAATAGATATTCTTTTGATTTATCCTTGACTTCCTTACAGAGGTAAAGTTCGTCTGGGGACGCTAATAAATAATCAAACATAGCACATTTGTGTGCCAAACGAAATGCTGGTTCTTTAAAATCACTATTACCACGCTTCGCAATCGTATTCATTTTAAGTTCGTCCTCGTTTTGTGTAAAATACGAATCAAACGGAATACATACCATTCTTTCTATAATAGCAATATCTTGCTGTCCGTTTAAAGGAATCATTTTATTTAACTCTATCAATAATGTGTGGTCTAAATTTGTTTTGCCAACAGACGAGTATAGGGGTCTGGCATCAATAATATCATCTCCAGTCAATCGCTTTACATTACCAGCAAGGATACTCTCATTATCGTTCGGTTCGTTTGACACAGACCAACGCTTATGGTGGAGGTTATTAACTTCTGTATTCGGTCCAGATTTTAATGGTTGAATTAAAACGTTTATGTTTAACTTTTGTCCGTAATTGCCTTTATCGCTACCGCATACATCCATCATAAGTTCGTTAATTAACCCTTTGCCATTTCTGCCACACCCAGTTGCCATAAAGAATTTCTCTTGTCTTACACCAGATAAACCAGAACGCAGAATAGAAATGTATGTTTTACGGATTTCTTGATTCTCAAAAATGCTATTAAAAAGAGATTCAATCATTTCTCGTTGTTCTGGGGTAGGTGGGATATAATCATATCCACAATTCATACTGATATAATCTTCCTTTTTGATTTTGTATTGTTGTCTGGTCTTTAAATTAAAGGCGATGTTTTTAAAACAAAAAATATGTGGTGTGAGCGTATCAAAGACAATATTATTTTGCTTATCCACCATATTTACCTTTAATTGTTCCAGAACAGATTTTATCTTGTTATGTTGTGCTATCGCGTTTGATGCTTTTGCTACGACCTTTAATTGTTCCCCAATCTGTTTCACAAACTCCTCGTCGTCAAGTTTTTCCTTACGTTTTTTAAGCAAGTAAGTAGTGTGTCTGTCGCATAGAGTAATAATTGATTGCTGTAATAATTTCATTACTCCATCTTCATTTTGTTTCCAGAACCCTCCCATAAAAACATACATTAATTTTTGGTCTGTATAAACTATATCATCGCCTATTAATTGTTCCGCGATGTCCGCATAACTCTTGTCTGTTCGCTGTGTTGTAAATTCCATTAATTTATTTGATTTAAAAATTTCATCACATTTGTAATTAAAGTATAACTCACGATTACTTAACTTGGCATAATACTTGATTGTGCCAATACTCATTTTAGATACATCTTTAGCATTCCAAGTGCTTATAAATGAATTCTCGGTGTATTTCTTTGACTTTTTGGAATAATGTTTGCCAATTTCAATATCATATCCTTCGTTTTTCATACTCCAGATTAGTTTTCTCCACACATCATAATCATCCCAATAATTCTCCTTTATCATATCAAGCAAAACATCGCTCGTGATATTAACATCCAGAACCTTTGAAAAATCGGTTAATCCATTCTCATCCGTAATGTGTTTTTCAACTGAAATGTAATCCAATATAAATTTACATACTTCATCGCCGTCCTCTACAACCTTGAAATGTGTATCGGTTAAAAATTTACGTTCTACCAACTCATTTGTCCTTTTACATTTTGTTTTGGTCGGTGGTAATACTTGAAGACCACCAATTAATACTTCAAGGTTGCTGTTTTTACGCACGTATTTATTGCTGTTTAATTTTATTAATCTATCTTTAAGAATTGTAGTATTGGTATAATCTATTAACACATTCATATTGCCTTGTGTCGCACTTCTAAACATTCCATCTTCATTTGTGATATTCTTATAATTATTCGCTAATTGCTGTGTATCCACGCAATCTACATAATTATTGTCTTTCTTTTTACAACAATCAAAATCTAAACTTAATATATATGTGTCGTTGCCTTGCTGTCCGCATCTTATTCCAAACATAGACGAATTAAAATCTGTGCCTTCTGCCAATACTGATTGTGTAAGCGTCGTCCAATTAGATAATTTATTGCCATTACGGCAAACTGGTTGCTTATTGCCATTTACATTTAAAATATTGTATCCGTCCAAAGATAATCGTTTTAAATCCATCGTCGGTTTTAATAAAACCACTAAAAATGTTTTTAAGTCTTTTAATTCTATTAATTGTTTTTAAGTTGGGGGATACCCCCAGACCCCCCTACTCCTTGTTTGTCTCCGTTTGCTCTTTTGAGTTGGACGTGGGGGGGTCTGGGGGTCTCCCCCTTTTTAAAAAGGTCTTGTGTTTTTCTGTCGCAAAATGAGTGCTTTTATGACAGAGTGTATATCTGCCACCGCAAGGGCAAAGGTGTTTTGATTGAATTCGTTCTAAATTTTTTAATCGGTATTTCTCGCATCGTTCTAATATTTGCTCCTTGTTTTCCTCATAATATAATTTGTGCTGGTCCTTGATAGATTCGTTAGATTTAAGGTAGTATTTACGATTGTATATTTTTCTGTCCGCATCCATCCTTATAAAAGTAATTGAAATTAACACTCTAAATGTTTTTAAATAACATCTTTACAATCAAAGATGTTATTTCATACAGCAATCAATCCAATATTGTTGATTTTCATATCTATCTCCGCTTCATTTTCGTTGTTGTTTTTCGCTTTCAGTATAACCGCGTCAATATAACTAACGAATTGATTTTTTAGACGGCGAACACTTTCCTCGTGATACTTTTTGTTTCTGCCTTCAAGCGTTTGTAGATACGCCGTTATGTATTTTTCATAAAATACGTCAGCATTAAATCGTTCAATAGATATAACACCACGAGACTTTTTATTCTTATATTTGGAGTATAGAATATTATTAATGCTATGAATCGTGTATGGTTTCCAGTTATCGTTCGTAGAATAATAATCATTCACAATTGTAATTAGGTCTTCTCTTGACGAAGTGTAGAAAATGTCTTCATTAGACAAGGTAATCTTATAAATATTTTTAATCATAATGTCTTTATTATAAGTAGTATTTTTGTTTTTAAGTTATTGTTTTTAAATCTTTATAATAATTGTGAGATAGTATTATAAAGATTTTACGCAATTATTTATCGCCTTCAAGGTATCTTGTGATAAAATCACCGACATCACCTAAAATAAGATGCTTATTCTCATTCAAGATTTTAGACATACTGGTAATATCCTCAAAAGAACGATTATTAGAACATTTGCTACAAGGATAATCGTGTGTAGTGCTTACAAACATAATATTTTTAGTATCATCATCATCGTGGTCGTCTATAATTTTATCTACAAGTCTATCAAGACTAACATCTACTACGTGTATCAAGTGATTCAATATTTCATTTTTAACTTTGTCTTTTAAATCTATTATTAGGGTCTGTTCTCTTTTAAATTGTGCTTCTTCTTCATCATCATCTAAATCATTTGTATGTGTATGTTTTCGTGTTCGTGTCGGCATCTTACATATACACATCATTTCGTTTTTATATTGTTTGTTTTTAAATCTTTATAATAATTGTGAGATAGTATTATAAAGATTTTATTCCTTGTATTCCTCTATGTAATGACAAATCGCCCATTTTAGAGTTTTATTATCCTTGATGTCTGTATAAAATGGATATAAATTTGCTTGTTTGCCGTGAGACAATTCTGTCGCTCCACGCGTTCGTAGTTGTCTCGCACCATATTCATATACATCATCAATAGTTCGCGGACCAGTTTCCTTGTGCCAAGTGGTCGTTAAAAATCCCTCCTTATTAGTTCTACATTTAGGACGCGTAGAGACATTTAACTTTTCTTTCATAAATGCTACCGCCTCTTGTGCCGTGTCCTTAATCGTAAATGTGTAATCTGTTCCTAATGCCAGAGATGCTCTCGCATCCCTATCTTCTATCGTTTCGGTATCGTCTCTATCTGTATTGTAAGTTCCAATTGACGTGCCGTTGCTTTTCAAGGTATTGGCGGTAAAACCACTCATATCAGTAAATCCAGTTTTCTCTGCCTCTAACAATCTATCACAACTCGGTATATGACTATAAATTATGGTTCTGCCGTTGTCATCATATCCAGACATTCTTCCCATTAGACCTTGATTCATAGAATCATCATTCTTCACACCAAGAGGAATTCGTTCATAAACAACACTAATATGTTCCTTGTAGAGTGTTTGACTACATCTACACTTTTCTTTCATAAAAACCAACGTTGTCTTTTTTGGTTCATTCTTTAGCATCTCTAAATTAAATTCGCTCTTTTGGTCGTAAAACTCAAAGTTGTAGTCCGTAGCACAAAAAATCTGTTTAAATCTATTAACGATATCCTCTTGAAATGCTCCATTATGAGTTCGCACCAAAACATAGGAGTTTCCAAAATTATCAGCGTGTTGTTTAATCTCTTTTAATGAGGAGAGTATTTGGATAAGTGTATTGTAATGACTCCAAAATGTATTAACAAAAAACAGAGATATATCCTCTTCGCTAAATAAAATTTTGAACCCCTCCTTGTTGTATTTGGTATTGCTAACCACGAACATACTTGATAATTGGTGGAACTTATTTTTTACAGATTGAATTGTATGGGTTGAAAATGTAAATGGATTATTATTGTTGATTGTTATCATTTTATCATAAATAGATTTCTGGTTTAATGGAACTGCTTGACATAAACGTTTGCTTTCTTTAAACAATTCAAGACCAGTATATCCGTCTATCGGTTTAAGGTGATGGACCTTGTTTCCGTCAGTAAAAGAATCATACTCATTATTATGTAAATCTACAATCGTGCCGTTCGGTGTTGCTGTGAGTTCAATAATTTGGATATTATTCTCGTATAGATAATTGTAATCATCAAATCCAATTAATTTAAATTGTTTAGACAAGGTATTTTTAAACGAACTCGCAATTTGGTTTTCGTCTATAAAAATCTTGATATTTTGGCGACCACGCATAGTCTCTACGAAATTTGGGTTGCCAATATCTTGTAGATGTAATACGTTGTTTGCCAAGCACATAGGGAAACGTTTTTTTGTTTGATTCTTCCAGTCTTTACTTGATAACCCAGTTATAACATAGATATTCTCTATCGGTATAAGGTCGCTGTTAATCAATTCTTTAATTATACACAATAGAATGTAAGTCTTACCAGATTGAGTTCGTCCAATTATCATAATCTTAATTTTAGTTTTATCCATAACAATTTTCATAATGAGTTCTATATCATTTGCTCGGTTTTCTCTCTCTTCAAATTCAAGGTCCTCCAATTCCAGATTAAAACAATCTCGTTTATTAATAATTCGCTTTAATTGGCGTTCGGTGTAATGAATTGTTTTCCGTTCCATTTTTAACTAATTATACATACCATTTCGTTTTTAAGTTGTTTGTTTTTAACTATTTAAAAATATTAAGATATTTATCTATCTCTTCGCACATCAAGGAATTACGTCTATGTAATTCTATTTTAATTTGCTGTCGGTATTTCTCCTCAATAATATAAGAATCGTTTAACGAAATATTATCCTTACTTCCAAGAAGCACCATTTTGAACTCATTAATACCGCCGTATTCCCTAATGGTAGTCATAATACGACTATTATATTTTGAAGTGGTGGGGTTATTTACATTACGCTTATAATATTCCCATCGCGAGGCGATATTCGCGGTGCTTCCAACAAAATTTATATCTATTTCGTTATTGACATTTACGAACGTGTAGAATTGATAATTATTCAATTTCGGTCTTCCCATTCTATTGTAATCTATTGTAATCTATTGTTATATATTTAAACGAATTCTTTATCATTAAAAAAAAGTTATTGTTATGTTTTTTATCATCTTTTATTTGTTTATTCATACAACCATCGGCGATATGATTTAGCACCTACGCTTTGAATTTTAGCAATCAATAATGCTTCCTTTTCCGTGTTGGTTCGTTTGAATGAATGAGTTAATTTTTTTGTGATTTTGATTTGCTTACATAGTTCGGTATTTCTGTGTTCTGGGTAATAACTCTTTGTAATAAGTCGGTCGCATCGTTCGCATAAGCACCATTTACCAGATGCTAATTTCTCGCCTCTTGTCAAGATTTTACGCTGACGAGTGATAGGCATATTCAATTCTCGTTGATGTTGCTGAACTAATTCATTATTACGGACGCGACCATTTAGATATTGAATTTGCTGGACGATTGTTCGGTTATTATTCACTACCAAGCAATTATCCATTTGTTTTAGATATTCACCTTCGCTGATGTGAGGAACAACCTTTTCAACGAATTCAAGGAGTTCTGTAATCGCGGTGGTAAAGTCAATCGCTTTCTGCTGTTCTTCTGCTGAAATGGTAGGCATTATTGGTGTTTGATACATACCATCTGTGAGGTAATTCGCTTTCAATTTTATTTAGAAATGAAAAATAAAAGAAAAGGTTATGGTTATAGTTTTTTATGCTTGAACGATTAATTTCTTCTTCTTCTTCTTCTTCTTGATAATCACGATGGGTTTAGGTTTTTCTTCCTCTTCATCGTCGCTATCTGGAACGCGACAAGGTTGAGAGCAACCACAAGGAATAGGGGCGGAATATTTGCCATTCGCATAGCAATAGGGTGGAACTTCAAGGTTGTTCTCAATATACTTCGCCACAAACGAGGTAGTATCGTATTCTTTAAATACTACATAGTTTTTGATTTCTTCCTCATAGGGTTCTTCCGCATAGCACGATACATCGTTCGTAATTTGAAAGGTAAATTTTGTTTTACGCAACCACGACGCAGACGCGTCCATAGGTTCAATAGATACAGCGAGTTGAAAATCATCCCAATCGTATTCGTTTTTAGGAATAACATTTTTCACGTCCTTGTACGGAATCTCGTCAAAGAGTTTAAGATAAGTGATGTCATTAAAGTCAAGGTGTTCGCGGTAAGGCATAACTTATGTTGTTGGTAATCTACATACCATCTGTAGAGCAACTTGCTTTCAATTTTATTTAGAAATGATGAGATAAAAGAAATATTATTTACACTCATTACATAAAGGTGTATTATCATTCATAAATTTTTGATGCTTTTTGGTTTCTTGATGCTGTTTAATACCATATTTTCTAATCACAGCACCGCATACACAAGTAATATGAACTTCTTCCAGTTTCCTACGGACGATTTTACTATTGTCTTTTTCTCTATAAGTCTTGCTGTGAGCGTTTTTCGCATCTCTGTTGTTTTCCGCCCAAGCATTCCGCCAAAATCGTTTCTGTTCTGCTGTGGGAGGCATTATTAGGTATTTGATATAAAAAAGGGTATTATTTTACCTTCAATTTATTATTTATGGAAGATGAAAGAACTCCCACTTTTTATGTTCTACAAGTAATTCGTTGTATTCTTGAAAGGTGTATTGTTTTACATTACTAACTTTACCAAGTGCCACCCATAGCATAAACGGAATTACTACATTATTATTCTTGAATATGTTGCTTACTTCGTGTATATTGTGAGTTTTTGTGTTAAGAACTACCGCGTGAGGATGACGGAGTTTATCGGTCGGTCGTTCTACTATCGCGTGGATAATGATATAATCATCAATACCATTTTCCATAACGAAATTGTAGGTGTTCCAAAGGCAAGACATAGTTGTTGTTTGATATAAAAAGAGGTATTATTTCTGTTTCAATTTATTATTCATTACCCACAGAATAGGTTCTCGCGATTCTCATAAATGTAATCTTTGATATCATCCATATTATCTTCATTCTCATCGTCCTTCCAAAAGTCGTTATCCCAATAACAACTGCTACACAAGGTCTTGTCGCCCTCATCTCCATTAGAATAACACATAATAGATGTATTAATACATAGGATATGTCCGCATTCACCGCAAGGTCTTTTGTATTGTGGTTCGTTCGCCCTCGCTTCATATTCAAGGCGTTCAAGGCGACAGCGTTCAAGGCGGTCAAAATAACTTTGAGGCGGTGGTCCAACTTTGGGCGGTTTGATAGTTTGGAGGGGTTCTTCTTCTTCATCTTCTTCTTCTTCTTCTTCTTCCTCTTCTTCATATTCTTCTTCCATATCGTAAATACCATCACAGATATGAAATTTATAGTAGAGGTAGTCATCATCGTCGTCTGGTAAGTCATCATCACCATCCACCAATCGCACCGATTCGCATCTACCGCCTTGTTCGCGACGGATAATAAGAGTTTTATTAGTAGATTCTTTGTCTTTGTAAAGCGTTGTGATGAATACCTTTGGGTCGGTTTCTACTCCGTCCCACTCCACCACATACCACCAAGCGTGAGACCCCCCACCAGCAATTTGTAGTAAAGTGGATACGATGTTATTCTTTTTGGTGTATTTTACATCCAGATGAGAAATGTCGTCCCATTCATCATCGTCGTTTTCGCTGTGGTAAGTGTTGATATATTCCATAGTAGGTTGATTCCATTACTTTCTATGTATTATTTTGCCTTCAATTTATTTTTGGCGACCACAGCGACGATGTCTTTTCTACAAAAGAAAAGGCACTCTTTTGAACGACTATTCTTTTTAATATAATTTATTGATTTCAACCATACTCATAAAATACATCTCCGTTGGATTGGATGTATCCCAGCGAACCGAATACGATTTTTGACTTTTTGCCATTTGCTTTTAGGTTCGCTTTGAGGATATATGCCCTATAGAGACATCTCTCTCCCAAATACATCATCTTATTGAAGTAAATGTCTTGCTGTTCTTGACTAATTTGCCTCAATACTTTGCTCGTGTGATTGATGCTTTCGGTGTAGTAAGGCAGAAATTCTAATTGTAATTTTTTTGAGAGTGGCACACGCTTGTGTTTCGTTCCTTTTTTGCCATAGGTAGAGAGGGAATTTAGCACATCGTCATCGTAATCGTGAATTTCTCCTCCTTCGTCTTCTACCCAGACGTGTATGTCAAATCTGCCTCCGCCCTTGACGATTTCGCTGATTTTGGTGTGGGTCTTATTCATCGTTGTTGTTGTTATCTACATACCATCTGGGGCGAAAATCTGTTTCAATTTATTTTTGGCGACCACAGCGACGATGTCTTTTTGGAGAATAAATGCCTCTTTTATACAAACAAGGTATTTATTGAAAAGGTGGCATTAAAATTGTTCCTCATAGTTCCGTTGAAGACATACACGACCCCACTCCATCCAGACTCAATTTTATGTGATGCTTTTAGTGGTAGGACTATATGTTATGTGTGTGATTTTTGTTATACCACTCTCAAATCTCTATCTATATATC
>Ga0075444_10002692_pt1 | contig 10676 bp, 10 predicted proteins | sample CoawatmetaG01DNA_FD_76836 | JGI IMG/M metagenome (GOLD analysis project Ga0075444, IMG submission 76836) | Marine microbial communities from the West Antarctic Peninsula - Coastal water metaG017-DNA | ecosystem: Environmental > Aquatic > Marine > Coastal | place: Atlantic Ocean: West Antarctic... | reverse complement strand
GTATTTCCGTTGTTGATTCGCATGCTATAGCTAAAGATGTAAAGAAGGAGATTGGTATAGAGTTAATAAATTTAGATAGCCTAACGCCTGCCGATGTTACGATCATAGCAACTAGTCATAATGAATTTGCTTCAATCTCGGCAAATGTCCTTAAAAAATTGACTAGAAAATCAGGATTCACTATAGATATAAAGAATATTTTACCAAAAGAAGTTAGTGAAGGTCCTTTCGAGGTCTGGAAGCTCTAATTAAAAGGAAAGTAAATTGGAAAAGAAATCTGTACTTTTTATTTGTGGTCATGGAGATACTCTAATCAATTTTCGTAAAGAATTTATCAAGTGCTTTATTAACCTAGAATACAAAGTCTATGCCATTGCCCCTGAGATAAGTAATTTACAACTAAGAGAATTACAAATTATGGGTGTTGAATACATAGAAATTAATTTTCAAAGAAAAGGAGTTAACCCCTTTGATCTTTTAAAAAGTATATTTTTTGTGGTCAAGGAAATAAAAAAGATTAATCCGGCTCTAGTTTTTAGCTATACCCACAAATCAGTATTAATAGGTTCATTAGCCTCTTATTTTTCAGGAATAGATGAGGTCTACTCTATGATTACCGGAAGAGGTCATATCTTTGATCAAGAGAATATTTATAAAAAGATCAGAAGATTTTTTGGAATCTTAAGTTTTAAAATCGCACTAAAAAATAATAAAAAAGTTTTTTTTCAAAATCCAGATGATATTGAACTGTTTCTAGAGAACAAAGCCCTTAGAAAAGAACAGGTTTTTATGGTGAATGGATCTGGTGTAAATTTAGATTACTTTAAGCAAGAGAATCTTCCTGAAGGATTAAATTTTCTTTGCGCAGCAAGATTACTAAAATCTAAGGGCCTTTTAGAATTTGCCGAAGCCTTTAAGATTTTTAATGATGAATTCCCTCATGCTAAGGCATATATAGCCGGAGCACCTGATGATCATGATGATTCTCTCCCCATTGATGAAATAAAACATCAATGGAAACATAAATATGGAGTAGAATATATTGGTCATTTCAACGATATTAGAGAGGCTATAAAGCTCTCCAGTGTATTTGTATTGTTGTCTTATAACGAAGGAACTCCAAGAAGTGTATTGGAAGCTATGGCTATGGGAAGACCTATTTTAACAACAGATGTTTCGGGGTGCAGAGAAACAGTTATTCAAGGAAAAAATGGGTATCTCGTAAAAGTTAAAGATCCAATAAATGCTGCTGAAATGATGAAAAACTATGTAGACAAAGAAAAAAGAATGATTATGGGGGGGGAGTCTAGAAAAATGTGCGAAAAAAAATATGATGTCAATGAAGTGAATAAGAATTTACTTCAGCAGATGAATGTTTGTTAAATAAATTATGAAATATCTGGTTACAGGGTCTGCAGGTTTTATTGGTTATCATCTTACAAGAAGATTGTGTGATGCAGGTCATGAAGTTGTAGGTATTGATAATATAAATGATTATTATGATTCTTCATTAAAGCTAGATAGGCTAAAGAATTTAGAGAAATATAGTAATTTCTTTTTTAAGAAGATAGATATTTCTAGCTCCGAAGCTGTTACTCAAGTCTTTGATGAACACCAAATCTCTCGCGTTATACATTTAGCCGCTCAAGCTGGTGTGAGATACTCTCTAGATAATCCTCGCTCCTATATCAGTTCTAATATTGATGGCTTTTTAAATATCTTAGAAAGCTGTAGGTTCAATAAAGTTGAACATCTTGTCTATGCATCATCAAGTTCAGTTTATGGATTAAATAAAGAATTTCCTTTCTCGACAAAACACAAAACAGATCATCCCGCATCGTTATATGCAGCAACAAAAAAATCTAATGAAATGATGGCTCATTCTTATTCACATTTATTTGGTATACCTTCAACAGGACTAAGGTTTTTTACTGTCTATGGACCATGGGGAAGGCCAGATATGGCTCTATTTAAATTTACAGATTCTATACTCAAAGGTAAGAGTATTTCGGTCAATAATAATGGAAATATGAGAAGAGACTTTACTTACATTGATGATATTGTTGAAGGGATTTATAGAATTCAAGATCGAATACCTGATTCATCACCAACTAAAGATACTTTATTTAGTGATGATAGCAGCGGACCATATTCTGTTTTTAATATTGGAGCAGGCAACCCCATTGGTTTGATGGACTTTATAAGAATAATTGAAGAAACTCTTGGAATAGAAGCAAAACTAGACTTCCAACCCATGCAACCAGGAGATGTTGAAAGCACCCATGCAGATATATCTGAATTATTTGATACAACAGGATATAGGCCAAAGTATTCAATTAAAGAAGGAGTTCAGGAATTCGTATCCTGGTTTCGGGATTATTATAATTATTAGTAAGACACTGGCTTAAATTGATGAAAATTTTATTAACTGGTGGTGCGGGCTTTATCGGAAGTGCTCTTGTAAGAAATTTAATGAATCAGGGTGATCATACAGTTATCAATATAGACAAACTTACTTATGCAGGGAATTTAGAGTCTCTTGAATTTAAAGATACTAAAAAAAATTATCATTTCCATAGAGTTGATATCTGTTCAAAGGAGAAGGTAACAGAAATATTTGATCATTATAAGCCTGATTGTTTATTAAATTTAGCTGCTGAGAGCCATGTGGATAGATCAATAGGAGGGCCGGAAAGTTTTATCAAAACGAATATTCTTGGTACTTTTAATTTATTGGAAGTTTCAAGAAATTATTGGGATTCTCTAGGAATTAAAAAAGGTAATTTTAAGTTTCTTCATATATCTACTGATGAAGTGTATGGCGATTTATCGGCTGAAGATGATCCGTTTAATGAGTCCAACCCCTATTCTCCTAGTTCTCCGTATTCGTCAAGTAAAGCAAGTTCAGATCATCTTGTGAGGGCTTGGCACAGAACTTATGGTTTGCCTATTTTAATTACTAATTGCTCTAATAATTATGGCCCTTATCAGTTCCCAGAAAAACTTATACCCAATACAATAGTTTCTGCTATCCAAGGAAAACCCATTCCTATTTACGGATCTGGAGAGCAAATTCGAGACTGGTTATTTGTGGATGATCATGTGAGAGCTCTAATGAAGGTTTTAAAAAATGGAACAATTGGAGAGACCTACAACATAGGTGGTGGCAATGAGTTAAAAAATATTGAAGTAGTTAACCATATTTGTTCTTTATTAGATCAACATAATCTAGATAAGCCAGATGGATATAATACACATAAAGAATTTATAGAGTTTGTTAAAGACAGGCCGGGTCATGATAATCGCTATGCAATAGATGCAAGTAAGATTATTCAAGAATTGAACTGGACTCCTCTCTTTGATTTTGAAAAGGGGATAGAAAAGACAGTTCTTTGGTATTTAAACAATTCTTCTTGGTGGAAAAGGATATTTTCAGGAGAATACAAGGTCAATCACAAGGAATATCAGGATGAAATATAAAGGTATAGTGTTAGCGGGAGGTACCGGGTCTAGGCTTTTTCCAATTACAAAGGGAGTATCTAAACAGTTATTACCAATATATAACAAGCCTATGATTTATTACCCTATATCTGTATTAATGCTTGCCAATATTAGAGATATAGCAATCATTACAACTCCCAAAGATTTAATATCATATAAGAATCTTTTAGGAGATGGTTCTAATTTTGGAGTAAATTTCAATTATCTTACTCAGGATAATCCTGAAGGGATTGCTCAAGCATTTATTATTGCGAAAGACTTCATTGAAGGCTGTAATGTTTCGTTGATCTTAGGGGATAATATTTTTTATGGAGAGAGTTTTTCTGGAAAACTTAAAAAAGCTACTAACAGACAAGATGGAGCCACTATTTTTGGGTACCACGTAAAAAATCCTCAAGATTTCGGTGTGATGAGTTTCAATGAAGAAGGGATTATATCTTCAATAGAAGAAAAACCTTTAAAGCCCAAATCAAATTATGCAGTTACAGGTCTATACTTTTATGACCAAGAAATCCTTTCAATTGCTGAAAGTATAAAACCTTCAAAAAGAGGTGAGCTTGAGATTACTGCAGTTAATAATGCTTATTTAAAAAAAGCTAATCTCCATGTGGAAACACTAGGAAGGGGTTTTTCTTGGCTGGATACAGGGACACATGATTCATTAATTGAAGCTGGTCAATTCGTACAAACAATAGAAGAGCGACAAGATCTGAAAGTTGCTTGCTTAGAGGAAATCGCATTTAATAAAGGGTGGATTACTGAGCAGAATTTGCTGGCAAGTGCCGAAGCCTTGCAGAGTACAAATTATGGGAAATACTTATTTAGACTTCTAGAACATTAGCGCAAAATGAATATTACGAAAACTAATCTTAAAGACTGCATTATTATAGAGCCCAAGGTATTCGGAGATGAGAGAGGGTTCTTTTTAGAATCTTTTCAGGATAAAAGGTACAAGGAATTAGCTAGAATTGATTTCACATTTGTGCAAGATAATCATTCCAGGTCTGAGAAAGGAGTTTTAAGAGGACTGCATCTTCAAAAATTAAAACCTCAAGGTAAATTGGTGAGAGTCGTAAGAGGCGAGGTCTTTGACGTTGCTTTAGATCTAAGACCTAACTCAAGGACTTTTGGTATGTGGCATTCAGTAGTTCTTTCTGAAGCTAATAATAAACAATTTTGGATACCTCCAGGGTTTGCTCATGGCTACCTTGTTTTATCTGACATGGCAGATTTTGAATATAAAGTTACTGATTACTATGACCCTGAAGATGAAATTTGTATTAAATGGAACGATCCTTCTTTAAATATTCCTTGGCCAATCTCAGATCCCTGTCTATCTGTTAAAGATTCAGAAGGAATTTTTCTAAAGGATTTTAACCTTTGAAGATATTAGTAATTGGTAAATACGGGCAACTTGCAACTTGCCTTGGAGATGTATTTAGAGACTCCTCTGAAGAAGTAATATTCTTTTCTAGTAAAGATTTAGATATAACTAAATTTAATAAAACTAAAAATAAAATTAAAACAATTATTCCCGATATTATCATAAATACCTCAGCTTATACCGCAGTTGATAAAGCAGAAGATGATATTTATTCAGCTAATTTAATTAATCATTTATCAGTTAAGAATATAGCTAAAATTTGTGAAGAAATTGGTTGCTCTTTAATACATATTTCAACTGACTATGTTTTTGATGGTAAAGGTAAAAAGCCCTTTAAGGAAGACAGCCCTACCAATCCTTCAACAGTCTATGGAAAGACAAAGCTTGAAGGTGAAAAGGCAATTATTAAATCTGGATGTAGATATATTATTTTAAGGACGGCATGGTTATTTTCATGTCACGGTAAAAATTTTTTAAAGACTATGTTGCAATTGAGTTCAGAAAGAGAAGAGTTAAATCTAGTTGGTGATCAAGTTGGCTGCCCTACAAGTGCGCATGATCTTGCAAGAGCTATAATTAAAGTTATTCCTTTCTTGGGCAACCTTAAATATAACGGTATCTATCATTATGGAGGATATTCTCCTTGCTCATGGGCTGAATTTGCTGAAAATATCTTTCATACTGCTTTGATTGAAAAGAAGATAAGTAAAAAGCCAAGGATAAATATCATAAATTCTTCAGAATCACCTGCAATTGCTAAGCGACCATTAAATTCAAGGATAGATTCATCTTTATTTGATGAAAGGTTTGATTATCCTCCTTCGGATTGGAAAAAAGGTATAGAAAAAGCAGTTAGAGCTTTACCAGCTTTTAGCAAATAATTGAAGTTTCAAAAAACTTAATTAGCTTGTACGTTCGAATAAATTAAGTTTATTTAAATAGAGTTATTTCGACCTATTGAAATATATTGTATTCCTTCAGATTTCATAAATTCAGGTTCAAATATATTTCTTCCATCGATAATAATTGGAGAGTTCATCTTGTCTTTAATTTCTTTAATATTGGCCTGTCGATATTGCTTCCATTCAGTACAAATTATTAAGGCATCTGAGTTTTCGAGAGTAAGATAAATATCTTCTACAAACTGGATATTTTTATTATTTAGATAATATTTCTTGCACTCATCAATCGCTTCCGGATCGTGAGCAATTACCCGACCGCCTGCTGATAAAATAGAATTAATAACCACTAGACTAGGAGCTTCTCTCATATCATCTGTCCCAGGTTTGAAGGATAGCCCCCATAGAGCAATTTTTTTCCCTTCCATATTTTCACCAATTTGGGATACAAGTTTAGTAAATAAAACTCCCTTTTGCCTTTGATTGACATGCTCTACAGCATTTAAGAGCTCCATTTCATATCCCTCTTGCTTTGCTGACATTACCAAACCTTTAACATCTTTTGGGAAGCAGGAACCACCATAACCACAGCCAGGATAAATAAACTGGTATCCTATTCTTGAATCAGAACCAATACCTAGTCTAACTTTCTCTATATCAGCCCCTAGTTTTTCTGCAACTTGACTCATCTCATTCATAAAACTTATTTTTGTTGCTAACATGGAATTAGCTGCATATTTTGTCATCTCTGCAGAAAGTTGGTCCATAAATATTATTTTGTTTTTTGACCGATTAAAAGAAGCATAACATTCGTTCATAAGTTCAATAACTTTATTACTTTCTGTTCCTATTATAATCCTTTCAGGTTTTTTGAAGTCTTCAATGGCAGCCCCCTCTTTAAGAAATTCAGGGTTGGCACAAACATCAAACTTTATTTTCTTTTTATTAACTAACAAGCAATCTGATATTATTTTTTCTACTTTTGTGGCGGTTCCTACAGGCACAGTTGATTTATTTACTATTAGCTTATAGTCTTCCATTAGGTTCCCAATATCACTTGCTAAATTTTCTACGTAAGACATGTTAACTGAACCATCCTCATTAGAAGGAGTTCCAACAGCTATAAAACAGATCAGACCATGCGCAACCCCTTCTTCTATAGAAGAAGAGAAAGTTAAGTTTTTTGTATTTAAACTTTTCCTGACTATGCTAGACAGGCCAGGTTCATAAATAGGAATATCACCTTCTTTTAGCTTCTCGATCCTTTGTGTATTTACATCTATACACTTAACTTCATGTCCTACTTCTGCAAAACAAGCTCCCGTAATTAAACCAACATAGCCTGTTCCAAATATAGTTATTTTCATCTTATTTCTTTTTTGAATGGTGCCCGGGGCCGGACTCGAACCGGCACGAAGTTTCCTTCGAGGGATTTTAAGTCCCTTGTGTCTACCAATTCCACCACCTGGGCTAAAAAACTGATCACTCTGTACTTAATGTATTATAATTTATCTCAGTGAAACTAGAACTTATATTTATAACTTTGAATTAAATAATAAAAATTAAATTGAAATATAGATGATAAAGATTTTCATTTCCTTAATTTTAATTTCCCTATTAATAAATTTTTGTATTTGTTTTCTCTTTAAAAAAGCAAAAATAGTTGATAAACCTGACGGTGTTAGGAAGAAGCACAAAGGAGAAATTTCATATGGTGGTGGAATTGCACTCTTCCTTTCTTCAATTGTTATATTGTTTGCATCTTCTAAATTCTCACTAAGTTTTTATGGGCAAGGAAGTGAGCTTACAATTATATGGCTAGTTTCTTTTATCATGCTTATTTTAGGGTTATGGGACGATATAAAGCCTTTAGCAACCTCGGTAAGACTGATCATTCAAATCTTTGCAAGCTGGTTAGTGATAATTATAACCGATGTATACCTTAGAGATTTTGGGAATTTATTTGGTTTGGGTGATTTATATATAGGTCAGATTGGAATACCTTTAACTATATTTATGGTGGTGGGTGTAATCAATGCATTCAATATGCTAGATGGAATAGACGGACTTGTAGTGTTAGTTTTATCAGTTGCTTCTTTATCTATATCACTGCTTCTTTTTATGGAAAACAGCTCAGGATTTATCTTCCTGGCTTCATTTTCACTCTTGTCATTTCTCCCTTTTAATTTAGGACTCTTTGGAAAGAATTGGAAAATGTTTCTGGGTGATTCTGGTTCTATGTGGCTGGGTTTCCTAACAGCTTGGTTGCTTATCTTCTTGTCCCAAGATGGTATTGATGGAGTCTTCTCTCCTGTAACGGCCTTATGGCTTATACTTATACCTCTCATTGATGCCTTATCAACTTTTATAAGCAGAATATGGAATAGGAAGTCAATGTTTCTTGGAGACAGAAGTCACATCCATCATATGCTTCTAGACTTGGGCTTTAAAAAATGGAAAGTTTTATTAATTTTGTTGGTTATCTCCGTTGTGTCAGCAATTTTTGCAGTAACTTCAATATACTTAAATTTAAGTGAATATTATCAGTTCTATGGATTCTTAACTATTTGGTTCTTTTATTTTTTATTAGTTAAATATCCTACAATCAAAAATAGAAATATTAGTTAAATGAGCTTTACTTTAATAGAGACTCTTGAAGATTTAAAATTTCTGAATCAGGAATTGCTCCTTCGCCCGTTTGTAGCTGTTGATACAGAGTTTAGGAGAACTACAAAAGATAATATGAAATTAGCTCTATTGCAGATCAATGATACCGAGGAGATTTATCTTGTTGATCCGATTCTTATCGGCAATCCTGATGGAAACTGTACTTTTTTATCTTCAGATTCTGTTGTGAAGATATTCCATTCTTGTAAAGAAGACATCGAGGCGGTGTTTTCTTGGACTGGAGAGGTGATGTTAAACTTATTTGACACTCAGTTAGCTGAAGCTTTTTTAAATGGACATTACTCAATTGGCTATCAAGGATTAGTAGAAGAGAAGTTGGGGATCACCGTAGATAAAGGCGAGACTAGGTCTAATTGGATAAGAAGACCGCTAACTGATTCACAGCTAAGCTATGCTGCTTCTGATGTAGAGTTTTTAATTGAGCTTCATCAAGAACAAGAAGCAAAATTAATCAAATCTAATAAATTGCAATGGCATGATGAAGAGCTAAAATTTTTAACTGCTAGGATTTTTAAACCTCAGATGCTCGATGAAGAAAGATCTCCTCTCATAACAAAAGCAGAAGAGAGAGAGCTACTATTTAAGTTTAATGATATCGTAAATTATATTTCTGAGAGAGAGGAGATAAATAATACTTTATTTTTTTCAAAGAAGAGTCAGAGAGATTTTCTTAATTTATCACTCAAAGAAGGACTCCAGGTTGCATTCAATAGAATTACTTTATGGAGAAGAAACTTGATCCAAGAGCCTTTAGTTAAAATTTTAGGAGAAATATAGTATTGTTTTCTTTAATAATTTATATTTTCTCTGCAGTTATATTTAGTTATTTTTTTAGTCTAGTTTTTAGAATTCAGCACAGAACATTCGTTTTTTTTTTAACATTAGTCCTTCTTTTGACACCAGCCCAAGTTGTTATCAACTCAAGCAGCTTTGCCCCTGCATTGTTTACTTTTATATTTAATATCCTACTAGAGTATGATTATTCTTTAAGAGTTATGCGGCCTCTATTTTTAAGCTTATTTTTGAGCTTCGCGATACTTTCAGTAATTGCTCTCAGAAAAAGATTCTTCTGATTTCTAATGTTTTTAAATTTATAACTCCTAAGGCATTCTTTCCTTCTAAAAATCCTGCTGACTCTCCTGGGTTAAAGTAGATAGTATTGTCTATTACTTCTTCTTTGTATCTGTGAGTATGGCCATAAAGAACCAGGTCTACGTCTTTATTATTTTTAATATATGCTTCTATAGGATCTGGTTCATGAAAAATAGTAATCTTTCTATTTTCTAAAATTGAAGTCATTGGAGGTTCTTGAAAGTTAAATTGATATTCTAAGCAGACTTCTTCTAAGCCCAACTCAATCCTATCATTATTTCCAAACACTCCAATCATCGGACATTGAAGTTCAGAAAACAGCTTTAAGCTTTGAGCTTTACTTATATCACCTGTGTGAGCAACAAAATCTACTTTTTCTTCATTGAAGATACGAATAATGCTTTTAATATTCTTAGTATTATTATGCGTGTCACTTACAACACCTAAAAGCATTTGTAGATCAGACTTTTTCTAGAATATGTATACCGCAAGCACTTCCAAGCCCTATGACGTGAGTCATTCCGATACGAGCATTTTCTACTTGTCTTTCTCCAGCTTCTCCTCTCAAATGAGTACAGACTTCATAGATATTAGCTATTCCCGTTGCTCCTAAGGGGTGGCCTTTTGAGAGCAATCCTCCGGATACATTTACAGGAATTCTTCCTCCTAGGGCAACTTCTCCTTCATCAATCATCCTGCCCGCTTCTCCATCTGAGCAAAGTCCCAGATTCTCATAGTGCAGCATCTCAGCTGTTGCAAAACAGTCATGGAGCTCAACTAAATCTAAATCTTCAGCACCCAATCCTGCCATTTCATAAGCTTCTTTTACAGCTTTCCTTGTACAAGAATTGATATCAGGCATAACTAAATCTCTTTCTTGATAAGGGTCACTTGTTAAGATTGAAGCTCTTATTTTTACAGCCCTAGCCATACCTAGTTCTTTTGCTTTCTTTTCTGAAACTAATATAGCCGCCGCCGCTCCGTCAACATTCACAGAACACATGAGCTTGGTATTAGGATAAGAAATCATTTCTGCATTCATAACTTCTTCAAGCGGAGTTTCAATTTGATACCTGGCTTTAGGATTCATCGTTGAATGATGATGATTTTTG